>JAEEGL010247666.1_pt1 | contig 16247 bp, 16 predicted proteins | sample 9134231 | NCBI WGS metagenome assembly JAEEGL01 (sample SAMN16246548, study PRJNA631951) | gut metagenome | biome: gut microbiome; feature: rumen; material: fiber-attached | host: Bos | place: Iran: Karaj | collected 2018-10
AATACGGGTTCTTGTTCGGGGTTTTTGAACGAATACACGCCCTGCGCAACGCTGTCGGCGTCAGGCAGGTACTTGCCGAGACATTCGGCGTATTCAAGCACGGGGGTGTCGAATCTGCTGAACCCAAAGCGCCTGTAAACCTCTGTCGCTTTGGAGATTATCAACTCCCTAAGAGCGTTTTGCGAAGATGTTATATCTCTGAATCCCTTTACTTTTTGGGGAACAATTCCTCTCATTTTTTGATGATGACGTTATTAAAGTTTTAGATTTACAAAGGTAGAAAAAATTAGGGAGCGAAGATAGAGGACGACTGTTAAAAGTTGTTAAAGAGCAAAATCAAAAGACCGCCGCCACTTTCCTGATGTTGCTCAGCCGTTTCATAAACGACGAGTCCTGTTTCATCTTTTGCATATTGTAGTCAGCCTGCAATCCAATCCAAATGTTTGCATTAGTGTCGAGAGCCGCCTCCAGTAGCAAAGCATATTCAGTGGTAATCGGTCGTTTGCCGTTGAGCACCTCATTGAACACGGTGTAAGACACGCCTATCTCCTTTGCCAATTCCTTTTGAGTGATGCCGCGAGCCTCGATCTCGTCTTTAAGCATCTCGCCAGGATGAATCAATAAGGATGATGTCATATTGTTGGCGGTGATTTGTGGTATGTTGTTGTTTGAAGTTTTCATAATAACTATCTGAATGAAAACGCTCCATTCCCAACAGGAATTGCTCCATATTTATCGTAAAAACCTTCGATTGCCTTGCTTTCAAGGTCTTTCCCAGTTTCGCGACCTGTGATTCTCATATAGTAAATATCAACTCCAAATGCTACGGCATAGTTGTATCTGCTATACTCCCATGCGGTATGACTTTTGAAACAATCTTTTGCCTCCTTATACTTTTTCAAATGCTGTTTCAATCGTCTTCTCAAATTATATGATGTTCCAATGTACAAAACAGGAGATTCTCCTTTGGGATAGATAAAATATTGATTTCTTGATACCATAATATATATTCCGGCTTCATTGGGTATTTCATCGCAACAATCATCTGATTCAAAAGCACTTTCAATGAACCATAACTTTGATTCAAGAATGTCTTTATTTATATATCCTGTTAGGAAACGTAATTCTTTTTTCATAATTTTTATGCATTTGTATGGTATCGGTATAACTGTTTCTCGTATTTTTCAAAAATTGATGTCATATTTTTAATAAGTTCTTCGTCATTGCCATTAGCGTAGTTCGATAATAAACTTTTAACTTTATCCGCTTCTTTTTGGCTCCTCTTTCTAAGGTTTAACCTCTCATTGGGATTATTATTGGGAGCGAAACCTGTTGATGTTTCAACCAGAATAGGATAATCATTGTCATTTCTAACAGCATCATGGACACGAAATAGTTCTGCACATGCCAATGGCCCTTTTAAATCTTGATTCGTATTGATTTCTTTAAGTTCTCGAATTAATATTCCTCCGAAATAAGCATTTTCGTTCAATATTGGTTTAGCAACCTTTTTATTTTGAGAATTGCGAACCTCCTTTGTATCTACATGACTTTCGAAAGACAAATCAATACCTCCGAAATCATTAACATACCATTTCATTGCGTTACATATTCGTGGATGAGTAATTATATCTTGGTGATTCTTGTTGTAGAAGTAGAACTCAAATTCTGCAAAACAATAGATGCTTGAACCTTTTTGTATGGCTACATCAGATACAAGAATTTCTGCTATATTGTCAAATCTCTGTTTTATTTCTTTTTCTGTTGATTCAGATGACAGAATAAGCAACTCTCTTAATTCATTGATTTTTTCCATATTGATTGTCAAACATATCGTTGTGTATTCATCAATTTAATCAATCAGTGCTGGCAATTTCGTGAGGACAATCCGCCCCTATCCGTGGGCAAATTTAAGAAATTTTTTCAGTATTCTCCAAATAAAAAAAGCATTTTTTTGGGAAAAATGCTTTGTGTTGAAAATCAATAATTTGCATTGCTTGGAAAATTTCTCATATAGATTCAATCAACATGAGAATCACTCATTTCCCCTCACCCACTGCGACGAAAAGGTTGAGTAACTCAGTGTTGATATAATAGTTTTCCCTGCCAATTTTTTCCTTGTACAACAATCCCAAAGATACAATTCGCTCCAAATAATCGGATGCTGTGCGGCGGTCAATGTCCATATCCTGACTAAGATATTTGATTTTTGTATATGGATGTGTAAAAAGATTGTTAATCATTTCATGTTTGTATGATTTGCCAAACTCATTTCTAAGCAACGGCTTGTACTTAGTCATTAGGCTTGAAATTCCTTTTACAATGTTAGTAGTGGTCATAGCGGTTTGCTCTATGCCTTTTAGAATAAAGAGCACCCAATTGTTCCAACATTGTTCGTTAGTAGTGGTATCGCTGTTGCGAATTGATTGTATCAAACTGTAATAACTATTCTTATTTGCGGTGATGAAGCGGCTAAAATACAAAACGGGCACGTCAAGTAGTCCTGAAATTACCAAGTATAGGATGTTGATAATTCGTCCCGTTCGTCCGTTGCCGTCACCAAACGGATGAATACTTTCAAATTGATGGTGTATTATCGCCATCTTAATGAGCGGATCAAGGTCGGAAAGTTCAGGGTCGTTTATGAACTCTTCAAGATTTTTCATGTATTTCAGGATGTCGTCCAAATCCGAAGGGGGCTGATATATAATCTCACCCGTCAAGTCGTTTTTCAAAACTTTGTTTTCACTTGCGACAAAGCCCTGATTATTACATTCCAATTCTTGTTGAATCGCTTTTATGGTATTGATTGTCAAAAGATTCTGTTTCAAAACCATACGATATCCTTTTGTAATTGCCTCTCGATAATTGTAAACCTCTTTTGTGGCGGGAGAGAAATACATTCTTCCCTCGCCTATGTCATGCTTGTATAAATCATCATGAGTGGTTACTATGTTTTCGACAGCGGAACTGGAATGTGCTTCTTGCAAAGTGAGGCTGCTTATGAGCAAATGCTCGTTGGGAATGGTATGCACAATACCATTCAATAGAGCCAACTGCCGCGATGTACGATTGAGTTGCTTCAAAATTTCCACACTGTCAAACTGGTATGGAAGCGGTAATATTGGAATGTTATACATTGACATTTTGTGTTTTTGTTTAATACAAATATGTGCAAAAATAGCGTTTTTTTGTACATGTTGTTACGGATATGTGCAAAAATTTATAATTTTTGTACAAACACCTTCTCCACCTTCCCGCTCTCCACGTAATACAGATACGCCTCCACCGACGGGTACTTCATTGACGATAGCAATTGCGCGTATTCGGTGATTTGGGCGCGGTATTCGTCGCGTTCCTTGCCGAATTTGAAGTCGATGACTACGATCTTTGTGTCGCCGACGAGGACGCGGTCGGGGATGCGGATGTTGCCTTCCGTGGTCATAAGGGCGCGCTCGGTGATGACCTGTCGCCAATCGTGCGAAAACCATTCGGCAACCTGCGGAATCTTGAAAGCATCGTTGAGAAGTTGTTGAAGTTCTGACTTTTGAGCCTCGGTGATGCGTCCCTGAAATTTCATTTCCTGCAAAACTTGCGGCGCGTCTTCGGCGTAATCTATGCGCGACATCACGTCGTGCATAAAAAGTCCGTGGTTGATGCGTTCTTGTAGGAACGGACTTGTCTGAATGAAAAAATCGTTGGTGTGGGAAAGGACGGCGAGTTTGGTCTCCCACGGCGCGTTGTTGAAACCTGAAAGTCGGAAACCCTTGTAATCTTTGATGCGGAATCCGCGTTCAAGTTTGTGACCGTCGTCCATAAGGAGCGAGGAGGTGTCGGAATGGTAAAAATCGTTGAGAGACACTGTCTTGCCGTCAGAAACTTGTGGTTCGGTGATGGCGTAATAGAGCAGGTCGCCGACGGTCTTGATGGTGTTTTTTTCGATGTCGGGCAGGGGGCAATAGATGTGCAGTTCGTCAACTGGACGAGTGAGGGCTACGTAGAGGAGGTTGAGCGAATCCACGTACATGTCGCGTTTTTCTTTGAGGTATTCTTCCGCGAAATGCGACCCCGCGAGCCTGCTGCTGTATCGCACGGGCAACACTGGCAGCGACGCAAACGCCGAACTCTCAGGACATTTGACCCAAATATAATTGTCCTGCTGATTATTGACCTCTTCCATTTCCCAGTTGCAAAACGGCACGAATTGTATGCTGAAATCCAAGCCTTTGGACTTGTGGATGGTCATAATTGTTACCGCGTCCTGTTCGTCGGACGGCTGGATTGCGGTCTTGACACCCGACTCGTCCCACCATTTGACAAACCTATTGAGGTCGGACGAAAACGTCTTTGTAAAACTCAAAACGCAGTCCTCGAATGTGCGCAAATATTCGGCGTCGCCAGTGAATTTTTGCAACGAAAAACACGAAACAATCTTTTCGCAGAGGTCGTACAGCGGCAGGTCTGAATATGATTTCATAATTTCGTCAAAACCCTGCGGCAACAATTCCGCGGGCAAATTCTCGTCCGCTGCCGCCTTGAAAATGCCGTCGTCGTCGATCTCTTTGCCGCTGACGATGCAATACGTGCGCAACATTTCGATTTTTGCAATGATGTCGGCGGGATTGTTGACGTATTTCATTGCATTGATTAGTATCTTGACTATCAACGAATTGGCTATGTAAAGTGAATCTGCCGAAATCACGTCGTAATGCGACGCGCCTTCGATTTCCGACTGATATTTCATCAGAAAATTCACCGAAAGGTTAGCCTGCCAGCCTTTGCGGACGAGAATGGTGATTTTTTTGGGGCTGACACCTTGTTTGATGAGCGAATCTATTTCAGCCGCCATCTTATTCAACCCCTTGACTATGAACACATTTTCGGCTTTGAAGTCGGGCAATAGCAATCCTTCCAACGGATCTTCCTCCTCGGAGTTTTCGTCAGCTTGTGGTTTGGATTTTTTCTTTTTGGGTTCTATGAAAAAAACATTGACCTTGCCACCAGAGCGGTCGCGGTTTTTGGGAAGTTTTTGGAACGAATCGGCGTAGATGTTGTTCAAAAGCGAAAAATCGAGTTCGCCGTCGTCATGATCGGCAAGCGTGGAAATGGCGCGTTGGAATATCGCGTCGTTGAAATCCACAATGTTTTTCCGAGAACGCCAGTTGACGTCCAGTGTGTTAAGATTGATTCCGTCGTCGCCGATTTGCGACTGCACTTTGGAGTTCAATAGCGACCAGTCGCCGCCCCTGAAACGGTAAATCGCCTGTTTGACGTCGCCGACAATCATATTGTCAAAACCCTGAGACAGAGTATTTTCGATGAGCGGGCGGAAGTTGTTCCACTGAAATTCGGACGTGTCCTGAAATTCGTCGATGTAAATATGGTCGAATCTGTTGCCGACCCTCTCATATATAAAAGGTGCGTCGTTTTCGGCGATGATTGCATTGAGGAAAGTCGTGGCGTCGGAAACGAGCATCATCCTGTTTTCGCGGCGGTATTCGGGCATCAATTTGGCGAGGTCGCCGAGCAGCATAAATGCATGGAAATCCCTGCGGATAATTGCGGCGGTGAGGTAGTCGGTGCCGTGGTCAACTATCAGTCTTACAGCCTCTTGCAACAATGGTTCTATCTGCGGGCGCAATGTTTCTACGTATTCCTGTTCCTTCTTGGTCGGCTTTGAACGCAGCCATTTTTCGCCCTCGGCAAGTTGGCTCACGATGCTTCCTATCTGACATTCCTTTATATTGTTGACGAGGAAGTTTTGCAGGATTTTCATACTGTTGCTGATGTCGGCGGGACGCTCTGGCATTGCATCAAAAATCTTCTGCGCCCGCGCCGCGATGCCGTCCGCCTTCTCCTCGAAATCATCATAAATCAAGTTGACGATTTCCAACGACTTGACAAAATAGTCGCGCTTGGTCTCGTCATTCATCCTGCTGTAAAAACTTTCGAGGTTTTGGAATTGCTCGGTGAAAATAAGGTTGGCGAGCGAGGTCAGTTGCTTGCGGAAATCCCAGTTGGCGCCGTCCTTGACATTCTTGGACGCCATTGCGCGGAATTGTTCATGGAGCTCGGCGTCGGTGTCCGATTTTTGGAGAAGAACGTTTATGAGGTCGGCGATGACGGCGTTTTGGTCGGTCTGCGTGGTGAACCCAGAATTGATGTTGATGTCATAACAAAACGCCCTCACAATGCTCTGTACGAATGAATCAATCGTCCTGAGATTAAAATCCGAATAATTGTGCAGGATTGCGCTGCGGATTTTGCGGGCGCGTTCCGAAACCTGTTCGGCGGTGTACTGGGGATAACGGTCGAGAATGTCCTTAACATATTCGCTCTTTTCGTTGGCTGCGAGTTTGTCGAGTTCGCGGATGATGCGCTCCTTCATTTCGCCCGCCGCCTTGTTGGTGAAAGTGACGGCGAGGATTCTTGCAAATGCCATCGTGTCCCTAAAAGCATCGTAAAGCGGTGAGCCTGAGCGGGCTGGCGCAACGCGGTTGAATGATTCCACGATGTAATTGCCAGCAAGGATGTGGGTCTTGCCACTGCCTGCCGACGCTTTATATATATTGAGTTTCATTGTTCTTCGGAGTTATAACGGGTTCGCGCATTGTAGATCAAGAGCATCAACGCCATAATAAACGCCAAAGCGTATGCGATGCCACTTGCAAGCGGGATGCCCATAAACATATACATATTCTGTCCGAACACCATTATCAGCGTGGCGGCAATGACGAGCACCGCTATCAAAATCACATAGCATAACTTATTGACCGACACGTCGATACGGCGGAAAAATGAGGGCGATTCCTTGATGCTGAGGTTGGCGACAAACTCCCCGCGACGGAGTTTCTTTAGAATCAACGACAATTCCAGCGGCGACACTTCCAGGAAGTCCGACACCTGGGTCATATTCTTGTTGAAGAGAGTCTTGAACCTGTCGGGCTGCATACGGTCGCGCAGGAGGCGGTTGCCGTAGGTCTTGAAAAATTCGGAAATTCGGCTCGTGGGCGTTATGGCGAGGGTGATGCTTTCGGCGAGGGCGAGGGCGTTGAAGGCTGAAATCACCTCCGCAGGTATCAGGAGCTTGTGCTTGTAGGCTATTCGCATAATGCCCATCGCAAATTCGCGCATATAATAATCAGTGCTTTCCATAAAGTAGAGATTGTCGGCGAGCGACTGAATGTCGTTCCTAAACAACTGGAAGTCATACACTTCCGAATTATACGACAATTTTCTCATACTGTCGGCGAGCACCATCGAATTTCTTGTGGATAGGGCGGCAACAACGTCGTTGATCCATACGCGCTGGTCAGACGTCAATAAGCCCGCCGTGCCATAGTCGGCAAAATGGATGCGTCCGTCGGGCAGGACGCGGATGATTTCTTTGAGCGGGGCGGCGAGAAACAGTCCCGTGTCCAACATTCCCGTTATGAAAATGGTGAGGAATCTATCTGCCACGGCTTTCTGTTGCAGCCCCCACGACACAAATTCGCTGGCGTTGGCAACGCTTGTTGAATTGTAATAATACGTGACGAGCGAATTGGACGACGTGTATTGTGGGAACACCTCGGGCAGCACAAAACCCGAAATACCTTTGTACGCCTTGTTAAAACGGCGCATCTTGTCGGTCTCCTTGCCAAGGTCGAGTTCGGGGAGGATGGTGCGTTCAAAGTCTTCGATGAGGGCGACGGAATTATTGACGCCGAGCTTTGCCCAAACGCCAGACGTAAGTGACGCAAGCCTTTTGAAAAGTGCGATATCTGCCAGCACAACCGACTGAGTGTCAGGCGGAAGGATTTTTACCGCCACGTCCTCGCCTGTAAGAAGTTTGGCGCGGAACGTGGCGGTGAATCCGTCTTGAAGGGTGCTTTGATTGTCGAAATATTGGAATGTCTTGGCTGCCGCCCTGTGCGTGAACTTCTCGAAAACGCCTTCCGCCTCGGCTTTCGTGATTGTGATTTTTGGAAATTCGAGGTTGGCAAATTCGGAGATGAGTTCGTCGGGCAGGATGTCGGGGCGCAGGGCGAGGTATTGCGCAAGCCTTACCGCCGTGGGACCCAAATCTTGCGTTGCAAGCCGCATACGCTGCCACTTGTTGAGCGAGGGGTCGATGTCGGGGAAGTTGCGCTGCGTCACCTTCCTCGATACAAGCCCCGTCTTTACGAGAATGCTTTGAAACCCGTACTTAATCAGGATGTTGACGGCGTTGTTGAGCCTGTCCAAGGCCTTGTTGCTGGAGGATTTCAAAGACATTTTTGGTTACGGTTATTTTTGTGTTAGTTTTTCCAATATGGCGATTCTGCGCCTGAGTTTATCGACTTCTTCGGGCGTGGCGTAGTCCATTTTTTCGTAGAATTTGTACAGCAATTCCTTGATGGTACTCTCCATATCCGCCGATTTGTCGAAAAGTTTGCTCTTTATGTTTTCAAAAATCGACTTGTTCTCCTTGTCGGAGATTTTGTGCTCGTCGGCGAGGTTGTCGAATGTGTATTTCACGAGACCCGTCGCGTCGCCAATGAGTTTGTTGCCGATGTTTGCAATTTCGGTGATCATACGGCTGTGAATGTTTTTTTTTAATTAATAGAATTGCTGAATGTTAGTCGAGGCCAGCCACGATTTTTTCCAAGGCTTCCACACGTTTGCGGAGTTCTTCGACTTCGGATTTGGACGCAGGCCTTACGTTCTGCAACGCACCGCTGATGACCTCGCGGAGGCGTGTCTCCATATCCTTCACCTTGGAGTCGATGTTGGTTTTGAAATTATTGACGATGCTCTTGCCTTCCTCGTTTGAGATTTTGTTTTCGCCTACAAGACCCGCAACAGTCTTACTTACGTAGTCGATGGCATCACTTGCCTTTGCAACGCCCTGATAGAGGATTTTTTTGAGGAGAGAGTCAATTTCCTCCTTCTTTTCCTCCTGATTCTGATTCTGAGTTTCTTCTGCCATTTTTGTATAGATTTAGGGTTTGATTACATTCCAAAAACGCCCACAATTTTCGTATGAGAACTTGCGGGCGTTAAATGTTATTGTGTAGAATCTTCTTCGTTTCCTCTTACTTGATGAACGAGAAAGAGGATGTGAAGATCGGGCCGAGGATTGGGAGTTCCTTGTCCTTGCCCATTATTGCGTTAATGAGTCCAACGAGTCCGAGGATGCCGCAGCACGCTAAGGCAATGTAACCCACGACAGGCAAAATGTGCGTAAAAATGTTACCAATGATGCACAGTACCATAGTGCCGAAGCCCTGCTTGAGATGGGTAATCATACCCTCATTGCGCTCCTCTCCCTTTACTATGAAGAAAGGAATGAGCCACAGATAACTGAAGTAGCACAGCACCTTCATCACGGTGTTGTTGTTGCCAGTGTTTGTTGTTTCTTCTGCCATTTTGTTTGTTGTTTAATTGTGAGATTTTTGATTATTTACAAATGCAATATTAGTGATAAATTTTGAATCTACAAAAAAAATCTTTGATTTTTCAAAAAATTTATCTGTTGCCGTTCATCCTGTCTTGTGCGATGCGGAGTTTAATCTGCGTGAGCACTTGTTTGGTATTGAGGGCGAAGTCGTTTTTCATTATCCAATCGTAATACTGGGGTTCCAATCTGCCGATTACATCCACAACTTTCTTGCCCTTGTGCTTGCCGAAATTAAAAATTTCTTCGCCTTGTTCGTTGTAGATCATCCTGCCAGCAAAATCGACGTTTTGTGAGTACGACGAATATGTGGAGAGGAATTCAATGTTGTTTTGGAGGTCGGGGTACTTGTCCAACTGCGCCTTCAACACCTCGTATGTGGCGCGTGTGTCGGCGTCGGCTGAATGGGCGTCGTCGAGGTTTTTGCCACAATAGAATTTGTAGGCGGTGGAGAGGTTGCGCTGCTCCTGCTTGTGGTAAATCACCTGAACGTCAATGCGTTTGCGGCGGTTCATATCGAAATCTACTTCGGCACGGAGAAATTCTTCCGCCAACAACGGGATGTCGAATTTGTTGGAATTGAATCCCGCGATGTCGCAGTTTTCGAGCATCTTGGCGAGTTTGTGCGCAATCTGCTTGAATGTGGGGCAGTCCTTGACGTCCTCGTCCTTGATGCCAGTGATTTCGGAGGCTTCCTTCGAGATGGGAATCGTAGGGTTGAGCCTCGTTGTGAAAGTCTCTTCCGAATGGTCGGGGTTGACTTTGAGGATGCAGATTTCGATGATGCGGTCGCTCGAAACGTTGAGTCCCGTGGTCTCGAGGTCGAAAAATGCTATCGGTCTTTTAAGATTGAGTTCCATTTTGTATGTTGTTTTCTGATGTGTTGTCTGTATTGTTGTTTTCAGGTTCGGGTTCTGAAATACTTTCTGTTGGTTCTGGTTCCGAATTATTTTCGATTTCTGGTGCTTCTGTTTCCGAATTATTTTCTGTTTCGGTTGACGTTATCTCCGAATTATTTTCTGTTTCGGTTGGCATTATCTCCGAATTATTTTCTGTTTCGGTCGGCATAACAATTTCGCCCTTTTCGTTGCGGGTGGGGCGGCGGAGTACGAAATTTTTGCCAAGATATACGCGGCGCACTTCGGGGTCGTTGGCGAGGTCTTCGGGCGTGCCAGCCTGAAGGATTCTGCCGTCGTAAAGGAGGTATGCGCGATCGGTGATTGAAAGCGTCTCGTCCACATTGTGGTCGGTGATGAGGATGCCGATGTTTTTGTTTTTGAGGGTTGCGACGATACCCTGAATGTCCTCTACTGCAATGGGATCCACGCCCGCAAAAGGTTCGTCGAGGAGGATGAATTTTGGATCGACGGCGAGGGCGCGGGCAATCTCGGTGCGTCGCCTTTCGCCGCCCGAAAGTTGTATGCCGAGGCTCTTGCGGATATGTCCAAGTCCAAATTCAGAAATCAGGCTTTCCAGTTTTTCCTTCTGATATTCCTTGCTGAATCCGCGCACCTGCATCACAGAGAGGATGTTGTCTTCGACGCTCAACTGACGGAATACCGACGCCTCCTGAGGCAGGTAGCCCACACCGAGTTGTGCGCGCTTGTACATTGCATGCTTGGTGATGTCGGTGTCATCGAGGTAAATCGTTCCGCCATTGGGCTTTATCAATCCCACAATCATATAAAACGACGTGGTCTTTCCCGCGCCGTTAGGACCCAGGAGACCAACGATTTCGCCCTGCGAGACGTTGATGGAAACGTCCTTGACGACGGTGCGTTTGCCGTAAATCTTTAATAGGTGTTCTGCTTTTAACTGCATCGTTTTTCGTATTAAAATCCTGACCGCAAATTTAATAAAAAAAGGCAAAATGAAATGTCTCCACTTTGCCTTTTTTTTGCATTGTGCAGGATTATGGGGTTACAATTCGATTACCGAGTTGCATTCGCCCATTCCGTTGTCAACGGTCTTGCGGTAGGGATCATTGATCCATGTGTTGCCGTTGAGGACGTAGCGGAACTGATAGGTCTTAGCCTTTTCGAGTTCGATTTCAACTTCGAAGCCATTGAGGGTCTTGTTCATGGGAGTAGCGTTGATGTCCCAGCCGTTGAACTCGCCAGCAACAGACACCTTGTCGGCGTTCTGAGCCTGTTCGTTGCTGAGTTCAAACTTGATTACCTGCTTTGTGGACCTCCTTGTGTAGGGGCGTTTTGCTTTGGGGGCTGCATCCTCCTTCTTGGCTGCCTTCGTGGTCTTGGCTGCCTTTTCTTCATTTGCGGGAGCAGCTTCAACAGCGGCATTCTTCTTTGGTCTTGCCATTTTAATTCTGTTTTTGAAGTTTAACTTTATGATTTTGATTTTAATACGTGGCAAAGATAATTTCTTTTTTTTAAAAAAACAATTATAACAATTTATTTTTTTCAATTCAATTATATTTTTGTGCATAATTAATCACAATCATAATCGAATTTATTTTGAATTATATCCTCACAACATATTAAATATCAATATTTTATCTTTTTTTATAATTAGAAATAATTTTGTGAAATTCTGATTTTAAATTGATTAATTATTTTTTAAAATTCATAAATAATTAATAAAAAATCAACATTTAAAATTCAGGAAATTATAGTTTTGTGCATAAAAATTTGTTAAAAATATCGTGAATTTTTTTCCGCAATTTCATCTTAATTTCCTATTTTTGCAACATAAATTAAAATCCAAATAATTATGCTATCACTTTTAAGAAAAGAATTGTCGGCGTTTTTCAGTTCAATCACCGGCTATATTGTAATATTTGTTTTTTTGCTTGTCGATGGGCTTGTGCTGTGGGTTTTCCGTGGCGATATGAACATCATCGACAGTGGTTTTGCGTACCTTGACCCGCTGTTTCAAATTGCACCGTGGGTGTTTCTTTTCCTTGTCCCTGCAATAACGATGAGGATGATTTCGGAGGAAAAAAAAACAGGTACAATCGAGGTGCTTTATACACAACCGTTGTCTGATTTTCAGATTGTTATGGCTAAATATATCGCGGGACTCGTATTGATTTTGATTTCGATTCTGCCCACATTAATATATGTGTTTGCGATTGCGTCGCTCTCCGCCGAAGGGCAGCAAACTGCGTCGGGCGCGGAAGTTGCGGGGCTCGATTACGGCGAAACAATAGGCGCGTACATCGGACTTTTTTTGCTCGCGTCGGTGTATTGCGCAATCGGACTTTGGGCGTCGTCATTGACTGAAAACCAAATAGTTGCATTTCTTCTTTCTGTTGGAATCTGCTTGTTTGTATATCTCGGAATGAACGCCGTTGGCGAATTTTTGGGCGGGTACGGACTTGCGGTTTCCAATCTCGGAATCGACGCGCATTACCGCTCCATAAGCCGTGGCGTCATCGACAGCCGCGACATCATTTATTTTATAAGTGCCAACGCGCTTTTCCTGATGTTGGCTAAATACAAACTCGAATCTCGTAATTGGAACTAACATTATGGAAACCAACGTAAAAGAAACCAACAGACGGCGCAGCCTGAAAGTTTTGCTCATAACAATTGCAGCAATTGTAGCCGTCAATTTCATATCAAATTTTGCGTTCAAGCGCATCGATTTGACGTCCGACCGACATTTTTCGCTGACAGATTTCACACGCGAATACCTCTTGGATTTGAAAGGTTCGGTGATGATTCGCGTCTATCTCGACGGCGACGAACTTCCCGTTTCGTTTGGGCGAATGAGGGACGAAATCCGCAGCAAATTGGAGGAATTTAAGATATATGGCGGCGACCGTTTCGCCTACACTTTTATAAATCCCACGCAGAGCGACAATAAGGATGCGCGTTACGGGATTTACAAGCAACTTTTTGACCTCGGACTCCGCCCCGTCGAAATAGACAGCCACAACGAGGAGCAGACCACAAAAACAATGATATTCCCTTGTGCAGTAGTTAGTTACACCCTTGAAGGCAAGACTGGTGCCGACAATCACGACACCACGCTTTTCCGCGAAATTGGTCTCAATCTTTTGAAAGCCGACCCGCGCCTTGACCCGAGTGACGAGCAAAATATTTTCAATTCCGTGGAGACTTTGGAATACGAAATTATTAACGCAATTTACCGACTTTCGCAGATTGAAAAACCGCGCATCGCATTCATCGACGGACACGGCGAAGCTTCTGACGAACAGTTGGTTGACATATCCACGTCGCTCTCTGATTATTACGATGTAAGGCGAGGAAGCATCAACGGCAGGGTTGGAGTTTTGGACGGTTTTTCGGCAATTATAATTGCAAAACCAACCAAGCCTTTCAGCGAGGACGACAAGTTTGTAATTGACCAATATATTATGCGTGGCGGCAATGTATTGTGGTTGATAGACGCAACATCGGCATCAATGGACAGCCTGATGACGCGGCAGGTGTCGGCGGTTTTGCCTGCTGAATTGAATTTGGAGGATATGCTTTTTAATTATGGAGTCCGTCTCAACGCCAACGTAATCAGGGACTTGCAATGCAGTCAAATTGGACTTGCCGTGGCTGGTGCGGGCGGTCAGCCACAGATAAAACTTTTTCCGTGGGACTATTATCCCGTGATAATTTCGCACGTCAAAAATCCGATTACAAAACACCTGAATTATCTTCTCTGCCAATTTGTGGGGACGATTGACACGGTGGGCACTAATTCCGAAATTGAGAAGACAATTTTGCTGCAATCGGGCAAATATTCCAAATATATCAACGCGCCTTTTTCGCTGTCGTTTGAGAGCGTTTCGCAGCGTCCCGACCCAAACGATTTCAACAAACCATTCAACAATATCGCGGTGCTTTTGGAAGGCAATTTTGAATCTTTGTACAAGGAACGCCGTGGCAGAACCATCAACGGAACTTATTATAACACAAAGGCTTCTGAAAAACCATCCAAACAAATTGTTGTCTCTGACGGCGACATTGCCATCAACGACATTTCACCCAAAGGCGAGCCTTATCCGCTCGGTTTTGACCGCAATACTCAGAATACATTCAAGGGCAACAAGGAATTTTTGATGAACGCCGTCAATTATCTTACAGGCAATGGAGACCTTCTCACAATCCGCCTTAAAGAAATGAAAGTCAGGATTTTGGACAAGCAACGCGCACAAAAGGAACGCAGTTTTTGGGCGGTGGTCAATGTCTTGGTTCCATTGCTGACAATCGGCGTTGCGGGCATCGTGGTATATTTTGTAAGGAAACGCAAATACACAAAAAAATGAAGAAGTTTTTGTTTTTGGTATTGACGGCAATTACGCTGTTTGCCTGCACCGACGAGACTGATTTTTCGGTGGACGAAACAGAAATTGGCGGCGTGGAAATTCGCGGCAACAATCATTCTGTCAACCTTTTGCGTGATACATCGTGGTACATTGCAGACAACGAAGGACGCAGAATCAATAGTTGCGACGAATATAAAATTTCGGCGTTTTTCAATGTTTTGCGTGACGTTCAGGTGATGGGATTAAGCAATCATCCGCAGAATGGAGATTTTGATTCAGAAGTTGTTTTAAAGAAAAATTCAGGCAAAATTTTGAAAACAATCCGCCTGAAATCTGTTGCAGGTTCGTCACAAATGATTGGCAGTGTCGATGGTGGCAAATGTTATTTCGTTGGTGTTCCAGGACTGAATGTAAGCCCAATTTCCAACTTTGCGTCAACGGCTGATTATTGGAAAGATTTGTCGCTTTTGGAACTCACGCCCGACAATATTTCCAAAATTTCTGTTGAGAATTTCTTGGAACCAGAACAGTCATTTTTTATTTCTACGGTTGCCGATGGTTTTGAAATTCGCGGCATCGACGGCAACTTTATCGCCGGCATCAGCGAGCAAAATATCCGCCGTTATCTTGGCGGCATCGCCGGCACATATCGCGCCGCGCAATACGTTGACGTACAACATTTCACGCCCGCCGATACCATCTGCCGCCTCAGCGTCCGCACCCGCCTCGGCGACGATGAATCCATCATTTTCTTCAAAAAAATGAACGGCTCGCAGCCCGATTTCAACCTTATGTTTTTCCGCAAAAACGGCGAGCATGGCTTGGCAAAATATTACGATTTTGACAAGGTGTTGGTGGAAGCGGAGGGGTTGAAGTGAATTATTTAGAATGAAACATATTTTGAAGCATAGGTCAAAATACTTTCATATCAATAAAAAATGAAAATATGTTTAGTATGATAATGCATTTTTTATTACTTTTGCCAAATAAATCCCCAAAAAAATGACAACAAAAGAAATTGGCGACATTGGCGAAACTGCCGCAATAAACTATTTGGTAAGTCAAGGATACATAATCCTCGACCACAATTGGCATTGCGGACACCTTGAACTGGACATCGTTGCACTCGACGGTGATTTTATTGCGTTTATAGAAGTGAAAACACGTAATGACTACTCATTATTATCGCCAATGGAAGCCATCAACAAGACCAAACAACGCCTTTTAATCAATGCCGCCAACAATTATATTCAAAAAAAACGACGGCACGAAGAAGCGCGTTTTGACGTAGTAAGCATCACGCACCACAACGGTGAGATAACCAACATTGAACTCATCAAAAATGCCTTTTATCCATCGTTAAGGACGAGATAAAACTATCCCGAAGAAACGGGATTTCCCCAGCAAAAGCACAGCATAAATACAAATAAAAACGCCGACTATCTGTTACCAGAAGTCGGCGTTTCCTTTTGAAAAAATTGGCGATTACCTACTCTCCCACATTGTATCGCAGTACCATCGGCGCAAGCGGGCTTAACTTCTCTGTTCGGGATGGGAAGAGGTGGAACCCCGCCGCTATCGTCG
>JAEEGL010682482.1_pt1 | contig 16247 bp, 14 predicted proteins | sample 9134231 | NCBI WGS metagenome assembly JAEEGL01 (sample SAMN16246548, study PRJNA631951) | gut metagenome | biome: gut microbiome; feature: rumen; material: fiber-attached | host: Bos | place: Iran: Karaj | collected 2018-10
CATGCTGCGCCGCAGGCGCGTAAGCCGCATATACTATCTGCGCCATTTCTTTGACTATCCCATTTCCATGCGACTGTCCACGTTTCTTGCAATGGGTTTGCTTCGCACATGGAAGGCGGCGTGGAGTTACCTTTTCAGCGCTTTCTTCAAGCGGCCAGAGATTTCACTTGAGGATTTTTATATCAATCGCTTTGGGCGCGTGCTTTATTCCATGTTTTTCGAGGACTATACCGAGAAACTTTGGGGAATACATCCTTCCAAGATCTCGCCGGAGTGGGGGGCGCAGCGTGTAAAGGGACTTTCGCTCTGGAAGGCGATAGTCAACATCTTCCTTCCCAGGAATGTTAAAAGGGAGACTTCGCTTATCGAAGAGTTCATCTATCCCAAGCGCGGCCCGGGACAGCTGTGGGAGGCCATGGCCGAGGATCTACGGTCCAGAGGTGTGGAGATCCGTATGAACGCAAGGGTGACGGGAATGACTCATTTGGGAGATGAGGTGAGGGGGGTCGTGCTTGCAAATGGTGAACATGTCGCCTGTGATGCGGTTTTTTCGACCATGCCGGTGAAAGACCTTGTGGCAGCGTTCAAGGATGTCCCGGAAGACGTGGGGAGTGTCGCCTCCAAGCTTCCGTATCGCGATTTCATAACTGTCGGACTGCTTGTGGACAGGCTTGCAATCGAGAACAAGACAGACCTCAGGACGGTCAACAATATCGTTCCAGACACGTGGATATATGTACAAGAACGCGATGTCCGCATGGGGCGCATCCAGATTTTCAATAACTGGTCGCCCTACATGGTGGATGATGTCACGAGGCATGTTTGGATTGGCCTCGAATATTTCTGTTCGGAGGGAGACGAATTCTGGAACATGGACGATGCAACCTTCATCGACATGGCGACCGGGGAGCTTCGCAAGATCGGCGTGCTTGGCGCTGACGAGCCCGTAAGAAAGTCCGTCCGCATCAAGGTCAAGAAGGCGTACCCTGCCTATTTTGGCAGCTATTCCGATTTCGGTTCTGTCCGTAAATGGTTGGACGGCTTCAGCAATCTTTATTGCATAGGGCGCAACGGACAGCATCGCTACAACAACATGGACCATTCGATGCTCTGCGGCATGGTGGCCGTGAAGGCTCTGCTTGGCGAAGCGGAGAAGTCAGCCGTATGGGAGGTCAACACCGAGGAAGAATATCATGAGAGCAAGTAGCTTTTCGTGGATCATTGATGCCTATCGAGGAGCGCTTTCGCGTTATCGCATCTTTAACGACGGCAGTTGCGTTGCTCCCTGGGTAGGATGGTGCTTCATTGCCTTGGCGGTTGCCTATTCGGCCATGGCATTTGTGCTTTCTTTTGCCGTAGAAATGGGACATGTGTTGTTGCCCTTGATCGTAGTGTCCGCTGTGTTCTTCTGGGTGTTATCGCATTGCTTGAGAATTGATGGCCTGCTGACTCCTTCCACCGAACGGTCGGGGGGGGGCTTGTTCGTGATTCCCGCACTGGTCCTGGTCGTGTATCTTCCGCTTGTATGGAAGGGCATGCTTTCTTCTCCTGACATGGTCGGTCAGTGGAAACAGGCGATGGGGACCGTGCCTGTCAACGACTGGCATCCGATCATGCACACTTATCTGATTCGCCTGATTGCATATGTTGCGCGAACGCTCAAGGGGGTCGCAATTGTACAAGTGTGTATATTTGCCGCATTGCTTGGCTTGTTGCACGCGACATTCAGAAGATACGGGTACTGTAGGTGGGCAAGTGCTTTGATTGTTCTCGTCGCAGCATTTAATCCGTTCAGTCTCACCGTATTCCGGTTCGTCTGGAAGGATTCGGCCTTTGCGCTAGCTGGCTTGGCCGTCACCATTTGCCAGATACATGTGTTCCAGACCCGGGGCGATTGGCTGAGGGGATGGCGGATTCCGCTCATGGCATTGTGCCTGATGGCGGCGACGTTCCTGCGGCACAATGGCTTTTTCTACACGGCGCCTTTGATCGTGCTCTTTCCCATGTTGGTCGTGCGTCGGAATATCCGTAACGTCTTCTTGTGCATGGGCTTGTCGGTTTTGTGCTGTATTGGCTATTTGTTTGTCAGAATGCAGCTGACGCGATGCGGGGCGATTAGTCCTCGGCCGGCTGTTCAATGCTTTCCCGAATCTGTCGGACTTCCCATGTGCATAATGTCTGAATGCTATATGGCAGACCGGTCAAAGACGCCGCATGACGTCGTGCAGTTCCTTGAATCATTTGGCAATCGGGAGTTCTGGGAGAAATCGTATCAGGGTAATTTCAATTCGATCAAGTTTAATTTTGCAGCCCAAGAGGTGGACGAGAAGATTCATGCATTGGGCAAGCGCAGGTTCTTTGAAATGCTGTGGAAAACGATTCGGGCCAATCCCTCCGCGGCTCGTAACGCATTTGTTCGCGTCACGTCAATTGCGTGGGCGCCGTTGCCGGAGGCATTAGGACGTTGTGCAACAGGCTACCCAAGGCACAACTTGTTCTTCAAGGCGCTTAGATGGTATGGCGCGATGATGAGGCGAACGTCCCTCGGGGTCCTTTTGACGGTGCCCGGTAGTTATTTGCTGTTCATTGTCTTGGCGTTTTGCTACGGCATGATTAAGATTGGCCCCAAAGTCTGTGCGCTTGCCCTTCCTTTTTTGTGCTATCAGTTTGGCACGATGCTGTTGCTGACGGGGGAGGACCATCGGTTTTTCTACATTACGGTGTTATGCGGCGCGGCGGTCTGTCTGCCGATTCTCTCTCCTGCGATTAGCCGTGCCCTACAACCTTCAGGCGCAATGTTGAATCCCGAGGGGCTTCGTTGACACGGTTGTCCGCGTTTCTGAAACATGGTATAATCATTTCCGTCTGATGCCAAGTGTTTCCGTCATAATTCCAGTGTACAACGTCGAGAGCTATCTCGGCGAGTGTCTGGATTCCGTTTTGCGCCAGACGTTGAGGGACATTGAGATCATCTGCGTGGACGATGGGTCCACCGACGGGTCGCCGAAGATCCTCTCGGAATACGCGGCGAGGGATTCTCGCATCAAGATCATCACCCAGCCGAACGCGGGGCTTGGCGCTGCGCGGAATTCCGGAATGGACGTCGCAACTGGGAAGTACCTCTACTTTCTTGACAGTGACGACTGGATCATCGACAATGCACTGGAGACGTGCTTTGGCATCTGTGAACGCGACGACCTTGACCAAGTGGTCTTTGGATGTGAAGTGCAGGCCACGGCGGACGCTAGTCACGGGGTCGACGAAGCGGTGGTCAGGCTTAAAGGGGCGTATTACCGAATAGACGAAACGATGTGCGGAAGGGTTGCGGAGGGGACCTCTCTTCTTTCCGAGCTTCTTTCGAGGAGACGTTTCTTCGCATCCGTACCGCTTCGGTTCATGCGCCGTGATGCTATCCGCGCCTCCTCTTTGCGTTTTCCGGAGAAGCTGATACACGAAGACGAGTATTTTACGCCGCTTTCTCTCATTTTGTCACGACGGGCGGAAATCGTCGGCGAGAAACTCTATTGCCGCCGCCTTCGACAGGATTCCATTGAAACATCCGTTAGTCTCGACGGCAAGACGGAAGCCCGTCATCTTGCGCATTTGATGGTCGTGACACTCCTGCTTTGCGACCGCCTTGACAAGACCGTCTCAGGGAAGAAATGCCGGGATGTCGCCGATGCCGTCAGACGGTATCTCGTAAGGTCATGCGTGCGCCGTTCGCTGACAAGCCGAAATGTGCTGTCTGATGCGCGGCACCTGGCGGTCGGCCTTGTGGCGCCGGCAGAACGGGGGGCGCTGACGGCGTTTTGCCGGCATGTGCGCCTCGCGGCGGTCGGCGAAAAGGTCAAGAGGTGCTTCATTCGACTGAGGCGAGGCGTGGTTGCGCGATTGCGCAAGGGGAGAAAGTCATGATGGCTCCCCGGGTGTCAGTTGTCATACCGGTTCACAACGGCGCGCCTTACGCCGTTCGTTGCATCGCTTGTCTCCGGGCCCAGACGATTCAGGACGTCGAGTTCATCTTTGTCGACGACGCCTCGACGGATACCACCGTCGAGACGCTTAAGCGCGAGATCGCCGGCGATGCGCGCTTTAGCGTGTTACGCCAGATCGCAAAGGCAGGCCCCCTTTCGGCGCGTATGCGTGGCGCCGCAGCTGCCACGGCGCCTGTCTTGATGTTTATGGACTTTGACGACGAACTCATGCCAGACGCCTGTCGCAAGGTTGCCGAGACGATGGCGCGGGAAAAAGTTGACGTGTTTTGCTATGCTATGGAGGCCGTCGGGGCGGACGGGTGCGACAGGGACGCGCTTGAAAGGTGCCGCTCGTATCTTGGGCGAAGGTCGCCGTGTCAGGGAAGGGTCGCGGGGAAGGGAGCCTGCTTCGACTTGTTCTTTTCCAACGCGGGCGTGACGGCATCTGCCTGTGACAAGGCCGTGCGTTCCAGCGTGCTCAAACGCATCTATGGAATGATCGGAAGCGGCGATGGCCTTTTGTGCGCACAGGATTTTCTCCAAACCACGTTGCTTTTCCTTCATGCGGAGTCCGTCTATGTCGACCAGTCGCAAGTGCTCTACCGTTATCATTTCGGGAACGGGATGTCCGGTCATGCTTCGGGCAATGTCACCTGGGAGCAGCTCACGCGCCGGGCGACGGCCATTGACTCATATCGGAGACTTTGCAGCGTACTCGCGGCGGAAACGGACTTGGCTCCTGCGCTACGCGAACGGATCGAAGGGAGATTCCTGTGGGGCATCCGCGGGACGGCGCTTCCTGAAGTCTGGAAACTCCCCGAAGATTTGGTGCCGGCGGGGATCGGCTTTTTCCTTTCCAGATGGGGCGACGATGTCGGCTCGCCGTCGATTTTCGATGCGGGGCGGCGCTCCGGGCGCTCACGATGGGTCAAACGCGTGTGTGTGGCGCTGTCTCGGCGCATGGCCATGCTGTTGCGGAAAATCGGCATTCGTGGAGGTGGCAGATGAATACAATCAGGCGCATCGCGATGATCTACAGAGAAATCGGAACGCTGGGCGGCATCCCCCGTGATGCAGAATTGCTGGACAAATTGTTTCGTGACTGGGGATACGAGCCGATGACCTTTGCCGAAAGGGATCTCGGCGCCGACGACACGCGCGGGCCGCGACTTGAAAAGATTTTGAGAGAACGGAAAGTCGATCTCGTAATCGAGCATGACGCTTACGATGTGACAAAGCTGTCGAACGACATTGCGGCGGCCCATGCAGCGGGTGTTCGGATTGTCGTCTTCTGGCACAGTGTCTTTTCCTGGATGTTTGCGATGGGTTTCCCGAGGGCCGCCAAGATTTTCGATATCATCCGTACGGCGGATGCCGTTATCTCGCTTTCGCCGACGGACGAGGCGTTCTTTCGTCTGTGCGGCTGTCGGTCCCTGTTCATCCCTAGCATTGATGATGATAGGATGAAAGGATTTGTCCGCCAAGGAAACCCGCATCGTGTGGTTTGGCTGGGCCGTCTGAGTGGCTTGAAGCAGCCGCTAGACGCCGTGAAGATTATGGAGCGGGTGCGAGAGACCGTGCCGGACGCGGAATTGGAGATACTTGGCGATGGCGATGCGCCTGTAAAGGCGGAAATCAAGCGGTACCTCTCATCTCGTTCGGCCCTTAAGGCCGCAATTCATTTTCGGGGTTGCGTCAAAGACGTGGATCCATTCCTCAAGACGTCAGGCGTTGGACTTGTCACGTCGAGATTTGAAGGTTTCCCTCATTCCATTATCGAGATGAAGATGGCGGCCTTGCCGGTGGTTTCATATGCGATGCCGTATCTTGTGATGCTCAAATGCGGTACGGGGGCGGTGCAGGTGCCACAAGGGGACGTTGACGCGGCGGCGTCCGAAATCGTGAGGTTGTTTGCTGATGAGGAAGAGTGTACCCGTCAAGGCAATCTGGCGCGTAGTTCATACGAGAAGATTTCCGCTTTCGACCAACGCGGGGCATACGAGCGGCTATTCGCCGACTTGGGGAAGCCAGACGGCGAATCTGCACTTCTGTCCATTGATCCTTCTGCAGCGCGAAACGTGATGGCCGTTTTTGCCGAGCATAGCGTTGCCGGCTTCTTGGCTATTCGCGAAAGGCTGTCAGCGGGGGAAGCGCGTAAGGGACTTATCGGTGCAATTGGAAGATTCATGGTAAAGGTTGGCCGCCGCCTTTGTCGCCTTTGATTCCGTGGCGGTTAAGTTTACGAATAAGAGACTGAGAGGACGTTCAGCATATGCGCATACAACACTTCGTTCTTACGCGATTTAATGTTCGGTTTTCCTTTTACATTAACCAACACGGCCGTGTCCATGGTCCAAATCATCACAGGTGGTCTGGGGCAGCCCCTGCTTATCTTGATCGACGGCTTGTTTTTTTCGAGAAGTATTGTCTTCCGGCGATGAAGAAACGGCAGACCGTGCTGTTTAGGTGGCTCGCCTTCTTCTCCAACCTGACGCTCGATGCCTTTAAGGAGCGTGTACGTGCCTATGCTCATGATATTCCCTCTTTTGAGCCAATATTCGTCGAGGATGAAAAGCCGATAGAGGGCTCGGAAATGCAGGAGTCTTTCTATCGGAGGAAATGACCATGCAAACCATGAATCAGATTGCACGAATCGGTTCGCGCCTGTTGTATGTGGCGGGGATTGCCATTACTTTACTTTCGATGTCTAATGTGTTTCGGTTGACGGGAGTTGCCATCTTGGCGGCGCTCATTTTCATTTTCTGCAAAAATAGGCGAAACCGTTGTCTGGCATCTGCAGGTCATACATGGATAATGAATCATGTCTCATTAGCATTGACATTTGTCGTCGTACTTGCATTCGTTGCCAGGATTGCTTATTTCATACTCTTTTCCAAGACCGGGAAAAGCTTCGACTCTTTTCAAAATAGTGACGCAAGGGTATTTGTCGAGTTGGCGTCATCCATGGTAAACGGGGCATTCCCAGATACAAAAAGCTGGATGACCACATTCATACATTCGCTTGTCTTACAAGTTGCAAGCGCATCGCCGTTTGCTGGCATTGCCATTGTCAATTTTTTATTTCAAATAGCGACGGCAATCCTTCTTTTTTTAATCGGGAGGAGAATCTCGGGAACGATTTCTGGCATTTTTGCTTTTACAGTATATCTTTTGTCCCCATCCCTCATTCTACTCATGTTTCGAGCCATAACAGAATCCTACTATTTTCTTTTTCTCACGTTCTCCTTCTTTGTTGTTCTTGAATATTTCAATTCTTATAAGGCAGTTTGGCTCACTTTGATTCCAGTTTCAACATGGCTCGTAATCTGGACAAGAGGCGAGGGAGTGATTCTCCTCGCTACCATTCCAGCGCTCTTTGTGGTCAATGTCATTTTCACTCGGACGATTTCACATAAGCGCGCTGTTTGGCATCTTGTATTCGTCGCAGTTTCTCTCTCGGTTTTTGCTTGTGCGGGACGGTATGTCAATTTGCGTTTTCACGGTACTCATACAATGTTCTGTTCTAACGACAACTGGTGGCCGAGGCTTTTTGGCTCTAATGTTGCGAGCATGGGGCGGTGCACAAACAAATGGGCTTTCGGTGAAGGAGTGAGTTTTACAAGCGATAGGGCGTTGATAGTCTCTCGGTTTGCAGCTGAACAGGGGCATGACATAAAGGTATCCCAAATGCATTGTCCTGAAGAACTTATACCATATATACAAACGGAGATATCAAACCGTTGGAAATCCATGTCATTAATGGAGAAGATTAAATTCATGTCACGTAAGCTGCGTTTTACATTCGGTAATCCTTTTTGGGGATCCGGGCAATCCGAGATTGGACCATTTCGTAAGAAGCTGCTTTATGATTTGATATTGATTCCGGTACTGCTTTTCGCGATTGCAAGATTCTGTATAGGCACATTGAGAACTTACTGTATGGCTAACCATTCAGCATCATTTCGAGCGGGGCTTCTACCCTTAACCTATCTTCTTGGTGTAACATCCATTATTGCAATAGCAGAGGCTAATATACGCTATGGTGTAATACTGTTAGTCATATTGCCGCTGTATTCGTTTGATGAAAACGTTGGAGATTCGGCCATCCTCGAGACTGATACGCGCGAAAGTAAACGCACTATTGCGGGAGTAACTGCCCCCAAACCCTCGGACATGTGACGTTGCATTGGTATGTTCGTGTCTCGGCATAGTCGATCTGGCGTTGAGCGCATTATACCTGTGTCTCGGCGCCGCGGGGCTCTCCGTGGACGTTCTTTTTCGCAAAGCTTGGAACCATTGTTGTCGTGACGGCTGTACAGTTCGTTCTAAACAAGACAATCACATTCAAAAAGGCAAAGGAGGAAATTGACGATGTCTGAAAGACTTTGCATGGTCATGCCCGTGTACAACGAAGAGGCCGCTATCGGTCCCGTGTTAGAAAAGTGGGACGATGCGCTTTCCGCGCTCGGGATTGACTATGAGATACGTCCGTACAACGACGGGTCTAAGGACGGCTCGCTGGATGTGATGCGCGCTGTCGCGGCCGGACGCCCACGCATCTCCGTACGGAACAAGGAGAACGGCGGACACGGCAACACGATTCTGACCGGCTACCGCGAAGCGGCCGCTGATGGATTCGACTGGGTATTTCAGATTGACTCCGACGACGAGATGGGGCCAGAGAAGTTCGGAGAACTGTGGAATCTCCACAGCGAATTCGATTTTGGGGTCGGAATCCGCGATGGGCGCAAACAGGCACTTCCGCGCAAGATCATCAGTTTCATCTCAAGGTTGTGTGTCCGACTGTTTTACGGCCGTTCCGTGTGGGATGTGAACGCGCCGTACCGGCTGATGCGCGTTTCCGCGTTCCGTGATTTCTTTGAGGAGATACCACTTTCGACATTTGCTCCTAATGTCATTCTTTCAGGACTGGCTGGCGCAAATCGGCTGCGCAGCTACGAAATCCGCGTACCACAGCATGACAGGACGACAGGCGAGGTCTCCATCAAGAAATGGAAGCTCCTGAAGGCTGCGGTGAAAAGCTTCTGGCAGACGCTCTCTTTTGTTCTCTGCATGAGGGCTGTCGGCAAAGAAGGAATCCTTGCGCGCGCTGTTAGGCTATGTGCCATCGGCATAGCTGTCGCTGGTCTTGCCTTTATATTGCTCTGTGTCGCTAGGGTGGGGTGGAATTTGCTGTGGCCACGACCCTGATTCTGACGGCGGGACGGAACCACCACGTGCTCATGCAGATCGCCGACGCGCTGGACATAATGACTTGGTGATTGCCACACTCGGGGGTGGAAATGGTATAATACGGGCGAACGGAAAGTATCGCGATGAGCAAAATCAATACGACAGGCCCGTGCTACGCCGCGATGGCGTCGGACGAGATCCGCGCGGAGAGCTCCTCCGGCGGCGCGTTCACGATTCTTGCGCGGAACATCCTCGCCCGGGGCGGCGCCGTATGCGGCGCGGCGTTCGACGAGGAGTTCCGGTGCCGTTATGAAATCGTCCACGACGAAGCGTCCCTTGCTCGGCTGCGCGGATCGAAATACGTGAGGGCTGCTTTGCCGCGGGCCTTTCTCGTCGATTTGCGCGCCATGCTCGGGTCGGGGAGGCCGGCGTTGTTCTGCGGCACGCCGTGCCACGTCGCCGCCGTGGGGCGAATGTTGGCGGACTTCGCCGATTCGCTTTTCACGGTCGACCTCATCTGCGCCGGGTGTCCGGAGCAGGGCCTTTTCGACCGGTATCTTGACGAGAACTGGGGCCGCGGCAACGTCGCGAAATACGAGTTCCGCAGCAAGGCGCGCGGATGGCGGCACCACCACTATCTCCTGCACGTCGTGCTGAAAGACGGGCGCGAGATCTGGCGCGAAAGGGGAGAGGACGAGTTCATGACGGCGATGTCGACCGGGATTGGCGTGTCCGAAGGTTGCTTCAAGTGCCCGTTCTGCACGATGGACCGCCCGGGCGACATCACGATCGGCGACTTCTGGATGGTGCCCGAGGAGATGGACGACGGCAAGGGGACGTCCGCGCTTCTCCTGAACACCGCGAAGGGGGCGGCGCTTTTCGACGCCGTGCGCGGCGACTTCGTGAAAGTCTCGGAGTATCCGCCGTCGATCCTTGAACAGAGCCAGGCCCGGCTTCGGTCGCCACGGAACATCCCGCCGGGGCGTGCAACCTTTCTTCGTCTAATGACTGGTACTTGTGTGACGGTAAGGGAGGCCGCAGATCAGGCGTTGCGCCGGTTTTAGGATTCCACCTTTCTCGCCAGATGCATGATTGCCGCGCAGAGGTTCTCCGCCATTGGCGACTGCGCGTACTGCTTCACCAGCCGTTTTGCCGTTTGGGAATCCCAGAATGCGATTGCCACACACACGAGAGAAATGGTATAATGCGCGCGCACAAAATGAGTTGCAATGAGGAAATTTAAGATGATCACGGTCGGAATAATCGGTTGCGGGTTCGTGGGCGGAGCGCTCAAGGACTGGCTCGAGAAAAACAACAAGGACGTGAAGGTCGTCGTCAGCGACCCGCCGAAGGGCATGAACGATGACATCTCCGGCGCAGACGTCTACTTTCTCCAGATCCATGTTCCGACGGAGGACGATGGTAGGCAGGATCTCACGCTCATGAAGACGCTGATTAGGGAACTCCCCGACAAGCCCGTCTTCGTGCGCACGACGGTCCTGCCGGGAACCTCTGAGCTCCTGACGCGCGAGACCGGTCACCGGGTGTATTTTATGCCCGAATTCCTCACGGAGCGTACCTACATCGAGGATTTCAAGAAGCAGCCGATGGTGTTCACCGGCGAGATCGAGCTCCTTTGCCGGATATTCAAGGGCAAGACGTTCACCACGATGACGCCCCTCGAGGCCGAGATCACGAAGTACGCGCACAATGTTTTTGGCGCGTACAAGGTGACTTACTTCAACGCCGTGTACGATTATTGTCAGCGCATGGGGGCGGACTGGGCACGCGTCCACGCCGGGATGTTGCTCTCGGGCTACATCAACGACACCCACACCTTCGTGCCCGGCCCTGATGGCAAGTTCGGCTACGGCGGCAAGTGCTTCCCGAAGGACGTGAACGCCTTCGCGAAGATGACGGCGGGTACGCCGCTCGGCACATTGCTCGCCCCGCTTCATGAATTGAACGTTGGCTTCCGCGGCTACGAGGAGCATATCTGACATGCCGAAGGTATCAGTCATAATACCCGTTTACAACGTTGAGAAGTATCTCGGCGAGTGTTTGGATTCGATCCTTGGTCAGACCCTGAGGGACATCGAGGTCCTTTGCGTGGACGACGGCTCCACCGACGGCTCCGCAAAGATTCTCGCGGAATATGCGACAAGAGACTCGCGGGTCAAGGTATTCTCGGCCGATCATAAAGGAGCGTTTAGGGCGCGTGAGGTGGGGGTCAAGGCGGCGAAAGGCGAATATTCGTATTTCATGGATGCCGATGACATGCTTGCGCTTAACGCGTTTAAGGAACTTTGTGATTTGGCCGACCGGGAACATCTGGATCAGATTGTGTTTGCTTCGACGGTCTTCCGGGAACGAAACCTTTCGCCTGCCCTACGTAAATGGGCGCGGCGTCTCGTAAGGTACTATACCGTGCCGAGGAGCGTCTGCGGAAAGGTGATGGACGGCATGGCCCTTGTTGACGCCTTGATAGAAGAAGGGCACTTCCATGTGAGTCCGCCGTTGCGGATCATCCGGACTTCCGTTCTGAAGGACAATGATTATCCGTTTCCTGACGCGACATCGCGGGCCGACAATTATTTCACGCCCCTGTCGCTGTTTTATTCCAAACGGGCTTGTGCCTTGCCAATTCGGTATTATCGGCGCAGGGTCCGTAACGATTCCATATCCACGGAAAAAGGTTCAAGTCGGAAACTTCTGGCCAATCTGCTTAAAGTGATGCTGGATTTGCACAGGTTCGTTCCTTTCAAGCCGTATTTCGCCAATCCCGACTCGTCTATGGCAAGGTTCATGATGCAGCTTGCGTCAAATTTGAACACCTGGACATGGGAGGTGACGGATGATGAACGCCGCCGCATTCTAGCCGGACTGCTTGACGCGACGACTCCCGAAGAACGCATATATTTCATGGAGTTGATTCTACAGGCAATGCGGGAGTTCAAACGCCGTCCGGCTCCAACGTTCCTTAGTTGTGCGAAAGGTCTGGTAAAGTCGGTCTTGTGCGCTCTTTTCAAGAAATCTAAGTGGTTTCTCCGGTGAGGGGGGCGAATGGAACATCTTGCCAGTGACAAGCGCTTCACGCCAAAAGTCTCGGTCATAATTCCCGTCTATAACGAGGCGGACCATCTTTGCGAATGTCTTGAATCAGTTCTGGCTCAAACGATGTGCGACATCGAGGTGCTGTGCGTAGATGACGGGTCTACTGATACGTCGCCAGTGATCCTCGACGAGTACCATCTCCGTGATTCGCGTGTCCATGTGATACGCCAGAAGAATGCGGGTTCCGGTATCGCAAGAAACAATGCGCTTGATTCTGCAAAGGGCCAATGCATCGTGTTTATGGACCCCGACGACTATTACCCCTCGCCACATGTCTTGGAGCGGCTGTATGGCGCTCTGATCGATTCTGGATGCATGTTGTCTGCCGGGCGCATGGTTCGCGTGCCAAAGGAAGATCCGCGTGCCGTGAGATTCAATAGCGGCTACAAGGCCCTTATGGCATTCCCGCGTGTGGGCGTCGTCTCGCTGGACGAGTACCAGTCTCCTTTCCGTTTCACCTGCTACATGTACCGCAAAGTGCTACTGGACGAAAACGGCATACGATTCCCCGTATGGCGTAGATTCCAGGATCCTCCATTTCTTGCACGAGTCCTCATAGCGGCCCAAAGCTTCTGCGCCATTGACGAAGACGTTTACTGTTACCGGCTTCGAGATAACGGCAGCGGGGTCCCGTGGTCTGCTGACGGATGTGTGCGGCTAAAAGAATTCTTTGGCGGTTTTCATGAACTCTTGGACATCGCTGAATCGGCAAATTGCAGGGAGATGTATCGCGAAGCGGCGGGTGCGTTTGCAAAAGCCCACCGTTTCGACGGGATCGCATCTTCGCATCCAATGTGGGCAGAAGTGTTGAAAACATGTCGTGAAATGCGAAACACCGGCTGGTTGACATACGGGAACTTTGCGAGCTTGCTCAGGCTCGTGCGCAGCGAGGAGCCGTTTCTTCGAAGATTCCGGGAGATCATACGGGCGCTGGGGCTTCGCGGGGTTGTCTTGGGAGGGCTGGTCGGTGTGTACCGTCTTTTGCGGCACACCTACGACTAATGCGCGTGATTGGGAATGAACGACAGGCCATCGATTCGGGAAGCGAACTCACGGCGCCATCATTTCCTTTAGCGCGGCAACCGTGCGCGCCAACCCGCTGCGTGCGTCGAAGGCCGGCTTCCAGCCGAGCGCAAGCAGCCGGGTCGCGTCGAGGGACGAGTCGTCCATCGGGTTGAAGGCCGACTTCTCGTCCGCCGTCGGCGCCGCGCAGGAGATCGGGACTCCGCCTGCCTCGGCAACGATGGCGGCCATTTCCCTGATTGTGATGACGGATGCCGGGTTGGAGATGTTGTAGGCGCTTGCGCTCTCGCCGTGGGCAAGGACGGACAGGATCGCCGTCGCGCAGTCGAGGCAGTGGCAGTACGAACGGCGCTGCGTCCCGGCGCTTTTTAGGACGATTGCCTCCCCACGGGCGGCGAGGCGCGGGAATTCGGACGAGACGCGATGGTCGTTCGGCGTGGCGGTGGGGCCGTAGATATGCCCCGGGCGCACGATGGACACGGGCAGGCCCCGCTGGACGACATACGCCGCGCAGAGCGCCTCCGCGGCACGTTTGCCCTCCGCATACGACGCCCGCGTGTCCAGCGGGTCGACTCTGCCGTAGTCGTCTTCCGTTGCCGGTCCCTTGCGCTGCCGCACGCCGTATACTTCGCTCGACGAAACGTAGAGCACCTTCTTCGTCGACGCGAAGCCGGCATATTCGAGCATGTCGCGCAGCCCGAAGACATTTGCGGCGATAGTCCCGCATGGATCCTTCATGTAGAGGTCCGGCGAGGCGTTGCTGGCCGCATGCACGATGAAATCGGCTTTCGGGGAGATGCCGCCGAACGGGCGCGTCGCATCGTACGCGAGGAAACTGACGCCATCCTGTCGGGCAAACCGCATCTCAAGCTTGGCCGTGTTGCGCCCGGCGGCCAGCACGCGCAAGCCGATGCCCCGGCTGTTTCTGAGGTGAAGCAGGACGTCAATCAGGGCGGAGCCGATTAGCCCCGAGGCACCGGTGACCAGATAAGTCCCCTCGCCGACTGCCGCAGGCGCGTGCGCCGCAGCCCTCGTCAGGTCTTCCTGCCACGTCTTTGACGCAGAGAGGTTCATCCCTGCTTGGCCCAACCGCTTTTCTCGTTTGAGAGAAGCGCCTTGAAGATGTCCATGTCGTCGGGCGTCGTCAGCTTGAGGTTCTTCTCGCTGCCTTTCGAGAAATACGTGTCTTCGCCCAGGCGGCTCATCAACTGGCACATCGCCGCCATGCCTGTGAGGTTCCTTTCCTTCGCCTGCGCGTGTGCCCAGAGGAGCTTGCCGAGCGTATAGGTGTGAGGCGTTTGCGTGCGCCAAAGGACTTCACGCGGAATCTCGACGTGGGAATCTCTGCCGTCATCGCTCTTGAAGACGACTTCCGTACAGGGAACGACCGCCACGGCCGAACCGTGTTCGCGGAAGACGGACAGGCTGTCCGCGATGATGTCGTTGTCCACCATCGGCCGGTTCCCGTCGTGTACCATGACAGTCGTCTCGGGCGGGCATTCGGCTGCAATGGCGTTAAGGCCGTTTCTGATCGACTCCTGGCCGGTCGCGCCGCCCGGCACTACCCAGCGGAGCTTCGCTATGCCGAATTGCTTTGCATAGGCCCAGACAAAATCGATCCACGTCGGGAGCGTGGCGACGGCGATGGCGTCGACCTGAGGGTTGTTTTGGAAACGCTCCATTGTGTGGACAATGATCGGCTTGTCGTGGATATGCAGGAATTGCTTTGGGACATCCTGTCCCATACGCGAGCCGGTTCCTGCGGCGGTTAAAAGAGCTATGACCATGTAAATTCCGTTATTTGGACCTGAAGCGCTAATAGTATAGCAAAATATCGCGGAACATGCGTCCAATACGCCGAAGTTTTGTTATAATCTTCGCCGTATCAATGGGACTCTCTACCTTTGACATATTCAAGACCATGTGCGTAAACGGCGCACGTGAAGTTTCCGAACCCGAACGGCGGGCGCTTCAGCGAACGCTGCTTGGGGTCCTTGCAGATGTCGTCCAGGTAGCCAAAGACGTAAATTGCGACTGGTTTCTCTGCGGCGGATCTGCATTGGGCGCATTGCGCCATTCGGGATTTTTGCCATGGGACGATGATCTTGATGTGGGGTTGCCGCGCGGGAAGTGGACGCGTTTTCGTGACGCGTTCAGCGCGCGTTTCGGCGAGAAATACGTGATCTACGAGCCCGGGCGGCCCGCGGACTACGCACTGGCCTTCCCGCGCATTCGCCTGCGCGGAACCAGCGTCATCACGCGCGAGGACCTGCTCTTTTCGGATCTGGAACATGGCGCGTTCGTCGACGTGTTCCTTTTTGAGAATACGTTCGACAATGGATTTCTGCGTCGCCTTCATGGCATCGGCTCGCTCGCGCTTGGTTTCCTCTATTCCTGCCGCAAGCATTTCTTCGAGCGCAGACTGTTGCGCGCTTGGCGGATGAACGCGGCGGCGTTCCGCCTCAAGCGGATGATCGGATTCTTCCTCGCGTTGTTGCCGCTGGGTGTTTGGACGCGCCTCTGGGATTGCTGGAATCGAATGTGCGGAAATGCTACGTCGCGTTTCGTCACATGCCCCGCTGGCCGCAAGCACTTCTTCGGCGAACTGGCGCCGCGCGCGGAGATGGCCGGGACGCGCGAGATGACGTTCGAGGGGCGGAAGGTGAAATGCCCGGCCGGCCTCGAGAACTACATGACGCGCCTGTACGGTCCCGACTACATGACGCCGCCGCCCGAGGACAAGCGCGAGAAGCACGTCGTGTTTGAGCCTTTTTCTCTCACGGACGGCGAGTCGTGAGTCATGTAGTCGCAGGCTACAGCCCCAGGATCTTTCGCACCGCCTTCGCGTAGACCGGCGCCATGTACATGAAGCCGTAGACGTTCGGATGGCAGTGGTCGGTGGTGCAGTCTGAGTTGTTGGGAAGCTGGTCCACGCCGGAAAGG
>JAEEGL010735391.1_pt1 | contig 16247 bp, 8 predicted proteins | sample 9134231 | NCBI WGS metagenome assembly JAEEGL01 (sample SAMN16246548, study PRJNA631951) | gut metagenome | biome: gut microbiome; feature: rumen; material: fiber-attached | host: Bos | place: Iran: Karaj | collected 2018-10
AGAAGGGCCTGTATATCGTCAATGGACGAAAAATAGTAAGGTGACGAGATACCTCAAGGTAGGTGTTAGGGAGTTGTCAGGTACCTGTTTAGCCAAACACCTACCTATCGTAATTCCTTTCCGCATCGATGTTTGGCGGGTGTTAGGTACCTGTTGAGGTGTTTGCAGTATACTCGCTCATAGATTGCAATATTCATATTAATTTCAAAAAAGAATCGAAAAATTTGGATTTATCGGAATAAGTTTGTAACTTTGCATCGAAAAATGTAAAGTAATGGAATTGCAGACAGTAAATATCGACAATCAGAAGTTGGTTCCCAGCGGTGCTTCGCGTGATGGTATCAGTGTCAGACGTTCTGGCATTGCGAAGGTGCTTTGGAGAAAACTTAATACTGAGGTTCCTGCAAGCAAAGTTATTGCTGGCGGCGTGGATATTTACAAGGGATAAATGCTATGGGATCCTTTACTCGACAATATCAGGAAAAAGTTGACTTTTCAGTCATCTGACATTAACTTAGGTAACGGCGTCTGTTACCTTAGTTAACGGGGCGTGTTACCTAAGGTAATGGACTGTGTTACTTCATGGGGCAAAACTTTTCCTGCTTTTTCTTTGTAGAATCAATTTTTCTTTTTATCTTTGCAATCAGCTTGGGGGAGAAATCCCTGAGTCGCAGATGCATTAGCTTTTATATCGTACTTGACTGAAAAAACGTAGGGAATCTGTTTTGGAATAGTTCGATTGAAGAAGCAAAGGGAAAGCCAGAAATGAAACAACGAACTGAAGAAGAATTCTATAATGAAAGTCGAAGGTTACGTGCAGAGACAATGCTTGTGGCTGATACTCTGCGTGACAATCCTTTACGATTTACCATAACCAACGGTATCACGATGGACGTTGAGGTTACCAAGTCTGACTTGAAAACCATCGTCAGCAAAAACACACAAGACAACCGCTTCAATGCCTTCAAGAACAAACTTGCACAAGACATTCGAGGTTTTTTGGAGAAAGCACATTATGAAGGTTGGCGTGAAGTTATCCCAGGCAAGCATCCAGAAACGGCATACTTTGCCTATTATAGTCGTCATTTGGGAGGTAAAGCATACCTTTGTGTGCGCAAGATTAAGAATACAGGTCTGTTTAAACCATATGCTATTATCGACCAGAACATGTTTGACGCAGAAATCCAAAACCTTAGGAAATAAAAAACCGCTGAACTGATTTGCTAACCCGATTACGGTGCTACTCTTTCATTTCAGCGGGAGGAATATCTTCCTTTCGTGCTGCAAAGATACGAAGACTTTTTCTATTTTCCAAATTTTCGAGCAGCGAATGCAAAGAAAATTTTATTTTCTCTGCTGAGTCGCGAGAAAATTCGTCCATAAGGTCAATTTTTTGCACCCTTTTCTTTGTCGTTCCAAAACAATTCTTTTTCTATTTCCGCTTTATCATCACATTTGTGAAAAAACTTAGAGGATCCTTAGCGATGACTCGGAGATGACTCGGAGAGGGTTCGGCGATGGCTCGGCGATGCAAAGCGAAATCGTTGGACTTAGATCTATTTTACTATAGTTTGTACTTCACAACCTGCAAGAATACAAATTTCTTGCACTTTTCTTTTGTCGTTTCAAAAATAATCTGTATCTTTGCAGGCAGAGTGGGAAGGACCCGCTCTGGCAGAAGGAGCGTTATGCACCAACCTTGCGAATGGAAACGTAGGAAACTTTCATTCAAATGTGCAAGAGGGCACGACGGTTTCACGCTATATGCGTGGGGCTGTGGACCCAATTTCACATTAAGGTTTTTCCTACGACCTCCATTCGGAACTGGTAAGCAGTCCCGCGCTTCTGCTGTGAAGAAAAAGAAACTAAAAACGATAAGATTATGAAACAACAATTATGTAAGTTAACTACTAAAAACTTTCAGTTGTGATGTATAAGAGCTAAAGAGACTATTAAGTGATAACGGATATTCATTTCATTATTATGGTCTATCATTACACGACAATAGAAACATTCTATAATATGTTAGTGACATACAAGAGTTCGGAAGATAAGGAATATCTTGAATTCTGGGCAAGTAATGCATTGAATCAAAATGATTCAACGGAGTTATCGTTGGGTGTCGATGATCTTCTCCCAATCATTCGCGACATAGAGAAGAATTCGGATTTGACAGATCTTAGGAAACTATCTGAGTACAATGACTTTGATTGGACTCCATATTTAATAGGACAAATGCCCAGAAATATCGACGAATCATTTAGAACGTTAAAATATGCGCCATTTACTGTTTCGTTCTCTAAAGAAATGGACATGTTGCTGATGTGGGCAATGTACGCAAACAATGGAAATGGAATCTGTATGTCATTTGATGAAACAAAATTGAAATGTTCACAATCAGATTTATGGCCTGTCGCAGATAGTGTTTTTTACGAAAAGAATCCAAAATTATATTTTGAAATAGTCAAAGAACTATATAAGATGTATTATAAGGAGATAGAAAATATTTATACACGACAAGGGACACATCATGTGAAACAAAAACATTTAGTAGGTATGTTAGCAGCAATATCACCCTTTATTAAAGACAAAGCATTTGAAAAAGAGGCTGAATATCGTATTGTATTTTATAAAGTAAGTGATGAATCTCCGATCGTATATACAAGACTAACAAGTAGATTGAACGTAATCAATTATGTAAAGGTCAAAATACCATTAGATGCATTACAGAATATTATTGTAGGGCCTTGTGCAGATTATAACGGAACGAGAGCATTGCTTGTTGATAACATGAAATCATGTGGTATTGTAAGGGATTATGATAAAGGGTTTATTCAAAAATCCAAGGTCCCGTATAGATGGTATTAATATTATAGCATTTAAAAAACAAGAAGAAAACTTAGATGAAGTCGTTATTGGAGTTTGACTTTCGTTAATTGAAAGAGATATGAGATACATTAGAATATTGATATTGGCAATTATTGGATTGCTACAATGTAATTATAGCTTCGCTTATGACTGGGCAGAAGTTGATGGATTGAGATATGAATATATTGAATATGATCGAGGTTATGGCCTTGTGGCTGTAATTGGTTATTCCTCAAGTATTCCCGAAAACTTGACATTTCCCACATCACTTAAGATAAAAAAATTTGACAATCGCACATGCAGGCCAATAAAAATAGCATCTGGCGCATTTAAGGGTTGCACAAAACTAAAAAGTGTTAATACTAGTGGCGTGGAAGATATTGAGAACAATGCTTTTGAAAATTGTATATCCTTACAAAAAGTAGCGCAGAGCGTTAGATGGAAAAAAATTGGCTCAAAAGCTTTTGCTGGCTGCACTGCTCTTGATACGATTTATTATGTTAGCGGCGTTACTATTGCAGAGGATGCATTTGATGAAACTACCTATCAGAATGCAAAACTTATAGTGGATGATAAATATAGGGATGAATGTAATAGCCATGCTGTTTGGAGTAAGTTTAAGAACAAGATATATCAATATTCAATATCAGTATATGCATCATATGGTAGAGTAAGCTATAATGGAGTTACTGTAGAGAATGATAAACGTACAAGTTTTGTCGAAAAGCAAGGCAGTTCCATCACTTTGTCTTTTATGCCAGAAGAAGGTCGAGAATTGGCAAATTTGATAATTGATGGTGAGGACGTTACTTCTAAAGTTGTGAATAATCAGTACACAATAGACAACGTTTCCAAATCAATGGATATTCAAGTGTCCTTTTTCTCTATAACCATTTCGGCAAAAGGAAATGGGCATGTATTATGTAAACAGGTGTCTATGTATAATCCCGATTATAGTCAAACCGAACTAGGAGATACGAGAAATGGAATTAACAGTTATTTCGTACCAAAAGGTGATTATAACTTATGGTTTTACATCTATCCTGACGAAGGGTATCAATTGAATAAAGTATTAAAAGATGGAATTGATATAACTTCTGATGTCAATATTAATTATCCCATTTCTTCTACCAATATTAAGTATAGTGCTACGTTGGAATTTACGTTTGAGGAAATTCCTCCTGTAACGTATACGCTATCTGTAAAATCTATAGGAAACGGATCGGCTTCATACAATGGAACAAGTGTTCGTGGAGGGGAGAGGTCTTTTAGTGTAGAAGAAGGGAAATCCCCTGTTATATCATTTGCGCCAGATACTGGCCATCGAATAAAGAGCGTAAAGGTGAATGGAACAGATGTAACGTCAAGCATGTCTGACAACAAGTACACTATTGAAAACATTAGTGCCGATACTTCATTGGAAGTGGAGTTCGAACCTATACTTCATACCCTGACTATCAGTTCTTCAGGATTTGGAGAGGCTTCATATAACGGTATTTCCATTCATGACAAAACACAAACGTTTAGTATTGTGGAAGGGACGTCTCTTACTATAACCTTTACACCAGAGGCAGGATATCGTATAGCAAACGTAAAACTGGATGGAACAGACGTAACAGCAAGTGTTATCAACAACACATATACAATAAGAAGTATATCGGCAGATATGACGCTATCGGTTACTTTTGAAGTAATTCCACCAAGCATAGATATTACAAAATACATCTCTGTATACAGTGCCGGTGGATCAATTAGTCGAACAAATAATCTTATCAATTCAGGAAGCCAACTTAATTGGCAATTTAGTAATAATAGCGATTATGGTGTTACGTTAAAAAGCCTACAACTCATTGATGGTGCAACGAATGAAGGAGGGAATATAATGAGTGTAAACGCTACTGTAGATGCTGGTTCTTCTGTAGCCTATTCAACGACTATTGGTGTACTGGGCATACATACTCCTGTGACCTGTCGTTTTAAATATGATTTCTATGGGAATGAATATTCTGCAGATGCTGTTTATCCTATATCTTATACATTAACCATAAAGTCTACTGGCGGTGGTTACGCAAAATACCTTGGTACAACGATACGTGATGAAAGCAAATCATTTAGTATTGAGCAGCTTTCTTCTCCAACAATTTACTTTACGCCAGACGATGGGTATCGAATCAAAAGTTTATTAGTGGATGGAAAGAATGTAACTTCGAGCATTTCTTCAAATAGCTATTCAATAAACTTGGTAACAGGCAGCAAAAATATTGAGGTGGAATTTGAAGCTATTCCACCAACATATACGTTTAATATTACTTCTTCTGGAAGATGGTAGCGTATCGTATAACCAAACAAGCATTAGGAATAATACGAGGTCATTTTCTTTAGATGGTAGTATTTCTGCTACAGTGACTATTATTCCAGATGCAGGAAACAAAGTTAAGAGCATAAAACTTAATAATGTGGATATCACTTCTGATGTGACTAATAATCAGTACACTATTAGCAATTTCAATAGCGACAACACGCTTGAAGTAGAGTTTGAAGCAATAAAGCATACACTAAGCATCAAGGCAATAGGTAATGGCAGCGCGACCTATAACAATACGGCTGTTCGAGGGAAAACAGAATCGTTTACTGTCAAAGAAGGAACATCGGCTGTTGTCACGTTTACGCCTGATACTGGCTATAAGATAAAGAGCGTAAAACTAAACAGTACTGATGTGACGTCGAGTGTCAGCAAGAATCAATATACTATCAGCAGTATCAAGAGTGACAATACTCTTGAAGTGGAATTTGAGGCTATTACGCACATCCTTTCTATTTCAGCATCTGGAAACGGTAGCGCGACCTATAATAGTACAGCTATCAAGGGCAAAACTCAATCATTTACAGTCAATGAAGGAACATCAGCAACTGTGACATTTACTCCAGATGCAGGCTATAAAATTGCAAGTTTGAAAGTAGATGGAACTGATGTTACAACAAGTGTCGTTAGCAATAAATATACAATTAGCAATATAACAGCTGATGTTACTTTGACTGTGACATTCGAGGCCATTACTCATACTCTATCTATTACTGCGTCTGGAAATGGTAGTGCGACTTATAATAGTACTGCAATTAGAGGCCAAACGCAATCATTTACCGTCAATGAAGGAAGTTCAGCAACGGTTACCTTTACACCAGATGCCGGTTATAGGATTGCAAGCGTGAAGGTTAATGGGACTGATGTAACGTCGAATGTTGTCAGCAACAAATATACGATTAGCAATATATCAGCGGATGTTACTCTTTCTGTGACATTCGAGGCGATTACTCATACTTTGTCAATTGCTGCATCTGGCAACGGTAGTGCTACCTATAACAGTACTGCTATTAGGGGAAAGACACAGGCATTTACTGTAAATGAAGGAACATCGGCAACGGTTACGTTTACGCCTGATGCAGGCTATAGACTTGCAAAAGTGAAGTTGAATGGTACTGATGTAACGTCGAATGTTGTTAGTAACAAGTACACGATTAGTAATATCTCAGCGGATGTTGCTCTCGCAGTGACATTCGAGGCCATCACTCATACATTATCCATTACTGCTTCAGGAAATGGCAGTGCCACCTATAACAGTACTGCTATTAGAGGTAAGACGCAATCATTTACTGTTAATGAAGGAAGTTCAGCAATTGTTGCATTTACTCCTGATGCAGGATATAAGATTGCGAGTGTGAAGGTCAATGGGACAGATGTAACATCGAGTGTTGTTAGCAACAAGTACACGATTAGCAATATTACAGCAAATACTACATTAGCGGTAACATTTGAGACCATTACTCATACATTGTCTATTACAGCATCTGGCAATGGTAGTGCGACCTATAATAGTACTGGTATCAGAGGCAAAACGCAGACGTTTACTCTCAATGAAGGAACATCGGCAACTGTGACATTTACGCCTGATACTGGCTATAAGATTGCAAGCGTGAAGTTGAATGGCACTGATGTAACGTCGAGTGTAGTTAGCAACAAGTACACAATTAGTAACATTACGGCTAATACCACATTAGCGGTGACATTCACAGCGATAACACATACTCTTTCTATTACAGCATCAGGGAATGGTAGTGTAACCTATAATAGTACAGCTGTCAGAGGTAAGACGCAGACGTTCACGGTTAACGAAGGAAATTCTGCTGTCGTTACGATTACACCGGACACTAACTACAAGCTTAAGAGCGTTAAGTTGAATGGTACAGACATCACGTCGAGCGTTGTCAATGGGCAATATACTATCAATAATATCAAGAGTGACAATGCTTTGGAGGTAGTGTTTGAGGGAATCACTCATACACTGACAATCACATCTAATGGGAATGGCAGTGCAACGTATAATAGTACAGCGGTTAGAGGTAAGACGCAGACATTTACAGTCAATCAAGGTGCATCAGCAACAGTTACGTTTACACCTGACAGCCACTATAAGATTGCAAGTGTGAAGGTAAATGGGACTGATGTGACAACCAGTATTATCAGCAACAAATATACGATTAGCAATATATCAGCGGATGTTACTCTTGCTGTAACATTTGAGGCCATTACACATACTTTGTCTATTACCGCTTCTGGCAATGGTAGCGCAACCTATAATGGTACTACAATTCGAGGCAAAACGCAGTCGTTTACTCTCAACGAGGGAAGTTCAGCAACTGTGACGTTTACGTCTGATACTGGCTATAAGATTGCAAGCGTGAAGGTGAATGGGACTGATGTGACATCGAGTGTTGTCAACAACAAATATACCATCAGTAATATCACAGCAAATACGACTTTATCTGTTTCGTTTACTGCTATTACACATACTTTGTCTATTACAGCATCAGGCAATGGTAGTGTAACCTATAATGGCACAGTTGTTCGAGGTAAGACGCAATCGTTCACAGTGAATGAAGGGACTTCTGCTGTCATTACGATTACACCAGACACGAACTACAAGCTGAAGAGTGTTAAGTTGAATGGGACAGATATCACGTCGAGTATTGTCAATGGTCAATATACCATCAGCAATATTAAGAGTGATAATGCTTTGGAAGTGGTGTTTGAGGGAATCACTCATACACTGACCATCACAGCTACAGGTAATGGACAGGCGACTTTCAATGAAACTGCGATTCGCGGAAAGAGCAGTTCGTTTACTGTCAATGAAGGAAGTTCGGCAACCGTTAAGTTTACGCCTGATGCCAACTATCAAATAAAGAGCGTGAAGCTGAATGGTACTGATGTCACTTCAAATGTCAGCAATAGCCAATATACCATCAGCAATATCAAGGGTGACAACACTTTGGAGGTAGAATTCGAACCTATCATCAATACATTGAGCATTACAGCTATTGGTAACGGTGCAGTCACCTATAATGGTACGACGATACGAGAGGGAAGTAATACTTACAGCATCATGCAAGGCAGCCTTGTCGTCATCAGCCTTGCGGCAGACAGCCATTATAAGCTGAAGAGCGTGAAGCAAAATGGGACGGATGTGACTTCGAGGGTTAAAGATAACCAATACACCATCGATGCTATCAGTGGCAACACCTCCATAGAGATAGAGTTTGAAGCCATCATGCACACACTAAGCATTTCTTCTACAGGAAATGGCATCGTATCATATAATGGCAATGACATCCGTAGTGGCAGTAAGACATTCAAAGTGATGGATGGGTCGTCTGCCTCCATTACGATAACGCCTGATGTTGACAACAGGCTGAAGCGTGTCGTGCTTAACGGGCAGAATGTGACATCTGACATATCTGACGGACAACTCACTCTTAGCAATATCACAGGGAACAATGCCTTAGAGGTTGAGTTTGAAGCCATACCTTCTTACGAACTGAACATTACGGCTTCAGGAAGCGGCAGCTTATACTATGGTGGAAAGACCATCAGGAACCAAAGTCGCGAATTCTTGGTGAAAGAAGGTAATACGGCACTCATCTCTGTGAATCCAGACAACGGCTATCGCGTGGGAAGCATTATGATGAATGGTCAGGACATTACGGCACAATTGGCTGGTAGTCAACTGAGTGTTACCGTTACGAAAGAGACTAACGTTGAAGTGATCTTTGAAGCTATTCCCATCGTGACGTTTACACAAACTGTGAAGGCGACAGGTAACGGAACTGTCAGCTATGACGGAACGGACATCCGCAATACCAGTAAGGAACTTTCGATAGCTGAAGGAACGTATGCGACATTCACGTTTACGCCTGACGAAGGCCATAAGGTAAAGAGCGTGATACTGAATGGTGAAGATATCACTTCCAGCGTTACCAACAACCAATATACCATCAGTAAAGTCAACAGCGTCAATACGCTTGAAGTAGAGTTCGTGGAAGAGATCCTGGACTTGGCCAGTGAGGGTGTGAACTATCGCATTACTTCACAGGAGCAACTGACGGCCATCGTAGCAGCTGGCAATTATAGCAATGTCCTGACGATACCTGCATCGTTTACGGCTAAGGATAAGACTTGGACGGTGGTTGGTATTGGCGAAGAGGCGCTGAAGGATAATGCGGCGTTGGCTGCTATTGTCTGGAATCCAGAGGTATTGTTTACTGCGAAGGTGAGCAATCCGAACTTATTGCTGTATGTGAAGAAGGCTGAGTATGCTCCTACGACGATTCAGAATGTGGTAGTGGATGGTCAGGCAGAAAATATCGTGCTGGTTGAGGCTGCAAGCGGTAACGACTTCTATTGCCCCATAGCGTTTACTGCCAAGCGCATCAGTTATGAGCATAACTACAGCATGACATCTGGTTACAAGACGTGTCAGGGCTGGGAGACATTGGTGCTGCCATTTGACGTCAGCATGATAACCAATGCTAAGGGAACAGAGATCGTGCCTTACAGCACTTGGCAGTATGGTAGCAGCCTGCGTCCGTTCTGGATTTACGAAATGACAAAAGACGGTTGGAAGGCCAGCAATGGCATCAAGGCCAACACGCCTTATATTATAGGCATGCCGAACAACGAGATGTATGATGTGAGCTATAACCAGACTGGTAATATCTTGTTTGTTGGCAACAACGTAGAGGTGAAGGCATCTACGGAGATGACGACTGGCCAACACGGCAATAAGCGACTGGTGGCTAACTATCAGAACCAGGAGGCAAGTTCAGACATCTTGGCACTGAATGTCAGCAACGAGTGGTGTCAGAACACGGCAACGGAGGCAGAGGGAAGCACCTTTATCCGAGCCTTGCGTCAGGTTCATCCCTTCGAGGCTTATCTGACGTTGGAAGGTGGTGCTGCAGGACAACGGGCTATACGTATCTTCGACAACGATGTTCTGACGGACATTGTTGATGTAAGATGGCAGAAGGAAGATGGAAGAGATGATGATTGGTACGACCTGCAAGGACGGAAGTTGCAGGGTGAACCCAAACAACATGGCATATACATATATAAAGGTGAGAAAGTGAGAAGGTGAGAAAGTGAAAAAAAATGGTGTATAATTTTGTATTTCCCTCGTTTATTCGTACCTTTGTCGGCTGAGAGTAAAATCTCGTGCTGACAGAAGAAGAAACTAAGAGCGAAAAATATTACTTAGGAATGATGGATATGACATTTTTCAAATCACTGCGTATGCTGGCAGTAACACTGCTATGCACTATGTTCACACCATTATATGCCGATGATGGTGATGTTTCCATAGACAGGACACCTCATATAAAATCCTTGCAGGATGTTCCTTTCTGTTCGTGGGATGGATGGGGAGCAAATGCAAACCCCACTGATAATGCTTATTGCGCTTGGGTTGTTGGAGAATCTACAGACCTTTCCTATGGTGATGTAGCCGTTATTAATTATGCTGACCTCTCAGCTTATGACAGACTTGTGGTGACTGTAACAGAAGGGAGTGCACGCCTTCTTTTTAACCGTGACATAGAGGAGGGCCAGTGGGACGAGAACGAGGCAGAATCTCACCTGATTGACAATACACGAGGTGGATGGTCTGAAAAATACTTCTTTTCTGAAACCAAGGAGGATGGTTCTACTGTATGTACAGTCGACTTGGCTCTCATGGTCAAGGAGAAAGGATTCGCTCACCTTCATGCCATCAAAGGTGCTAACTGGGAAAACGTAACGGTAACGAGTATGGTACTTCAGAAGCTAACGATATCTTTGCAGGATGTTCCTTTCTGTTCGTGGGATGGATGGGGAGCTAATGCAACCCCAACTGGTTATGCTGATTGTGCTTGGGTCGTTGGTGAGCCTATAGTCGTACCTTATGGTGATTTACACGTTATTAATTATGCTGATCTCTCAGCTTATGACAGACTTGTGGTGGCCGTAACAGAAGGAACCGCACGTCTTCTTTTTAACCGTGACATAGATGATGGCCAGTGGAACGAGAATGAGGCAGAATCTCACCTGATTGATAATACACGAGGTGGATGGTCTGGAAAATACTTCTTTACTGAAACCAAGGAGGATGGCTCTACTGTATGTACTGTCGACTTAGCTCTCATGGTCAAGGATAAAGGATTCGCTCACCTTCATTCCATTAAAGGTGATAATTTTGAAAACGTAACAGTTACGAGTATGGTACTTCAGATTATACCTCAAGGCCAAACGACAAATACTCATACGTTGACTATCACTGCTGCGGGCAATGGCTATGTGACATACGACGATAATACTATTAGAGATAATACATCTACGTTTAGTGTCGATGAGGGCACTAATGCAATATTAAAGTTCGCAGCCGACGAAGGCAACAGGGTCAAGAGCATCAACGTAAATGGTATGGATGTGACTTCGCAAGTAGCTGACGAACAGATTACAATTAGCAATATCACAGAGGATACCAATGTGGAAGTTGTGTTCGAGGTGATTCCTCCAACGACTTATACTCTGAGCATAACGGCTGCTGGCAATGGCTATGTGGCATACGATGGTAATACTATTAGAGGTAAGACATCTACGTTTAGTGTCGAAGATGGCACTAATGCTATTTTAAAATTTGTGGCAGACGAAGGCAACAGGGTTAAAAGCGTGAAGATAAACGACCAGGATGTGACCGCAACTGTAGTAAACAACCAATATACTATCAATAATGTCAAGGCAAATACAAAAGTTGAGGTTGTTTTCGAGGCAATCCCATATTATTCGCTGAACATCAGTGTGTCTGGTAAAGGCAGCGTATCCTATGATGGGACAACTATCAGAACTCAGAGCCAAACCTTTACAATACGTGAGGGCTCGTCAGCAGTTGTTTCGTTTACGCCAGATAATGGGTATCGTATCAAGAGCGTCATAATAAATGGTATGGATGTGACTTCGCAAGTAGCTGACGATCAGATTACAATTAGCAATATCACAAAGGACACCAGCGTGGAAGTCGTGTTCGAGGCGATTCCTCCAACGACTTATACTCTGAGCATTTCTGTAACAGGCTACGGCGCTGTGTCGTATAAAGGAGTTACTATCCGAGAAAAGCCCCAGTCGTTTACTGTTAATGAGGGAGCAACGGCATTTCTGACGTTTGTTCCTAATGGCGGTTTCCGTTTAGGCAGTGTCATGTTAAATGGTGTGGATGTTACGGCGAGTGTTGTTAATAATAAGTACACAATTAGCAATATTACGGCTAACACAACATTGGAAGTCGTGTTTGAAGCTATTCCGTCTTATTCATTGACTATCAAGTCATCAGCTTTTGGCTCTGTGAAATATAAAGATGCTATCATCACGAATCAAACTGAGACATATAGCGTTAGAGAAGGAGAATCGGCTGAGCTGATATTTATGGCCGACGGTAACGGGCGACTGCAACGCATCACGCTGAATGGTAACGATATTACCAATCAACTTGTGAATGGACAATACACCATCAACGACATCAAATCCAATCAAAGCGTAGAAGCTGAATATACGGAGGAGTCCAACAAGTTAACAAATGCAGGTGTTGCCTATACGATAACTTCGTATGATGAACAGACGGTTGTGGTAGCAACGGGTAACTATGGTCGTGAACTGACGGTACCTGCAACGTTTGAGGCGAAGGGCAAGACGTGGAAGGTAATAGGTATTGATGATGATGCATTGGTAAATACTGCAGGATTGTCTGCTATTGTCTGGGATCCAGAAGTGGCATTTACGGCAGAAGTGAGCAATCCGAACCTGTTGCTCTATGTGAAGAATGCTGAGTATGCCCCCATGACGATTCAGAATGTGGTGGTAAATGGTGTGGCAGAAAGTATTGTGCTGACTGAGGCTGAAGGGGGCAATAGTTTTTACTGTCCCATTGCATTTACAGCGAAATACATCAGCTTTGAGCATAACTACAATATGATATCGGGCTATAAAACTTGTCAGGGGTGGGAAACCATTGTGTTGCCTTTTGATGTCAGTATGATAATCAGCTCAAAGGGAAGAGAGATTGTACCACACTCAATATGGACAGAAGGCAGCAATCAGCGTCCCTTCTGGCTCTACCAGTTGACGAGTCAAGGTTGGAAGACTGCCGATGGAATCAAGGCTAATGTGCCTTATATCATCAGTATGCCCAATAATGAAGCATATGCTTCAAGCTATAATGTAACGGGCGATATCCAGTTTATTGGCACCAACGTAGAGGTGAAGGCTTCTGATAATATGAGCCCAGCACAATATGGTAACTGGCGACTGGTGGGCAACTACCAAAACAAGGATGCCAACTCAACCATCTATGTACTTAATGTGAATAACCTATGGTGTCAGAATACGGATACGGAACTTGAGGGTAGCACTTTTATTCGCAATTTACGTGCTATTCATCCCTTCGAGGCTTATCTGACGTTGGAGGGTGGTGCTGCAGGACTACGCAGCATTCCAATCTTTGACAACGATGTTCTGACGGACATTGTTGATGTAAGATGGCAGATGGAAGATGGAAGAGATAATGATTGGTACGACTTGCAAGGACGGAAACTGCAAGGCGAGCCCAAACAAAATGGAATCTACATTTATAAAGGTAAAAAAGTAAAAAGGTAAAACCACGAATTAAACGAATTGATAGAGTTATGAAGAGGTTTGTAACAATGATACTGATAGGGGCTGTAGCTGTGCTGACAGCTGAGGCCCAGAACATGAAGGTGATTGACTTCCGATTGTTGGAGAACGACTTGACTGCCATTCGCTATGGAACGCAGAAGACAGATCAGAATGGCGAGAAGGCAGCACTCATCAAAATAGTAACGCCAGAAAAGGGATTCAGCTTTGACGGTGGTTCGTTAGGTATTGTGGCGACAGAGGAACATACGGGTGAGATATGGCTCTATGTACCCAATAGGGCCCAGAAACTCATCATCCAACATCAGGACTATGGTGTGTTGCGCGACTTCTTCTATCCCATCTCCATTGAGGGCGGTAAGACCTACGAGATGCTGATTGACATCGGCACAGGACGCTATGCCACGATTACCACGGGTATGGCCAAAGCCAAAGTATTCGTTGACGGCGAGGAAATCGGTGAGTCGCCAGCTAAGAAGTACCTGAACTATGGACGTCATACCATTAAGGCTGTGAAAGACCGCTTTGAGGGTGAGACCACAGCCACCATTACTACGAATGAGAGTCAGGACATCCGCCTGATTCATGTCGACATGAAGGACATGAGCTATCTGTATGGTGACGTAACGGTAACGGTGGATAATAAGGCAGACATCTTCCTGAACGGACAGAACATGGGTACTGGCGTGTGGAAGACCCAGCTGCGCGAGGGCAACTACACCATTGAGACACGCAAGGCCAACAGCGATCCGGCAATGACGTCATTTACCGTTGTGGCCCAGCGCCAGAACGACATTAGGGCCAATGCCCCTGTGCCTCATACGGGTTGGCTTCACGTTTATACACGTCCTCGCAATGTGAGGATAGCACCCTATGACGTCAGCGAGACGCAGACACTGCCTGTTGGCAACTATCAGTTGGAGTTTTCGCGAAAAGGATTCGTTACCCAGAACAAGGAATATACCGTTCATCGTAATGAGACCACGCTTGATACTGTGACGCTACAGCGTGTAACCTATGTCAAGCCTCTTGCCTTCTACTTTGGTGGTGCATTCACGCTACGTTCATTGTCTGGTATCAGTGGCATTGTGGGTGTCGTCTATCAGCGTCACGACTTGCAGGCCTCATATACCTTCGGACTGACAGAGAGTGACGTGATGTACTGGAATGGTGACCAGCATACAGGCACGAAATACAAGATGAGCTCCATTGGGGTGAAGTACGGCTATCAGTTTCCCCTGATGCGGCAATTGGCTATCACACCACAGGTTGGCTGGAACTACAACTTCCTGTCAGCCAATGCGGCTCAGACGGGCAACACCACCTATGGTGATGGCGCTTCGTCGCAGGCTTTGACCATCGGAGCCAAGATAGTGCTCGTACCCATGCAGCACCTCTACTTCTTTGTGGCGCCAGAATATATGTTTGCCCTTTCGAAGGACAACAATTTCAAGACGATTGAAAATGCCAGCAACGTCAGTGCTGACGGCTTTGGAGTCCATGTGGGACTGTTGGTAAACTTTTAATATAGACCACGAATTTAGCGAATTAAACGAATGATAAAGATGAAGAAGACATTATTATATCTGGTAAGTTCTCTGCTGATAATAGCATGTGGAGGTGGCGATGATGCTGGTGGAGGCGGAACGCCTTCAGGTGGCAGTGAATACCTGAACGTACAGAATGTTGATATTCCTGGTGGCAACACTACTGCCACGTTGTATATCAGTGCGAGTCAGAATTGTGATTGGACGGTTACGTGGAGTGAGTCGTGGATTCGTAGCATTATGCCCAGTAAGGGTCGAGGTACACAGAACGCCACCATCACAGTAACTGCGAACCCTTCATCGACAGAGTCAAGAACAGCTGTTGTCAAGGTGGTTAATGCCAACGGTACCATTGAGCGAAACATTACTGTTACTCAGTCGCCCAACGAGACGTTGACGGACTTCCGACTGTCAACAACGGAACTGTCTGCCAATGCGCCAGCAGGAACCGTGCAGTTTAACATCATTGGTAATGCACAATGGACGATAGCTTCCAACAAGGATTGGGCTACACCCAGCACGATGTCTGGTTCAGGCAATGGCAGCATCAGCGTGTCGTTGGCTGACAATACCAGTGAAGAAGCGAGGGAGGCTGTCATTACTATTGCCTCTAACGACAAGTCAGAGACTGTTACCATCAAACAGGGTGCTGCCACCAAGCCAACAGTCACAGCACTGAACGCCAATTATGATGGCAGGACCAGTGCTGTCGTAAGCTTTAGCTATAGTTCTATGTTCCCAGTGACGGAATATGGTGTCTGCTACAACACAACAGGACAGCCAACCATCAATGATGC
>JAEEGL011054202.1_pt1 | contig 16247 bp, 12 predicted proteins | sample 9134231 | NCBI WGS metagenome assembly JAEEGL01 (sample SAMN16246548, study PRJNA631951) | gut metagenome | biome: gut microbiome; feature: rumen; material: fiber-attached | host: Bos | place: Iran: Karaj | collected 2018-10
CCTCCGGCCTCAGCCTCCCACGCTTCGCCATGCCTTCCGGGATTTGATCCGTCTGCTTTGTACTGTTCTGCCCGTTCATTCTCCGCAGGATTCACGGGCTGCCGGGCCTCCCTCCCATACGACGGCTCTCCGCCCCGGGCTTCTTTTGCCCTCTCCCGTTCAAGATAGCGCTTCGTCGAATAATCACCCGCGTATACCCTTTTATAGAAGTCATAGGCGTCCCTTACTGCCTCGTCATCCCTGTGATCTGTCCTTTTTATCAGAAAGAGCGCAAGCTCTCTCATGGAAACGGACAGCTCATTTTCCGCTCCCGGAATAAATATAAAGAAGAGCTCCCTGTTCAGATCCTCAAAGATATATTCCGGATCGAGCAAAAGCCCCGAGCCCTCCAGAAGATATTCCGAAAGGCTTTCAAAAACGGTTGAAAGGCCCTTAAAGATAACAAGCAGCTCTCTGTATACTATCTCCCTTTGTAAATAAAGCTCGGTAAGGCTCTGCATCCCGGAAATATTGTATACATAGCTTTCTTTTCCGTTCCTGCTCTGTATGCCGAAGGAGACCATTCCCCTTATCTCGTTTTCGGAAAGCATCAGATATTCATGCTCAGATCCATCCCCCGCCGGCTTATTAAAGATCAGAAAGCGCCCCTCTATATTCTGCAGCTTTTCTCCTAATAGCAATAGCCCCCACCCCGTTTTTTTACTGCCCTGATATATTCAGAGCCACGGCCTGTCTCTCCCTTTGCCTTTACTGAATATCCCACCGATGCTCCACTTATGAGAAGACCCTCAAAGCCCTCGGAAAGCGCAGCCGTGCCCTTTACCTCCACGGTGATCTCTTCCTCATCCGCTCTTATGTCCTTCTCGATATCCTTTACCCATATTATGCCTCCAAGTGCACTGTCCATGGCCCTTCCTGCCTCAGCCTCATCCTCCTCCGCCCTCAGGGCTGCTTCAAGGCCTGCCTTCAGCATTATGCAGCGGTCATGGCTGTAGAAGGATAAAAGGATCACGAAAATGACCGAAGCAAGTACAAGGGGCATGATAAGAGATGCCTCTATCGTAACGGATGCCTCCTTTGTCACAGATACCTTCTTCGCATCAGCTTCCTCCTTTGTCACAGATACCTTCTTCGCATCAGCTGCCTTCTTTGTCACAGATACCCCTTTCACATCAGCTTCCTTTTTTGTCACAGATACCTCTTTCATATCGTTTATCGCTTCCTCATCGGATATATTTATCACACCGGCTTTTTCTTCTGTGCCAAACACTTTTTCCTCCCGTTTTTCATCTATATTTTCCTCAATCTCGTATCGAAGGAGGAAATAGCGAAAATACCGGGTCTTCACCTGTCCGGCGAGCCGATATACGGCTCTTTTTCCATGCACAACATTATATCAAACCCCTGAAGCCTACTGTATAAGCCAGTAGACATATCCGCCGAAGATATATGGTATCAGGGGCATGGTATTTGAATATTTCCTGTACCCGGCAAGCATCAGGATCCCCCCTGTCGCAGCGGCAAATAAAAGGCCCGCGGTAAGGATCCTTACTCCGTCAGTCCCTCCCGTCATGAGCCCGAGAGCCATGATCACAATGGCATCCCCTTCTCCCAGCTTTCCCTTCGTTATCCTGCTTATAAAGAACAGGACCGCTCCGGGAAGGAGGGCTGCGGCGAACCGCAAAGGCGTCATATCCCTGAAGACCAGATGCATTATCAGGGAAAGAGCCCCGAAGCCTGCCACCACCAAAACGTTGATCACTCTGTTTCTTATATCAGTGTAGGTACAGATCCCAAGCATGATAAATGCGGCAATTTGCTGATACATTATCTCCCATTTCTCCCTTCTGTTGTGTAAAGCTCCTGCGGCACTCCGGATATTGGATGCCCTCATCTGATGAAGGCATCCAAAACGCGGTCCGATCAGTATTCTCCCGGAAAACCCCGTTTGATGGATCTTTTCAGTGTGTATTGCCCGCACACCGCATACAGGGCCTCAGGCCTCTGCTCAGTGCTTCGGACAGACTCATTGCGCTGACCGTCCGCCTCAGGCCGCTGCAGGTAAGGCTGTTATGGTATCTGTCACCGTTGTCGGTGATATAGAGGATCCCGTCCCCTGTATGGGCATGGCACTGTTCACATGGCCGGTATCTTCCTCCGTCCGTATTTCTCAATCCTTCCACTATGTCTCCCGTAGTCTGTGAAATGGAAAGGTTTATATGAGAACACAGAAGAGTACTGTGATAAACGCTTCCGTTCTGCGCCACATAGACCTCCTCGTCTCCCTCGCCCGTCCCTGTTGCGAAAAGGCCTCTTTCATATCCGATCCAGGTATGCATCAGACGCCTCTGTGTCACCTGCGGGGATACCAGTCCGAATATGTTAAAAGAAGGCTTAAATCGGTAACTGACCTCCAGCCTTATGATTTCCCTGTCATCGAGCATGCTTCCGCTCAGATCGAGCCCCTCCTGCCCGTTTTCAATGGGAAAGGAGCTGTTCTGCCTGAGTATTGCTATGATCTCCGAACAGATAACGTCCCTGTCTGCCACTTCATCCTCAAAAGCCTCCTTCGCCAGCTTTTTAGCTTCTATGTCAATGGCCCTGTCCACGCTCATATAGAATCCCAGCATTGTAAACAGATCCATGATAAGGAGCATGGCAAATATAAAGAGGGGCAGGACAAATGACGCTTCTATGGTTATACTGCCCTGCGCTTCCCTCTCTGTATGAAAAACAGGAGTTTTCGGTCCGTGTTCAGGCTTCATACCTGACTCCCGCCTGCATGTCCGGAAATTTTTTTATACCCAACCTTAACTCCCTGTTTCTCTCAATAAGCATAAGTCCTTCGCATGATCCTCTCATAACCCTGTCTGCTTAGAAACCTTCCCTTTGCCTCGATATACCCAACAAGACCATCTATCACAAAATTGCCGTTCTCAAGCTTTTTCATATCCATCTCAACTATATCCATGAATCTTCTCTTGCTGTCCCTCAGGCTGCCTTCGTTTAGCATTATCCCGAGATATTCCTTATAGGTAAGGCCGTTTCCTCCGCCGCTTCCAAGGTAATCCGAAAAGCTTTCAAGCTCCTCCAGGGGAAGGATGAAACCGCTGCGGGATGCCCTGAAGCCGCACCTTCCCCCGCACAGCAGGCGGTTTACCTCTATAAAGGATTCCGCCCAGGCCCAGGCATATATCAGAGCCTTTACGCAAACAGAGCGATCCCTGCCTTCGCTTTCGGGTATGAGCCTTTCCGAAAGCTCCTCCGCCTCGCCATACATATCCGGGCTGTTCATGATAAGCCTTAAGTTCATCTCCTCCCGCTCGGACATCAGCCTGTCCGTCACCCTTATAAGGTTCTCTTTGTCAGAGTCCTCTCCAAACAGCAGATACTCCAGCTCGCAGGACAGTGCCTGCTCTCCCACCGACTCCGTATAACAGCCAAGCTTCTGCATGAGATATTCCGAAAAAACGGGAAGATCCTCCGCAGCGTTGTAAAGATTTGCGGGACAGGATCCCGCATTGATCCTTCTTCTGGAAGGAACGTCGGTATAGTTGAGCCTGTACAGTATTCCCGCAGTGCCATGCAGCAGCAGGGGAAAGCTGTCCGCGCTCTGTTCACGTATCCTCCGGGGAAGAAGGTAAACGTCTTCTCCCTCGAAGGCCTCCGCCAGACAGTCATCCCATTCCCTGAAAAAACCGACTCCCGAATCGTTCTGAAAGCTTATCTCGCCCATTGCCTCCTCTATACCGGGGCGGTACCTCATCTCCCCGTATCTGTTCATATAGGCTACAGCCTGATCCATCATTACACCTCCTTCTTCATCACTTCCGAGCAGATATCTTTCGATCTTCACCTCGCCGAGAGAAAGACCGAAAAGATCGCTTCCCCCCTTTTCCCCGATATTCTCCGACAGATACGCGCCAAGGTGTTCCTCAAGCCTTGAGATATCCCCCTCTCCCTCGCGGTAGGAGGTATCGATAAACAGAAGGTCATAGCGCCTGAAGAGTTCCCTGCTGTATTCGGAAAAACACGAATTTAACGCTTCATCCATTGAAAGCCCGGCATTCAGCTCCATTGCGCCGATACCGGCATTTTTATACAGAGCCATGATGAGTGACAGTATCACCGACAGAAGCAGTGCCAGAAATACCGTGATCTCCGCTTTCTTCATTCTCATAGCGTCTGGGCGTTTGTGGATATCCTCGTGAAAATATCGGTAACTATGGTAGTAAGCTGATTCTTAAATATCACCACGAGCCCTATAAGAACCACGAGGATAAGGATCATCTCCACCGTACCTATGGCATCCTCCTCGGTTAAAAATTTCCTGATTCCTTCTCTCAGTTTTGTCATATCCTCTTCTCCTTTCCCCTGCGGATCTGTGATCCGGTTTATACCCAACATTTTTATCTCACCTGAAAATTCATAAAGGCCGGAACGATTATGATCACTATTACCACAAGCAGCATTAAGAACATGGGTGCCAGTAATTTTGTGCCCGCTTCCTCCGAAAGCTGTCTTGCGTGATTTTTTCTTTCCATGAAAGCCTGCTCAAGCTCTCTCGAAAGCTCATCGGAAATATCGCTTTTCCCCTTTAAAACCGCCTGTTTCATGAGGTTTACCAGCTGTCTGTACTTTTGCAGTCCGCATCTTAAAGCATAGTCCTCATAAGCATCTGTCTCGCCTATACCCTCTTCAAGCTTTTTTCTGGTCCTTAGCATTTCCTCATAGGCATATCTCTCTTTTTTGCCTCCTCCGGCTTTCCTGTTTTTTTCATAGTCTCTGCACAACTTCAGAAAAATACCCCTGGTTGTCATCCCCACACTGTAGAAAAGAGCGAACTTGTTCACTATCATCGGATAATCGGAAAGCATCTGCTTATCCCGATCCGCCGCCTCCTTTTTGAGGGTCTCGTCATCCCGTTTATACAGAAGGAAGGCAATGACCGCCCCCAGGATAAAGACCATAAGACTGTCATAAGGTATGGGCTCTTCATATTCCACAATGGCCTCTCCCCTCCCGGAGGGATCCACGGGAAGCTCTATATAGTCCGCTTCCCTGCTGGTCTCCGAGGCCAGGGATATAGTGGCTTTCAGAGAGTCAAAAAAGCTCTCGTCATCATTTACGGTTTTGGGATAAACCCTTACATAAAAATCGATCTCTCCCTGAAAGTCATCATATCTTAGCTCGGTTATGACCTTTACCACTACTCCATCCGAGGCTCCTTCTCTCTGCCGAAGGCCTTCTTCGTTTATTTCCCCCGAAAAGGAAAGCACTGCGGGGATATCTGTCCGGTAATTCAGTTCGAAAGGGTATCCGTCTATCCTGCTTATAAAATTAAGCTTCTTATCTACATGATCCACCGAGCTGTTCTCACCAAGCAGTACGGCCGGGAGCTTTTCCTCCAGCTCCTTAAGCATAAGCCCCAGCATTTCATCGGAATACCTTTTCTCCCTTACCTGCACCGAGATCCTTTGTTTCTTTCCCGAAAGGGTATTCCTGGCCCAAAGCTCCACATTCCTTGCATTGCCCTCATAGCCCTCCCTGAAAAGGAGCCTTCCGTTTTTAAGCTCATGGCTATTGTTGTCCTTTATGCACATAAGAAAGGCCATAAGGCTTGCGGCAAGCATAACAAGCACCAGGGTCTGTATCTTCCTTCTGCCAAAGGCAAACACCCGCCTGCCCGAATCAGGTCCCGGGTCCAGCTTTTTTATGTTCTTTTTTACGGATTCCGAACAGGCCTTTTTTATCAGCCTGCTCCTTTCGGGCCGGCATTTCAGATATATCAGTATACCGATACATACAGCCGCCGCTGTCAGATATAAAGCCGCCATTTCATACCTCGATAAAAGCTATTTTGCGGGCAAGCAGCCATGAGACAAAGTACACCAGAAGACATGCGCTCATTACCCCCGTGCCCGCCGGATTGTGATACAGGGCATAGATAAAGCCTCCGGAGCCCAGCTTCAGATACAATATTATAAAGAGCGGGATCACTCCCATTATCTTCTGTTCATACCTCTTTCCGCTCAGCATTACCTCGATCTCCCTTTCCGTCTCGTCCTTTTCCTGCATGATGCCTACAGTCCGCCCTATCATCTCTGAAAAATTACCGCCGCTCCTCTTGGCGATGGCAAAGATCTCCGCAAAGTCCTTAACCTCCTCGACGCCCGAACGCAGGGAAAAGTCAAGCAGCACCTTCTCTATGGATAAGCCGGCCTCCATTTCCCGCAAAAACCCCTTCATCTCCCGGCAGATAAGGCTGTCCTCTCCGTTAAGCTTTACCATGTCCCCATATGCCTCCCTGAAGGAATTTTCTACGGAATAGCCCGCGTTCATCCCGGTGGCCACAGCCTGTATCATGTCCTTAAACTGCTTTGCAAGCTCTTTTTTTCTCGTAAGAAGGAGGTCTTTTCTCCTGCCGTCGATATAGAACGCAAGCCCGGGCAGCAAAAGTACGGCCATCTTCAAAGAATCGTAGAACAGGTATGAGATGAACAGCGCAAGAGCAGTATATTCCGCCAGATACCTTACCACCTCCAAAAGCTTCAGCCTGTATATGTTGTAATTCATAAGCATAACCCGGCTCTTAGCAGCTTATCCCTGTTTAAGAGCTCATTTTCCTTTATTATTTCTCCTGTTACCCTGCCATCCTGCTCTCCCTCCTCCCTGAATACAAACAGAGGACGGGTCTGTATCTCATCATCCTTATACCCGGTAACCTCTATGACCTCAAGAAGCCTCCTGCTCTTATCCCTTAGTCTCCCAAGCTGTACGATTATGTCCACACCTGAGCAGATCTGAGTGCGGATAGCCGTAAGAGGTATATCGGTATTCATAAGCATCATCGCCGTAAGCCTCGACAGGGCATCCTTTGCGCTGTTTGCATGGATCGTGGAGAGGGATCCGTCCATTCCCACGTTCATGGCCTGCAGCATGTCAATAGCCTCCTCTCCCCTGACCTCTCCCACCACTATCCTATCCGGCCTCATACGCAGAGAGGCCTTTATCAGGTCTCTGATACTTATGGGCTTTACCCCGTCCGTATTGGCATTTCTGGTCTCAAGGCTTACGAGGTTTTCGATCCCCCTAAGCTGCAGCTCGGCGCTGTCCTCGATGGTGATTATCCTTTCCGTATGGGGTATATAGCCTGAAAGTATGTTCAAAAATGTCGTCTTTCCCGATCCGGTTCCCCCGCTTATTATGATGTTGTACTTAGCCTCCACCAGAAGCCTCATAAAATCCAGTACCTCCATGGTGGCCGATCCTGTTTCCACAAGTTGTGCATCACTTATGGGGTTTTTGGGAAATCTTCTTATGGTAAGAATGGGACCGTTTACAGCCACAGGCTCAAGGACCACACTGACCCTGGCGCCATCGGGAAGCCTTGCGTCCAGTATCGGAGAGGCGGTATTTACCGTCCTGTTGGCCCCGGCCGCGATCTGCTGGATGATATCCTCAAGCCTTTCCTTTGAAGAAAAGGCCCGTTTGCTGTCATACAGCCTTCCGTCCTTCTCTATAAAAATGTTGTGCATACCGTTTACCATGATCTCGGTAACCGATTCATCGTCCATAAGGCTCTGCAGAACGTCAAAACGTCGTATGGAATTAAAGACCTCAATCTTAAGTCTTTGCCTGTCCTCCGCTGAAAGCCTCTGATCCGGGGCCGTTCTTCCTATTATCTCGTCTATGAGCTTAATAACCGTCTCGTCATTTATTTCCGGTAATATTTCAAGCTCCTGCCTTACCTGTTTTGTAAGCCTTCCGATCTCGTCGGTCAGGCCCCTCTCCTCTTTTTGGTCAGTCACGGGCATGCTGCTTTTCCGGCTTACGGGGATCACCCTGAGAGGCCCCGCTGTCCCGGGGGCAGTACCCTGACGGACGGGGATTGGGCCGGCAGGGCTTCCGGCAAAGCTCATCCCGGAATCAAACTGCCGGGCCCTTCCTGCTGCCATCCTCTCTCTGTGAAAGATCTCTCCGACGATATCCGCGGCCGACTTATATTTATACAGGAAGGTTATATCTCCGGCCCGTTCCCCGTCTCTGTTGTGTTCAGCGGTGAGGCAGTATATCCTTTCCCCCGCCGGCGAAGGCCCGATCCCCATATTCATAAGCTTTTCATAAAATCCCCGGCCCAGGATAAAGATATCCTCTCCCCCGAAACGGTTTTGAATCTGTGAATAAAGGACTCCCGCAAACTCCTCTGCCTTCGTAAAGACCACCGTCTCAAGGCCTTCCCTTTTTTCGATATAATCCGCAAGTCTCAGGACGTAGCGTTCGTCCTCATCACCTAAATACAAGCTCATCTCATATCACTCCGAAAACCACCGCTGCAACGCCTAAAAAGGTGGGCAGGGCGAATCTTATCCTGTGAAGACTGTCCTCTTTTTCGGACAGCAGCAGCTTTACGCTTCCTATTACCGCTCCCGCAAAGAGGGAGGCAGTCATCACAAAGACGATATCCTCGGGGCCGATGAAGGATCCTATCATCGCAAAGAGCTTCAGATCCCCGGCCCCGAAGAAACCGTGCCTGTAAAAGGCCATTAAAGAAAGGAGGGGGATGAGGAGGCCTGCGGTAGATACCAGAAGCCCCCTCATACCCAGAGTATGGGCGCAAAAAAGATAACCGGTCACAATGCCTGCTGCGATCAGGGGATTTTTCACCTTACAGGTATAAAGATCCATCACCGCCGCGATCAGGCAGAAAACAAGCAGAACTGTATATTTAATTTCCAAAGTAAATGATAAACCTCCTTTCGGCAGACACTCCTGAAAACGGTGCTCTGAGTTACAGAACAAGCGGTCTTCATGAGCCAATGATTCTTACATTTAAAGATATTGAACAGCTGTAAAACTAATTTCGGAAAAACTTTAAGAAAAAACTGAACTGAGTACGTTTTGAAATAATATGCTTTGATGTTATGTGTTTTCCGATCTGTTGACGCTTATAAGCATACATGCAAAAAGCCCTGTTGTCCAGAGCTTTTTGACACTTTTTTCATCTTTGTATGGTTTTCACAATTACATGCGTTATTTATTCCTGACAATTATATCCTGCCAAGATATGTTTTGTATATTTCTTACAAAAAATCGAGCAGGGAAGGTAACCGTTCACCAAAGGGTGAACTGTTACGAGGGAAGGTTTACCGGCTCTGCGATAATAAATCAGCTCAAAAGCTGCAGCGCCTGCTCAGGGCTCTCATTGGCCTGGGTAAGCATCGATACCCCCGCCTGGGTAAGTACCTGGAGCCTTGTGTATTCCACCATCTCCTCTGCCATGTCCACATCCTTTACATTGGAAAAGGCCTCGGTAAGGGTCTCGGAGGAGGCATCGATATTCGCGATGGTGGCTTCTATCTGGTTCTGGTTGGCCCCCAGCCTTGAGCGTACATCCGAGATAAAGCTTAAGGCATTATCAAGCTTTTCAAAGGAAGCTTTAGCACCCTCCGTTGTTCGCAGATCAATCGAATCAATATCCATGTTTTTAAGGTCGATCCTGGGTATCGCCAAGGTAGACTCCTGCCCGGAGATATTTCCGGTCTGGATCTTCATGCCTCCAATGCCTTTAATTTCAAGATCCGCTCTTATTGGGCCCGTTTTTGCGATCTTTTCCTTATCACAATCCAAAACCAGCTCACCGCCATTATCTTTTCGGAATACGATGCGATAATCTTTAATCTCATGCGTTTCCGGATCCTCTTTTCCGGGTTTTATATCGAACCTTCCGGATTTAAAGCCCTCGCTTTTTCTGGTCTCATCAATGTCAAGGCTTCCATCCGCCTTAAAGACAAGGTTATATTCCTTATCAGTCGGCAGCTTATCATTATAAGTGGCAACGGAGACGTTCTCGTTGTTCTTCGAATATCCCTTAAGATCCTGATCCCCGTTTAACAGCTTCTGGTTATTGTACTGGGTCTGACCCCCTATTCTCTCGATCTCGGCAAAGAGATCTTTGGTCTCACCATAAATAGCCAGCCGGTCCTCTGTCGTAAGAGTGCCGTTTGCAGATCTCACCGCCAGCTCCTTAACCCTGTGGAGCATGTTCTGAACCTCTCCCAGGGCCCCGTCGGCCGTCTGGATCACGTTCACCGCGTTGGCAGCGTTGTTGTTTGCCTTACTGATGCTTGAGAGCTTTGCGTTCATCTTGTTGGAGAGCGCATATCTGGCCGGTGCATCCCTCGTGGAATTGATCTTGTAGCCGCTGGTCATCTTTTCCGAAGACTTTTTAAAACGGGCCTCGTTTGACTGCAGTATCCCGCCCGTTATCATGGCCTGAAGGTTGGGGTTTATCTTCATTTTGCTACCTCTCTTTGATCCGAAAACCTTTTTTTATTATGCCGGCCGTTACCGGCAGGCTTTGCCGCTATGTTACTATTCACAGCCTTTTGGGCTGTGATGGTAACGCCGCTATACAGTATAGCCCCTGTTATTAAGCGTATCGTTAATGCTTTCATTAAGCTGATTCCTTCCGTAGGTGAGCCCGGCGTAAACCGCCTGGGTATTTGTCATCACCGGAGCGGAGCTGTCCTTTTTTGCTGCCTCGGCAAAGGCATCCCTTAAGGAGATAAGTATGCCCCTTGCGTTTAACAGCCCCTCGGTCTTGCGGCTTACCGAAGCCACGGATATCTCTCTGTTAACAAAGATATAAAGCCTCATTAACGGGTAGGCCAGCTCATAGCTGAAATCAAGGGCCTGAAGCAGGTCATCCACGCATCTGCAGGCGTTTCTGCAGTTGGTCTCAAACTCCTCATAATCCCCCTTATCATATGAAGAAAGCGCATCCTTGATATACTGCTCTGCAATATCGTAAACGATGACCACGATCTCGCTGGCATTTGCCTGAGTGATCCTCAATGTGTAATCCTTTATAAGCTCTTTTGTCATTTTACCCCCTCATTTTTTTGATCCCGACGTTTTTCTACAACTCACGGATAACCGAGATAAAGCACTTTGCAACCTCATAAAGCTCTCTGCCTGCAGCTTCTCCTTCGGGCGCTCCCGCGTCCTGTGTCCCGTCGAAGGAGCCTTCTATGCAGTTAAGCTGTGCTACCTCTATCCCTCTGTCCGTCAGTCTCTTACTTAATTCATCGGCTGCAAGGCTTAATTTCTTTAGCCCATCCTTACTGTCCGTGGTAATATATCCGTTTAAGCGGTTATTATCAAGGCTCAGCTTTGCCGCCGCTCTCCCCAGCCCCTCTGTTTCCATGGCAACGGTCACTGTCCCGCTTTCCCCGGAATCCCTTACGAGCTTAAGATTAATGGAGGTCCACTCCCCGTCGATCTCTACGGGAACCTCGTAGCTTTCGTTTCGCGCATTACGGGCCGCTATCCCTATCTGTCTGTGAAGCAGTCCCAGCTCCCTTACATTTACCGCATCCGTAAGGCTGTCCGCCCTTTCCGAAAGAAGCTCATCCGCCGTGTTTTTAAGCTCCTCATAGGACTCCTGCGCTGAGGTTATATCATCAAAGCTCTCATGCAGCTTATCCACGGCTTTTTTCAGTTTTTCCGGGCCTTCTTCCGTGGCCCCGGCCTGCTTCATAAGGGAGTTGAAGGTCTTTCCTCTCTGATTCATCAGAACATCCTGGGCAAGTATGTTATCAGGGGTTACAGGAATGTTTCCGTCTGTAAGGATCTCTATCACCCTGTCCTCCACCTTCCTCGCCGCAAGCAGCTCTGCCTGATCGTCTTCATAATCCTCCATAAGGGCCTGCACCGACCGCTGTGCAAATCTGTCCCTTACAGTATCGCAGATATCGTCAAGGCTGCTGTTTTCAGTAAGCTCATCGATGGGAAGGCTGTCGGGCCCGAGCTTTTCCATAAGCTCCCTTCCCTGATCCAGTAAGTGTCCGATATTTCCGGAGCTTTTAAAGCCTCTCTCAATCTGGTCTGAGATCGAGCTGCCCTTTGTTATAAGCTTTTCAAGCCCTCCGAAATCATCGTCTATGCCGTAATCCATTCCCTTTGCACGGTTGCTGCGCGATGCCGAAAGAAGATTTTTCAGTGTAAGAGCGCCGCCCGCGTCAAGAACGTTTCCAAGCAGCTTTCCGTCGCTCTTTTCGATCTGCCGAAACAGTCTGTACATCCCGATAAAGGCATCCTTTTCGGCCTCTGAGATATCGCCCTTTCTCTCAAGCCTTACCAGGAATCTGGAATATTTCTCCGTATCTTTGGAAGGGCTGCTCTCTTTAAGCCTTCCGTTCAGGTCAAAGATGTTCTCATCAAGGGGATTGTCTCCGTTTCTTATAAGCTCCAGGGTTTTTGCGGGAGTCATCTGCTCGATCACCTGCCTCAGGGCCTGATCGGCCTCTTTTACCCTGTCTATTGACGCAGGGTTTATCTCCATTTCGGCATAGCCTAAGATCCGCACTGCCCTTCTGTTTGAGTCATTAAGCTCATAGCCGTTATCCGAAAGGATATCATCCACGTTTCTGAAGGCCTTTTTTATGGAATCCCCCATATCTCCCCTTGGCGCTGTCATAAGAGCCTCATAGGTACTCTCCGCTCTTGCCCTCAGAGGTTCGGAGACCTCGAATACCCTTCTGGCGGTAAAATCCGGGGCTTTTGTATCCACTCTTGCAAGGCTCTCGGCAGGGGCGCTTCTTAAGGCCTCAAAAACAGTCACTGTCTGTTTATAAAGCTCTGTCCGAGTATCCAGCGCCTCTGCCCTTGCTGCCCTGTTCTCAAAGTCCTCTCCCTTATTAATAAGAAGAGGATCATAATAGCTTCTTTCGGCCTCCTTCAGCCTGTCCACCAGTCTGGAAAGGGGCATGGTATCAATACTGATCCCCTGTCTCATAAGCTTCAGATTGGCCTCATAGGTCATGGCGAGCCTTGTTTCCTCCAGAAGGCGCTTTGCGGATATGTAATTATCCTCTGCAGCCGCCGTTTCTTCGGCATTATCGATAACGTTTGTTATTGTATCTGCCTGCGTATTCTTTCCTTCACGGCTGCCGCCGGCATAGGCATTTGCGTAAGCGGCCTCCTTCAGGTTTCTTATCGTAAGGGCTTCCCCTTCGTCAACTACCCTGTGCAGGGCTTCATCGGTCACCGCTTCGGTATCTTTTATTAAGGAAAGAGCCTTCGCCGTCATGGTTTCTGTTTCGTTGAGAGCTGCCGCAGAGGGCGCTTTCCCGTCGGCGATCCCGACTGCCATCGAAGTTACCAACCCGTCCTCGCTAAGGGGAAGAGTAATGTCTCTCAGCTGTCCAAGGCCCTTAAGGCTTTCAGAGGTAAGAGGGATACCCTGCTCGATAAGCCATCTTGCATTGTCCATGGTCTCCCTGTCCGGCTTATAGCCCGCTTCCTTTACGATCTTTTCCGCCTGATCCTTTATCCGGTCCCATTCCAGGGTATCGGCCTTTTTCTGAAAGTACCCGCCGTTGTCCTGATAATAGCCCTTAAGCTGCCTTCCCTGATTGTTCCCCGAGGAATACTCCGCCTTATACAGGTTGTCTACCGAAGGCTCCAGCCGGTTTGTGACCATGTACTTTACCGCATTCTCACTGAGGGGCTTTATCCCTTCTGCCTTATTCATGGCCGAAACCATGTTTTGGGCGTTTTCCCCGTTTACCGGAAGGTCGTTTTCCTTAAGGGCTTTGGCGATCTTATCCGCAAGAGCCTTGCTTCCGGCGATCTCCGAAAGCTCCTCATCGGAAAGGTCGTCATTGTAGCCTTCTATGATCGTTCCGGCCTCGGCGAGCTTTGCTTTCAGCTTATCTAAAGAGGTGACCTGCTCCTCTACGCTCATGTCTGACATGGAATAGCCGTTTTTTGCAAACTCGGCATAGTCCTCCCTGGACATGGTGTTTGACATTACCGTCATCATGTCCTTCTGAAGCGCTGCGTTCGTGCTTCCCACCTCCGCCATAAGCTCCTCGGCGGATTTAAGCTCCGACTGCATCCCGTAGGCCGCGTTTTCGGGGCCCATCCCGCCTATATCCAGCATAAAGCCCGCGTTTTCCACGGCTCTTTTATTCTGTATTTCCTTCCTGTTCAGATCGTTATGGCTGTTAAAGCTTAAGGAATCCCTTTCAAGACTCTGGTTTATGTTTGCGGAATTAAGCTCTACCTTCATGAACTGCTCCTTAATCGATATATACAAAAAATGACTGTGATTGCCTTTGTTCATTATTTCGGCTTCACAGTCATTTTTCTTAACAAATATTTTGGCAGACGCCTCATAAAACGGCGGGCTCTATTCCTTTACCGTCCCCGTTATAACATAGCTTCCCTTATGGAAGATCTGCCTGTTTATATTAGCGGCGCCGTCGCTTATCACCTTATCGTTTTCCTTCTCCTTTACTACTGCCCCCTCAAGAGCAAAGGGCAGGTCGACCTCCACCTCCGCATCAAAGGGAACGCTGAATTCTATTGTAAGGTTATTGCCCTCACGGCTCTTGTCCCATTCCCAGGAAGCCTTATAGAGCCCCGCTGTCGTGTGGATCGAGGCACGGGCGAAATCCAGTCTCTTATCGATGCAGGGCTTCAGCAGAACCTTCTTCGACCCCGGATGGTCCTCATCAAGGGTAAGGCCGCAGAGCCTTGCATATATCCACTCTACAACGGAACCGTAGGCGTAGTGGTTCAGGCTGTTCATTCCGGTATCCGATATGCTGCCGTCGGGAAGGAGTGAATTCCATCTTTCCCATATGGTGGTTGCCCCCAGGTTTACCTCATAGAGCCAGCCGGGATAGTCCTCGTTTAACAACAGCGTAAAGGCCTCCCTGATATGTCCTGTTTCCGAGAGAGCCCCGCACAGCCAGGGAGTTCCCACAAAGCCGGTCGAAAGATGACCGTTGTTTTTCTCAAGGAGCTTTTTTAAATGATCGCCGGCCTTCCTTTTTTCTTCCTTATCAAATAGATCGAGATGGATACCGATAACATATGCGGTCTGGGTATCGTATTTAAGCCTGCCCTCCTCGTCCATGTATTCCCTACGGATCGCTTCCCTGATCTCCCCGGACAGCTTTCCGTAGGCTTCCTCATCCTCTTTTTTCCCGAGGATCTTCGCGGCCTTCGACAAAAGAGCGGCGGAATGCATATAAAAGACCGAGGCCACGAAATATTTATCCGTGCCGCCCTCCCTGCTGTCACCCTCGGCGTCAAGGGACAGCCAGTCCCCGAAATGGAAGCCGCAGGTCCACAGTCTCTTATCCCCGCAGTAGTTCTTTTCCATGTATCTGATAAAGTCCACCCACTGCTTCATGTTGCTGTACTGCTCCTTAAGCCAGGCGGTATTTCCGTAATGGATATACATGTTCCAGGGGATGATCGTGGCAGCATCTCCCCAGACGGAGGCCCCGTCCTCGCCCCATTCATCCTTTGTACGGTCAAATTCCGGCTCTGCCTTCTTTATCCTTGCCACGGTCAGCACATCAGGCACCACATAGGGAACCGAGCCGTTCTTTTCCCTCTGCTCAAGCTCCATATCCTTAAGATATTTCCTGAAAAAGGCCGCAGTCTGCATATGGTAGGAGGCAGCAGAGCTGAAGATCTGTGCATCTCCTGTCCAGCCGCAGCGCTCGTCTCTCTGGGGACAGTCTGTGGGGATATCCAGGAAATTGCCCTTTTGGCTCCATTTCGTATTCTCGATCAGGCGATTAAGCTTTTCATTCGAGGTCTCGATGCTTCCGGTCTCTTCGATGTCCGAATACAGCGCCCAGGCCTCAAAATCGTCCTTGTTTGTTTCGTCCGCTTTCATCCCGCTGACCTTTACATATCGGAAGCCGAAGAAGGTAAAGTGGGGGCGCACCCGTTTTTTCTTTCCGTTTGAGATATAGGTAAAGCGGGCTCTGGCGGTTCTCAGGTTGTCTCTGTAAAAGACTCCGTCCTGGAGCACCTCGCCGTACTCAAGTATTATCCTTTTACCCAAAGGAGCGTCTGCCACGAAGGAAACAAAGCCGGTAAGCTCCTGTCCGAAATCAAGGACCGTCTCTCCCGTCGGAGTGGTTATGATCTCTTTTACCTTAAAGGTCTCCCTGTGCCTTACGTGTACACCGGTCATGGGGCAAAGCCTGCCCTGTGGCTCCCTGGTGACCAGGGATCTGGTGACGGCAAATCTCTGATCGGGCCTGTCATCTTCACTTTCTATCCTTGAGTCGTAATCCTCCCCGTCATAGATACCGGAGATTATGACCGGTGATTTTACGGTCTGCCAGTCGGCATCGGTGCCGATATAGAAGTGCTTTACCTCCTGCGGGCCCTGTTTGAGCGTAAGATCCAGCTCCGCGATCAGCTTGAATTTA
>JAEEGL011306425.1_pt1 | contig 16247 bp, 18 predicted proteins | sample 9134231 | NCBI WGS metagenome assembly JAEEGL01 (sample SAMN16246548, study PRJNA631951) | gut metagenome | biome: gut microbiome; feature: rumen; material: fiber-attached | host: Bos | place: Iran: Karaj | collected 2018-10
AGGCCGATCTGGAAAAACTCCCAGAACAGACGGAGAAGGATCATTTCCGCACCTCCTCCTTTCTTCCCTGGATGAACACCCTGATGATTATGCCGAGAAGGGCGGCGGAAACAACGAAGATCACCGGACTGACTTTTGAGAAAAGGATCGCGCAGAGGGCCACAACAACATATACTGCAGCCGTCAGTTTATCTACCACCGACTTTTTCAGCAGCTTGACGACGGAGTTGATGATCAGCACGCATACGGCCACACGGATGCCGGCGAAAGCATTCTTCACGGCGGGGATATGCGCGAAATTGCTGAGCACTGCCGCAATGATCGTGATGATGAGAATGGAAGGCGCGACAACACCGAGCGTCGCTACGATGCCTCCGGCAGCCTTTTTCATCTTAAATCCGACGAAAGTCGCCGTATTCACGGCGATCACACCGGGCGTGCACTGGCCTATGGCGAAATAGTCCAGGATCTCCTCCTCGGTCACCCAGCCTTTCTTATCCACGAGCTCCTTCTGGAGCATGGGGAGCATGGCGTATCCGCCGCCGAAGGTGAAGACTCCTATGCGGAAGAACGTCAAAAACAGATCAAGGAGCAGCGGCAATTTCCATCCCTTCTTTCGTCTGCATCTTTCTGCCGGTATTATAACGCAGCATCTTCCGCTCCACAAGCCGCTTCCGTCCGGAAACGCCTCCTTTGTCGGAAGCGCGGCCGCAAAGTCTCCTCTCACGCTTCCTGTCTGCAGATTCTCTCTTGACATTCCTTCTCCGGAATGCTACTCTTTTATTGGAACAATTGAACAGATCTGCAGGGCAAAAAACAGACCTCATCAAGAGAGTGTATCGGAAAAAAGAGCAGTATCGGAATAAGGAACGGAATCGGGATCAGTGAACGGAACCATGGTTTGGATCGGCCCGTTTTTTATTGTGCGATGCTGAGGAGCTTCTCCGGTGGGATCGCGCTTTTTGTTTTCCGGATCCGGATTTGTCTGAACTGAATTTTAAAAAAGGAGATTGTATCATGAACAGGATCGAAGCAGGAAAGGTGTACACGGCAGTAAGGCAGAGGAGCGGCAGCAGCGCCAACGGAGACTGGGAGCTTCTGGCCACGCAGGATGAGCGCGGGAACAACGATATTGCGGTCTTCGTTGTGAACACGCCGAGCAACGTGAAGGAGGGCGGCAAATTCAGGATCGAAAAGATCGTGAGCGTCTCCTACGGCAACAAAAAGGACGCCTCCGGGAACTGGCGGGCATCCGTCTCCGTGAACGCGGAAGTCAGTGCGGTCATGTCCTACGGCGAGTATTCGCAGATCCCGCCCGAGGAGGAGGAAGACGGCGAGCTTCCCTTCTGAGAGGGGCGGCCGGGTCGCAGGCGCGGTTGACACACGGCCGGGTTTCCTGTACAGTAAGTAAAAAACGCCCGGAGGAGAGGCCTTGAAATTCCTGAAAATTGAGCAAGTGCACAGCGGAGAGTTTCTCCATACCTATAACATCCACTACGAGGAGAAGGACGGCACCCGGAAGGTCTACGAGATGGTCAGCCGGGACGGCGCCATCCGTTCTCTTCCGGACATGACGGGCCACCGGCCGGATGCCGTGGTGGCGGTGATCACGGACGCGGAGGATGAACACATTCTTCTGCTGCGTGAATTTCGCCTGGAGCAGGGCATTGCGATATACGGTCTGCCGGGCGGCCTCATCGAGGGCGGCGAGAGCCCCGTCGACTGTCTTGCGCGGGAGCTTCTCGAGGAGACCGGTCTCCGGCTTACGTCGGTAACGGAAGTGTTCCCTCCCTCTCCCTGCTGCGTCGGCATCAGCAACGAAAGCGCCGTATGCATATTCGGACATGCGGAGGGATCGATCCGGCCTTCCGACAGCGGCGACGAGGAGATCGAAGCACACTGGCTGACCCGCGAGGAAGTGATCCGGCTCCAGGAAACCGAAAAATTCGGGTCCTGGGCCATGGCCTTCACCTGGATCTGGGCGCGGAAGCGCTTCCCAGGCTCGAAGGCCGGTGTTCCCTGAAAAAACACAGAGTACAGACCGGTGTCACGCGAACTGCGTGACCCCGGTCTTTGCTTTTCAGAATAATGACCAATATTATGACATTGTTTTTATTAATATTATCATATTATTTTTGCACACATTGCAATTTATTCCCGCCTCTGCTATAATTCTTATACTTATTAATGAAATGCAAAGGGGGAATTGCCGTTGTATCAACCGAAAAGTCTGCATGAAATAAGGATCTATCACAGCCGGATAATCATGTCCACCCTCAGGCAGAACGGTTTGATGACAAAGAATGACCTTGCCCTCAAAACGGGCCTCAGCCTTTCTTCCGTTACAAACATCCTCAAGATCCTCACCGACCGCAAACTCGTGACGCTGGGCGATAAGATCGATTCCTATGCCGGCAGGCCGGCGACGTATATCGTTCCTGTTCTCGATGCTGTTTATTCCGTCGGGATCGAGGTCAGTCAGTACAGTGTCCGCTTTGTCCTCATGAACCTCGGCGAGCCGATCCTTGCGAAGGAAAAGCATAAGGTGGTCTTTGAAAATACCGACGCTTACTGGGAGCAGGTCCATGAATGGCTCGATGCTTTCATCGACGCCAACCAGGTCGACCGGAGCCGGCTCGGCGGCGTCAATCTTGCTACCAGACTTGCCGTGAGAAGTGAAGACCGCTTCGGCACCATCCCCGTTCTTCTGGACAGATCCGCCGAGATCATCGATACCGAAGCGATCTGCAGAAAGTTTGAAGACTATACGCTCGACATTTCCCTCAACACGAAGATCGCCGGTGCGATCTACGGTCTGTGGGAATCCAAGGATCTGCCGGATTATGTGTATCTTTCGATGGATTCCACCATCGGCGGATGTGTGGTGCGGAACTATGAGACCGTGAACATCTACGATCTGAGTGACAACTTCGGCCATATGATCGTGCATCCGGGCGGATTCCGCTGCTCCTGCGGACGGACCGGATGTCTGGAGACCCAGTGCACCGCTTCCGGACTTCCCATGCGGATGGGCTTCAAAGACCTTGCCGAATTCTTCACAGAGCTCGAAAACGGAAACGAGCGCTGTGCTGCCCGTTGGGAAGAATACCTGGACGACCTGTGCATTGCGCTGAACAATCTCTATATGGCCTATGACATGGACATCGTCATCGGCGGTTCCATGGCGCAGTATCTTGAAAAATACCGGGACGGAATCGAACGGCGTGTGTTCAGGGACTATGCTCTGTTCCCGGTAAAGAAAAAACTCATCTTCGGGCACGGCGGAGAATACGCGGCCGCCATAGGTGCCGCTGCAGTGGTAATCGAAAAATTCATAGCCAAAAAAATAAGCTGATTATGGAGGATTTGACTTGGTTACTTTAAAAATCGACGGCAAAACCGTTTCCGTCCCGGAAGGTACCTCGGTACTTGAAGCGGCACTTCAGAACGGGATCTATATCCCGCATCTGTGCCATCATCCCGATCTTCCGGATCTGGCATCCTGCCGGCTCTGTCTTGTAGAGTACGACGGCACGGACACCCCCGTCCCCTCCTGCTCGCTTGAGGCGAAAGAGGGAATGGACATCCGGACCCGCAGCGAGAAAATCGATTCTCTTCGCTCCCTCGCCATGGAGCTGCTTCTTGCGGCCCATCCTGCAGAATGTGTCGGCTGCCCCAAATTCGGACGCTGTGAGCTCCAGCTGCTGATCCAGTACATGGACGCCTCCGCCGCCCGGATGCGCATGCGGGTGAAACGAGTTCCCACAACGGAAAATCCCCTTCTCCAGCACGAAATGCTCCGCTGCGTCCTCTGCGGACGCTGTGTCAGAGCCTGCAAGGATCTGCGGCAGGTCGGCGTCCTGCGCTACAACAAGCAGGATATGGAGGTTTATGTCGGAACGCTTCACAACAAGCTCCTTGCCGATTCCGACTGCCGCTTCTGCGGCGCCTGCGCGGAGGTCTGCCCGACCGGTGCCATCCGAGACATCCTCAACTACAATGCCACCGAAAAACGCGACACGCTTATTCCCTGCGTCGCGCACTGCCCGGCGCATGCGGAAGTCCCCGAATATGTCCGCTACTGCAAGCTCGGCGAATACGCGAAGGCCAACGCGGTCATCCACGAAAAGCTCCCGTTCCCCGAGTGTCTCGGCCGTGTCTGCAATCACAAGTGCGAACTCAACTGCCGCCACGGCGATATCAACGAGTCCGTCTCCATCCGTGAGATCAAGCGCGCCTGCGCCGAAAAGGACGATCAGTTCCTTTGGAAGAAAAACGCCAAGCAGCTGCCTGCCACCGGCAAGAAGGTCTGCGTTGTCGGAGGCGGCCCTGCGGGCCTCACCGCCGCGATCTATCTGAAGAAGCAGGGACATGCGGTAACCGTCTTCGAGGCGCTGCCGAAACTCGGCGGACAGCTCCAGTACGGCATCCCCGCATACAGGCTCCCGCGTGACGTGGTCGACCGGGAGACCTCCTACGCCGCCGAGATCGGTGTGGAGATCCGCTGCGGCGAACGCGTAGAGAACCCCGTTGACATGCTGAAGGACTTCGATGCCGTTCTCATGGCCACCGGCACGCATGCCGGCACAAGGCTTCCGGTCGAAGGAAGCAAGCTTCCCGGTGTCCTTGTATGCACCGATTTCCTGCGCAACGCATCCATGGGCAAAGATACCGGCATCGGCAAGCGCGTGATCGTGCTCGGCGCCGGAAACGTCGCCTTCGACTGCGCACGCACTTCCGTGAGACTCGGAGCCGAAAAGGTGTATCTTGCCTGCCGCAAGGCCCTGAAGGATATCAAGGCGGATCTGGAAGAGATCGAGCAGGCGAAGGAAGAGGGCGTGGAATTCCTCGACGGACGCACCTTTGACGCCGTTGTCGGCACCGATCGCGCCGAAGGCTTCAAGCTCTCGAAGATTGCCCGCACCTATACGGATGAGAAGGGAAAAACCGTTGTTGAGACCGTTCCCGATTCCCAGGAGACCGTGGATGTGGACACCGTGATCTTTGCGGTGGGCCAGCGCAGCGGCCTCACGCCGGAATGCGGACTTGAGCTCGGCAAGGCGAACTGCGTTGCCGTCAGGGAAAACAGCTGCGCCTCCTCCGTCGAAGGCATCTTCGCCTGCGGCGATGCGGTCACCGGGACCAAATCCGTTGTAGAGGCGATCGCCTCTGCCAGAAGAGCCGCCTCCGAGATTGATGTGTTCCTCGGCGGCGATGGCGATATCCGCGAAGTGCTCGTGGAGCGGGATCCGCACGATCCCGCCATCGGCCATGTCGACGGGTTCGCGAAGATCCCCAGAAACGAGCCCGCCATCGTCTCTCCCGAAGATCGGAAGACCAATTTCTCGCAGATCTCCGCCGGACTCTGCGACCAGGCCTGCAAAGAGGCCGGAAGATGCCTGCAGTGCGATCTTCGCTTCGACATCGCACCGGCCCGTCCGTGGACCAATTATCAGGGTTAAAGGAGGATACGACCATGACACGTGAAGAAGCCATACGCAGGATGCAGGATATCGGCTGCTACAATCCTGACGTTGTTGACCGTGCGGAATGGAAGGACGGAAAGATCATGCTCCGCACCGCGGACGGAAAAGCTTTCGAATTTGCCGCCGACAGCCGTCTGGATGAAACGATCAAGGCGGAAGACGCAAAGGCCGTGATCATCGGCCAGCGGTTCTTCTCTCCCGAGATCCTCTCTCTCGAGCTGAGCGAAGGATTCGATTTCGGGAACGGAAAGATCACCGTCCTAACGGGCAAAAACTGTGTTGTACGCGCCGTATCCGAAATGCTGACGGAACTCAGAGCCACCGGCTGCGGGATCTGCACCTTCTGCCGTGAAGGCGGTTATCAGCTTTCCGCCATCATCGATGCGATGACGAAGCCCGGTGCCGATAAGAAGAAACTCGATCTGGCTCTTGAAATTGCAGACGCCATGACCACCTCCTGCAACTGCCCCGTCGGGGAGGAGACCGCGCTGCCGGTGCTTACGGCTCTCGACCTCTTCCGCTCCGAATTTGAAGCGCACTGCGGGAAGGGTTCCTGCCCTTCGGGCGAATGCTCCGCTTTCAGCACGCTCTATATCGATCCCTTCAAATGTGAAGGAAACGGGGACTGCATGGATGTCTGTCCGGAGGACGCCATCGAGGGCAAGCCCGGATATATCAGCATGCTGGATGAATACGAGTGCACAAAGTGCGGCAAATGCATAGAAGCCTGCGAAAACGGCGCCATCCAGTTTGCCACCGGAAGACTGCCCAAGCTGCCTGAGCGCCTCACTAAAGTCGGCCGATTCAGAAAGTAATACAATAAATATTATTGATAAAAAAGGAAAAGGAGAACCCCCATGAAGAAAATGGAAGTCGAAGTAGCCGTTGTTGCCGGCGGTCCTGCCGGACTGGCTGCCGCAATCACCGCATGCGAGAATGACCGCAAGACCGTGCTCTTTGAGAAGAGCAACACCACCGGCGGCGCCGCCAATATGGGCATGGGCGTCCTTGGCATCGACACCACCATCCAGCGCTCCAATTTCAACGACATTGATTTCGCCACCGCTTTCCGCAGACACATGGAATATACCCACTACAGAGTGAACGGCCCTCTGGTCTCGGCCTATTTCCGCAAATCCGCCGATACTGTTGACTGGCTGCAGGATATGGGCGTGGTGTTCGCAGGCGCCTACCGCTATTCCAAAGATTCCGAGGCGACCTGGCACGTCGTGCAGCCCGAGAACGGACGAATCGGCCCCCGTGCCGCCAGCGGCATGATCAAGGTCATGACCAACCATGCCATCGAACTCGGCTGTGAGATCCTGTATGAAACCCCTGTCTATGACCTCATCGTGGAAGACGGAAAGGTCTGCGGCGTTCTTGCCAAGGACAAGAACGGCGAAGAGATCGAATGCAGAGCCAAGGCCGTTGTCGTTGCAACGGGCGGTTTCGGAAGCAGCGCCGAAATGATGAAGGCGGAACTCGGCCTCAACCTCGGTGTCGATCAGATGACCTTCATGGTTCCCGGTGTGGTAGGCGACGGTCTCCGCATGATGTGGAAGGCCGGTGCTCAGAAATACGGCATGAACATGGAAGTGGCCGGCGGAACGCTTGCCGGTGAATACTCTTCGACCGGTCTGGCCTTCACCCAGGCTGACCTGCTCGTCAACCGGGACGGCATCCGTTTCATGGCGGAATCGGATGCGATGAACTCCACCTTCTTCGGCAACGCAGTTGCCGACCAGCCGGGCAGGGTCGCCTATTCCATCATCGACGGCGCCATTGCAAAGCGTTATCAGAAATCCGGCTATCCCCATATCAGCATTGTTCATGACATTTCGTCGCACGTCAATATCATGGCCGACCTCAAAGCTGCGGAAGAAGACAAATGCCCGACGATCTGGCATGCGGACACCATCGAGGAACTTGCCGAAATGATCGGCATCGATCCGGATGTGCTCGCGGATACCGTTGACGAATACAATGACTTCTGCGACCAGGGCTATGACGAGCTCTTCGCAAAAGACCGTCAGGATCTGCGTCCCCTCACAGGCAAAGGCGGCTTCTATGCCTGCGAATGCCGTCCCGGCGCATACGGCACCATCGGGGGCGTAAAGGTCAACGACAAGATGCAGGTCTTCGACAAGGACTGCAAACCCATCCCCGGCCTCTACAGCGCCGGTACCGACGCCAACACCATCTACGGCGACAGCTACAACTTCAAGCTCCCCGGAAACTCCATGGGCTTCGCCGTCAACTCCGGACGCCTCGCCGGCGACGGAATCGAAGATTATCTGGAATCCCTCGACTGATCCGAAACAAGCGCATAAACAGCCCGGCCGTTTGATCCACGGCCGGGCTGTTGTTCTCTGTTGTTTCCGGATCGATTATACTCTCTTGAGCATCGTTCTGTGCTCGGGCTTTGTCTCTTCGATCTCATCGAGCTCCTTGGCGAGCTCGGGGATCTTGTCCCCGCAGTCTTTCATAACGGCGATAAACCGCTGAACCATGGACTGGATCTCCTCATAGTGCTCCACCAGGCCGCCGACCTGATACCGTCCGCGGGCAACCTGATCGGCCGGATAGTGCACCTTGATCTTGCCGTCCTCTATGCAGAGATCGCCGATGCTTCCGCATACCGTGCATTCCACCTTCGTGCCGTCCCCGCGGTAGGTGAGCGTGGTGCCGTGGCAGCTCGGGCAAACGCCCTCCCAGTCGCCGCGCCACTGGACCTCTTCCCGCTTGAGACCGACCTGCTCACCGACATTCCTGCCCAGCTGGAACACTCTGTCCATATAGGGCTTGTCCAGCAGCGGGCTGACTCTGTCGCCCATGCCGTAGCCTTCCATGTAATCCACGGGGATCATCAGGTTGGATACGCCCAGCAGATGCATCATGGGAAGTCCCATGGAGGTCCAGCCGGGGGTGCGGGCACCGCCTACCGGAATAAAAGCGACGGGGCGGTCCTTGAACAGTCTGGGGTCCACGCCGGGCTTTCCCTCCGCCTTGCGCTGTTTGTCGGCAGCCATCATGGCGGCTCTGTCGTGAGAGGCGCCCATGCGGTCAAGCAGGTTTTTGTACTGCCCGGTCACGCCGACGGAATAGACCGGTGCAACGAAGATGCAGCCGTCCGCATCCATAATGGCGTCCCGCACGAAGCGGAAATCATCCGGTCTCTGGCAGAGCTTCGCGTCAGCGCCCTTGTCGAACACCTTGTCGCATGCGGTGCAGTTGGTGCAGCGCTCGATAATGAGGTCGTTCGTGTTGATGAATTTCACTTCACATCCCGCCGCCTTTGCGCCGAGAAGGGCCTTTTTGGCAAGGATGTCGCAGTTGCCGCCTCTGCGTCCGAAAGAAATTGCTAATACCTGCATACGTTTTCTCCTTTACTCTCATCGTATTTGATGGTTCTCATAAACAGTTCTCAGGTTAAGTATACTTTACCTTGTTTTCGATGAAATAGCAACATATTTTTTATATTATCATAAATATCGCAAAAAATTCGCAAAGAGCATTGACACTCTTTTGGATTTCGATTATTCTATTTATGTTAGCAGTTAAGTACCATACTATTTCTCACAAAAGGAGCTCTATTATGAAACACGGCATCAGCATGGAAATCGTGGATACGCATAACCAGCAGCCGAACCGGAACCGCAGGGAGTGCAAGTATTTCTGGGACGAGATCTATACGCTGGTCTCCGCCGGCGGTTTTTCCGAGATCGAGACCCAGTATGATCCCCAGTGGGCTTTCGGCGGCAGGACCGGTGTTCCTCTCGTATATGCAAATGTCCTTGAAAAGGACGGCTCGGCCCCGGATTATCTCAAGCGGCTCAACGGATACGGCATCGACAGGCTCGTCGGCGTGCACTATATGCCCGGCATGTTCTTCTCCGGCTCCAGTCCCGAATCAAACGGCGCCGTCAGCCTGGAGGGTTACTTCGGCGCTCTTGATTTCTTCGGAAGAGGCGCGGTGGACTATGTGGCAGATATCGGCGGTGATTATATCACCATGTCCGCAACGCCGAAAATCGGTGAGATTGAAGCCGCATACGGCGCCGATTTCGAAAAAGGCGCAGAGGAAGTGCTGAAGGGTACGGCCGCCGCAGTCGAAAAGCTTGCCGCCTATGCCAACGGAAAGGGCGTGAAATTCTGTCTGAAGAACGAATTCTACGGTCTGCTCCGGGGAGACAAAATCGTTGACTTCGTGAAGGGTCTGAAGGAAAAGGTCTATCTGGACATTGACACCGCCGAATTCAAAATCGCCGGCTGCTGCCCTGCCTGCGTGATCAAGGCCGATCCCGAACTCGTCGGAGTTGTCCATTTTTCCGACACTGCCTTTGAAGACGATCAGGAGTGCTACCGGCAGATGAATCCGGAGTTTCCGTCCGTAAAAGCCACCAAGGTCTACCGTGATCTCGGCGACGGGAACGTCAATTTCCCGAAGATCGAGGCCGTTCTGAAGGAAGTCGGCTATAAAGGCCATGTGATCGTAACGACCAGGAATTCCTATGATATCTGCCGTTCGATCCTTCGCGCCCGTTACTATATCAGCACAAAGCTTCCCGAATAAGCACACCCCGCCCGAACATTAAATAACAGGCCTATTACGGCAGATTGGAGAAGTTATGGCAAATATCAGGCTTTCACATATGAACCATTGGAAAACCATTCCGTATAAGCAGATAGACAATTTCCGCGACTATTACTATGAGGACCGGTCCAACCTGGTATATTTTCAGGACTGGGACCGCATTCTCCGGTACCACAAGGCCCTCGGATACGACGGGATTGAACTGGCTCCCTGGGATATGCATGAGATGATGGCCCTCTTCGGCACCCCGGAGAATTTCCGCGCTTTTGCCGCGGACCATGGTCTGCAGATCAGCGGCATGTTCCACGGCGTATCCGGCGCGCACATTGCCGAAAACTTTGACGCGCAGGTGCAGGCAGGCAAAAATGCCGTGGATCTCATCGCACGATTCGGCGGGGAGACCATGGGCACCTGCCCCAACAACGACTACGCCAGTGTCGGACATCCGCTTTCTCCGGAAGAAGTGCGGAACGTGGGAAAGGTCCTTGATGCCATCGGCGAGTATGCCGTCGACCACGGCGTCCGCCTCGGCATCCACAACGAGTTCTTCTGCTCAATCAACAAGGACAACCACCGCTATCTCCTTGAAGTGACGGATCCGCGCTACACCTGGTACTATCTCGACACGGCCCAGATCTCCATCATCGGCGAGGATCTCCTGAAGTTCTATGACGATTATCATGAGAGAATGTGCGGCTTCCATCTCAAGGACACCGCCGATCCGAAGCTTGCCGACAGCATCCGCTACAGCGCCAACGTGGAGATCCAGGAGGACGGCCACCGCTGGTTCTGGGAGCCCGGTCAGGGCGTTCTCGACTTCCCCGGCCTGTGGGAGCTGATGAAGAAGCACGGATTCAAGGGCTGGGTCTCCATCGAGGACGACGGCACGCCCGACCTGCTCGCTTCCATGGCTCTGGACGCCTATTATGTGCATCAGGTACTCAAACCGATATACTGGTAATAAAAGAAAGGAAAACGGAAAAATGGGAATCAAAATCAAAAAGCTTCTTCAGATCGGTCTTCTTGTTGAGAACGTGGATGAAATGGTCAGATTCTACGAGGAGAATCTCGGGATCGGCGGCTGGGAGGTCAACGATGCCTCTCCGGACGGGATGACGCTCAACGGCGTGTCCTATACGGAGCCCCCCGTCAGAATCGCGATCACCAAGGCTTTCGGCATGGAATTCGAGCTCATTCAGCCTCTGCAGCCCTGCCCTCAGAAAGAATGGGTGGATAAACACGGCAGCGGCCTGCATCACCTCGCCTTTGAGACGGAGGAAGGCTATGCGGAAGTCCGCCAGTTCGGCGAGGAAGCCGGCGGCGGGACCTACGTCCGCGGGCAGGGAATGGGCGGCCTGATGGACTACAGCTATCTTGATTTCTCCAAACAGGCCGGATTCTACTTTGAGTGCTACAAATTCATAGCTCCCGGCCGCACCGGCATTCCCATCGACTATCCGGGCGAGAACGCCTCCAACGTGGATCCCTCCAAAATGCCACCGAGACCGGCACAGAACTGAGTGATCATCCGACTTAAAGAGGAGAACCGACATGTTTGACGAATATCTTATCCGAAAGGATTCCCTCCGGAACGTCTGCGAAGACGGGAAGGTGACCGGTTTCCGTTTCGCCGTAAGGATCGCCGATTACAGGGGATGCTTTCTCTCCCTGCATAACGGATACTATATCCGCTGCGACGGCGTGGAATATCCGAGAGAGCTCCAGCGTTTCCAGATCAACGGGAAAGCGCCCAGAACCTTTGAAGAGATCAAAAAGGCCGTTTGGGAGCACTGGGATTATGATGACGAGGGCTGGGTCTATGTCACAAAACCCGGCGGCCTCGAAAAGGGAATGCATGAGATTGCCCTGCAGCAGTCGGTCCTTTCCCAATACGGCTATATGCCCTGGGATGAGGAATGGCTCCGCAATCCCCCGGTTCCGGGCAGCGGCGCAGGAGCCGGAAAAACTGCCGTCATCTGCACGTTCTCGCTTGAGCTTCAGGAATGAGAAAGGAGCCGTCCATGAGTATTAAAAGAGGTGTATCTCTCTACAGCTACCAGCAGGAGCAGTTCTTCAAGCAGATGGATTTCCACGACATGGTCCGTGAGGTCCGTGAAAACCTTGATACGGACGGTATCGAGATCATCGATGAAGCAACCATCAAAGGATATCCTTTCCCGCCCGAAAGCTTTATCTTTGACTTTCGCAACACTCTTGCCCGCTACGATATGCAGGCGGTAACCATGGACATCTATCTGGATGTGCATCAGTTCCGCGATCATATCATGACCCACAGGGAAGCGGCGGAACGTCTGAAAAACGACATCCGCCTCGCGGCAAAGCTCGGCTTCAAAAATGTGCGGCCTCTGTGCCTTGTTCCGATCGATGTCATCGAAATGGCCCTTCCCGTTGCGGAGGAATGCGACGTGCGCATGGGCAAGGAGATCCACGCCCCGCTGCCGATCTTCAAGGCCAACAAGCAGCAGCCCACCACAGGCATGGCTGCGGCGCTGGATTTCCGTATGGCGGAACAGATCCTGGAGCTTGCCGCCCGGACAGGCAGCAAGCACGTCGGTCTGGTCCCCGACTTCGGCGTGTTCCAGCATTCTCCCTCCCGTCCCGGCATCGAATATGCAAAAAGGCACACAAAATATCCCGAGATTGTTGACTGGATCCTGGAAAACTCCGTGAACTACTCCCCGGATGACATATTCGTCGCGATACGGGAAAAATTCCCGCAGAACGATATCGACCCGGGCATGATTTCCCGCCTGTCCCTCCATGAATCCTCCGCCGATCCGGAAGACCTCCGCCAGATCATCCCCTATATCGTCAGTATCCACGGAAAATTCTATGAGATGACCGAAATACCCGGACGCCCCGGAGAGTATGAGGATGTCTCCATCGACTACGAGACGCCGATCCGCATCCTGAAGGAATGCGGGTACAGCGGGTATATAAACTCCGAATATGAGGGGCAGAGAGACCAGCAGGATATGGGCTTTGAAAACCTTCCCGACAGCGTGGAGCAGGTGCGCAGGCATCATGAAATGCTGAAGCGTCTTATCGCAGAATAAACATCTCCGATTGAAATTCCGGCTATAATAACAGGCAGCCGCATCTTTCAGGATGCGGCTGCCTTGTTTTTTCTTTATGCTGCAGCTTTTATACGAGCTCGATGACAGCGGTCTCCGCGGCATCTCCGCGACGGACGCCCGTGCGGGTGATACGGGTATATCCGCCGTTGCGGTCTGCGTATTTCGGCGCGATCTCATCAAACACCTTTTTCGCAACATCTTCTCTTGTGATGAACGCGAGGGCCTGACGATAGGATGCGAGATCCTTCGCTTTGCCAAGGGTGATCATTTTCTCAGCCATTGGAGCGATCTCTTTGGCGCGGGTAACGGTGGTCTCCATGCGTCCGAGATCCAGAAGATCGGTGACCTGCTGGCGGAGCATCGCTTTGCGCTGAGCGCTGTCTTTGCCGAGTTTTCTTGTTCCGGGCATATTGCTTTTCCTCCTTTAATCCTCTGACGCCAGAGAAAGTCCCAGCATAGCCAGTTTCTGAATGACTTCTTCCAGGGACTTGCGGCCGAGGTTGCGGACCTTGATCATCTCATCCTGAGTCTTGCTTACAAGGTCCTCGACAGTATTGATATTGGCACGTTTGAGGCAGTTGAAGCTTCTCACGGACAGATCCAGCTCCTCGATGGTCATCTTCAGGATCGTGTCCGGTTCATCTTTGACCGGTTCCACGATCATGGAATCGTTGCCGAGGTTGTCCGACAGATCCGTGAAAAGGGTGAAGTGGTCGCAAAGGATCTTTGCACCGAGTGAAAGCGCTTCACGGGCGGTCATCGTCTTGTCCGTCCATACTTCCAGCGTGAGCTTGTCATAGTCGGTCTGGTTTCCGACACGGGTATTCTCGACCGAATAATTGACTTTCAGCACCGGCGTGTAGATGGAGTCGACGGGGATCGTCCCGATGGGAGTCTGGGAATTCTTGTTTCTCTCGGCAGAAACATAGCCTCTGCCGTGATCAAACACGAGCTCCATGCTGATGGCTCCGTCCGGGCCGAGCGTGGCGATCGGCTGCTCGGGATTCAGGATCTCAACCTCCGCATCCGCCTTGATGTCTCCGGCCGTGACGACGCCTTCGCCGCTGGCCTCAACATAGACGGTCTTCTGGCCTTCGCTGTAAAGACGGGCGATGATGCTCTTTACATTCAGAACGATCTCCGTCACGTCTTCCTTTACTCCGGGAATGGTTGAAAACTCATGCTGGATACCGGCGATCTTTATGGATACGCATGCGGTTCCGGGCAGAGAGGACAACAGTACTCTGCGGAGAGAGTTCCCGAGAGTGGTACCGTATCCGCGTTCGAGAGGTTCAACTATAAACTTCCCGTAGGCAGTATCGTTGAGGGGCTCGATGCATTCGATATGCGGCTTCAGTATTTCTATCATATTTTAAAAATAACCCTCCTTGTAATTCTTATGCCCATACAGGGCAGCCTGCAAAATGGACTGCGTTTTTGAGGGTATCTAAATCACTTAGAGTACAACTCAACGATAAGGTGCTCTTCGATCGGCAGATCGATATCGTCCCTTGCCGGGACTGCGACTACCTTCGCGAGCAGATTGTTTGCATCGTACTCAAGCCACTTGGGTGCGGGACGGAAAGCATTCGCCTCAATGTTTGCCTTGATCTTCTCAATACCGCGGCTTGTCTCCTTGAGCGCGACGATCATTCCGGGCTTGACCTGATAACTGGGGATGTTGACCTTGCGGCCGTTTATGGTGATGTGGCCGTGGCTTACCATCTGACGAGCCTCCGCACGGCTCATTGCAAAGCCGAGACGGTAAACAACGTTGTCGAGTCTGCTCTCGAGGATGCTGAGCAGATTCTCGCCGGTCTGTCCGGGACGGCGCTCTGCCATCTCAAAATAGCTGCGGAACTGGTTCTCCAGAACACCGTAGAACTTCTTTGCCTTCTGCTTCTCACGGAGCTGCTGGCCGTACTCGGAGTTCTTGGAACGGCCCTGGCCATGCTGGCCGGGAGCAAATGCCCTGCTGTTCATGGGGCATTTTTCGCTGTAGCACTTGTCGCCCTTCAGGAAAAGCTTCACGCCTTCTCTGCGGCACTGACGGCATACCGCTTCTGTATATCTTGCCATATTCTGTTACCTCCTTCGATCAGACACGACGACGCTTCGGAGGACGGCAGCCATTGTGTGCAATGGGGGTGCAGTCCTTGATCATCGTTACTTCAAGACCTGCTGTCTGCAGGGCGCGGATCGCAGCCTCACGGCCGGAGCCCGGTCCCTTGACAAAGACTTCAACAGTCTTCAGGCCATGTTCCATAGCGGCTCTCGCTGCGGTCTCTGCAGCTTCGGATGCCGCGAAGGGGGTGGATTTCTTGCTGCCGCGGAAGCCGAGCCCGCCGGCGGATGCCCAGGAAATGGCATTGCCCTGCGTGTCGGTCACGGTAACCATGGTGTTGTTGAAGGAAGAGCTGATATGAACCTGGCCCTTTTCTATGTTCTTGCGCTCTCTTCTGCGGGTTCTGACGACTTTTTTCTTATTGTTTGCTGCTGCCATGATCCATATCCCTCCTTACTTCTTCTTATTCGCAATCGTGCGTTTCGGACCCTTGCGGGTGCGGGCGTTGGTCTTGCTTCTCTGTCCGCGTACGGGAAGGCCGCGGCGGTGGCGAAGGCCCCTGTAGCAGCCGATCTCGGTAAGACGCTTGATATCGAGTGCAGTCTGACGGCGAAGGTCGCCTTCCACGATGTAGTGATGGTCGATGCACTCACGGAGTTTGGACTCTTCCTCTTCGGTGAGGTCTTTCACGCGGGTGTCCGGATTGATTCCGGTCATTTCAAGAATTTTCTTCGCGCTGGTTCTGCCGATACCGTAGACATAAGTAAGACCGATCTCTATTCTCTTGTCTCTGGGCAGGTCAACGCCGGCTATACGTGCCATATACAATCATCCTTTCGATAATCTGTTGTTTTCCGCACTGATTGTTCGGGAGCTTATTCCCGCCGGACGCCCTCTAAGCGTGCCGGCCTTGGTTGCCGGCGGGGAGCCCTTCGAAACATGCGGTTCATTATAATGGAATGTGCTTATGAGAGCATGCTCTCGTTGTGCGATCAGCCCTGACG
>JAEEGL012218382.1_pt1 | contig 16247 bp, 17 predicted proteins | sample 9134231 | NCBI WGS metagenome assembly JAEEGL01 (sample SAMN16246548, study PRJNA631951) | gut metagenome | biome: gut microbiome; feature: rumen; material: fiber-attached | host: Bos | place: Iran: Karaj | collected 2018-10
AACCGTGCATTTGCACATTTTGCACGCTAAAATGTATCTACATTTTTTAATCTACTTATGCTATAATTAGCATAAGTAGATTTTTTAGGAGGTAAAAATGATTAAAGTAGCAATCAACGGCTTTGGTAGAATTGGTCGTAATGTGCTCAAAATATTACTTGACCGACACGATGTACAGGTAGTCGGCATTAATGATATTACAGACGCCAATACTTTAGCGCATCTTTTAAAACATGATTCCTCCTATGGAGCATACGATAAAAAGGTATCAGCGACCGATAAATCGATTATTGTCAACACACGAGAAATACCAGTGTTTGCAGAAAAGGACCCGGCTAATTTACCTTGGGGTAAACTTGGGGTTGATGTTGTGATTGAATCAACAGGTTTCTTCACTAACCCAGAAGATGCCAGAGCACATATTAAAGCCGGGGCAAAAAAGGTGGTTATTTCAGCACCAGCTAAAGGCGAGGGAGCAAAGACCGTCGTTATTGGCGTCAATGAGGACGTTGTAGACGAAAAAGATGAAATCCTATCCAATGCATCCTGCACCACTAACTGTATTGCGCCAATTATGAAGGTGCTCGAAGATGAGTTTGGCATTGAAAAGGCGATGATGACTACAGTGCATTCCTACACTGGTTCACAAAGGATTCTTGATGCGCCAGCAAAGGACTTACGTGAAGCACGTTCAGCTGCAGAAAATATTGTGCCGACGACAACTGGTGCCTCTAAAGCCGCTGCTAAGACAATCCCTAGCTTAGAAGGGAAGTTTAATGGCCTTTCGGTGCGCGTGCCAACACCAGTAGTTTCACTTTCAGACATTACCGCAATTATTAATCGCGATACTACTAAGGAAGAACTAGTTAGTTTGTTTAAAAAAGCAGCTAAGGAACCATACTACGAAGGAATTATTGGTGTCACCGAAGAAGAGTTGGTATCAACCGATTTTATCGGTGACCCACATTCTTGTATCGTAGATTTGCCTTTGATTGATGTAGTAGGTGGTAATATGATCAAAATAGTAGCTTGGTATGACAATGAGTGGGGTTATTCCAATCGTTTGGCCGAGTTAGCTGTTGATTTCGGGAAAGGTCAATAATGAAGATTTATCTAGGCGCGGATTATCGCGGATTTGAAAAAAAAGAGGCTTTAGAAAAGTACCTATCTGACAGTGGCTATTCGATTGAAGATGTTGGTGCTTTTGAATACCACGAAGGTGACGATTTTAACGATCCTGCTGTAGCGGTAGCAAAAGAAGTTCGCGAAGATCGTGGTTCATTCGGTATTTTAATTTGTGGTTCAGCGCACGGTGTAACAATTCAAGCTAATCGTTTTAAAGGAATCCGTGCAGCACATTGCGACAGTGTCGAGTCTGCAAAAATGGCACGTGAACATGATGATGCCAATGTGATTTGTCTTTCAGCCCATTTTATGGATTTTGAAAAAATGCGCGAGCTTGTAGATGTATTCATTAATACTAATTTTGAGAATGTGGAACGCCGAGTTAGGCGCATTAATCGTTTAGACGAAAGGGAAGATTATGATTAGGACCGTTTCGATTGTACCGTCAATCTTGACAGACAATAAGCAAGATTATCGCGCACAAGCTGAGCGAATTAATATTTTTACTAGACGTGTGCAAATTGATGTGACTGATGGAATTTTTGCACAGAATCCTACACTTGATATGACAAACATTTGGTGGCCTAAAAACTGGGATGCTGATTTGCACTTGATGGCAACAAAACCGTCAGAGTCGCTTGATACTATTTTAAAACTTAGTCCGTCGCTCTGTATTCTTCATGCCGAAGCAAGCGAAAATTTGTTACCGATTTTTGAAGTATTGAAGAATGCTGGCATTAAAACTGGCGTAGCTTTACTTCAATCAACTTTCCCCGGAAACGTAAAACAATACATTGATGCGGCTGATCATGTTTTGATTTTTGCTGGTCAACTTGGCGTGCAAGGAGCCCCAGCTGATCTAATGCAGATGGAAAAAATTCCACTAATTCGAAATATGAAGCCAGAAGTTGAAATTGGTTGGGATGGTGGAGCAAATATGTCGAATATTCGTGCGCTTGCGCATGCAGATTTAGATGTGATTAACGTAGGTTCTGCTATCTCAAAGGCTGAAAATCCAGCTCAAGTTTTTGAAGAACTAGTAGCAGAAATTGATAAGAATGGAGTAGTAATATAATGGCACGTATCGTCTCGCTCGGTAGCGCATTGCAAGATATTTATTTAATCGATCACGATGATTTAGTCGCTACTGCAATTGGCGATACGGCAATTTTCGGTAAGGTATCGGTTGGTTCAAAAGTTGATATTGATCATATTTCGTATGAAGTTGGTGGTGGCGGAATTAATTCTTCAATTTGTTTTGCAAGACATGGTCATGAAGCAATTTTTATGGGTAACGTATCACGAGACGCAGCTGGTGCGGCAATTATTCGAGTGTTAGATCGAGAGGGGATTGATAGTAGTTATGTTAATTTTCTCGAACGACGCAATACTGGTACTTCAATAGTGCTACTTGACAGCAAGAGCGGGGAACGTACGATTATGACTTGCCGTGGCGCATCGGAACAATTTGGTAATTTTTCCGAAAAGGATTTAGATTTAATTCAACCGGATTGGCTGTATGTAACAACACTGCGTGGAGATTTAGATACGTTGGAGCGTTTCTTTAAGTATGCAAAAAAGATAGATACCAAAATCATGTTTAACCCGGGTGTTAAGGAACTAGAGCACCCCGAAGAATTATTAAGATTGTTTAGATATGTAGACATCCTCAATGTGAATAAGACAGAGGCATCACAATTAGTGCCTGGAATGACATTGGCAGAATTGCTTTATCATCTTGAAGGCTATGTAGAAACTGTAATTATCACTGATGGGCAGATGGGTGGTATTGCTAAGAGCGGAAAAGAGGCGTATCGTTTCGGAGTGTATGAAGATACCAAGGTGAAAGACACAACTGGGGCCGGAGATGCTTTTGGGTCTGGATTCTTAGCTCACTTAGCCGCTGGAAGATCTTTCAGAAATTCTCTAGTATTTGCTTCTGCCAATTCGACTGCGGTGGTTTCAAAATTGGGCGCGAACAAGGGACTGTTGACTGGACGCGAAAGTTTACATCCGATGCCGATTCAAAAACTGTAAAGGAGGAATATGTTACAAGATGAACTAATTAAGAAGATGACTATTGAGGATTTAGAGCGAGCTAATGCATACGCGAAAGATTTGACGCGTGGATTACAAATTGTGCGCTCGTTCCCACAGGGTGTAACAATTTTTGGCTCGGCACGCTTACCGCAGGATTCAAAATATTGTAAAATGGCATTTGATTTAGGTCATTTGTTGGCAGAAAATGGTCATGCAGTGATCACTGGTGGCGGTCCTGGAATTATGGAAGCTGCATCACATGGAGCTTACGAAATAGGTGGGCGCGTGGTGGGCCTCAATATTACACTTCAACACGAGCAAAATCCTAATCCGTATCTTACAGAATGTTTGACTTTTGAATACTTCTTCGCACGGAAAGTTTCTTTGGCTATGGCCGCAAAAGTTTTTGTATTCTTCCCAGGTGGTTTTGGCACTATGGATGAAGTCTCCGAGGTCTTGTGCTTAATGCAAGAGAATAAAATGCCAAAAATGCCAGTTTTCCTTGTTGGTGCTGATTATTGGGAAGCTTTTGAAGGAGCCATTAATAAGATGGTTGAACTTCAGTTAATTAATATAGATGACTCTAGAATCTTCGAGATTACCGACGATATAAATAAAGTTGTAGAGGCCGCCAATAGGATTGGCCATCCAAAAATTTCCGAGAACTTCTATGATGGGTTCAAGGAAGCCTCAGCACTCGCGCGCGATAATTAGTATTGATACTTAATAATTCTATTAGTTCTTAAATGGATCCGTAAGCCCAAGTCGGGAATTTGTATCAGCGATGCGAATAAGCTCGTTGTATTTTGAAACACGATCGGTGCGCGAAAGGGAACCAGTTTTAATTTGTCCCGTACCTAAGCCAACGGCTAAGTGTGCAATGGATACGTCTTCAGTTTCACCAGAACGATGAGACATAATAGTTGTATAACCTGAGCGTTTGGCAAGCAGAACAGCATCAATAGTCTCACTTAAGGTGCCGATTTGATTTGGCTTGATCAGTATTGAATTGGCGCATTTTTCTTCTATACCTTTTTCTAGCAATTTGACGTTTGTAACAAATAAATCATCGCCAACTAATTGTATACGAGAGCCCATACGCTCGGTCAATTTTTTCCAGTTATCCCAATCATCTTCGGCTAATCCATCCTCTATCGATACAACTGGGTAATTATTGATAATCCAATCGTACCAATTAATCATATCTTCAGATGATTTCCAATCGCCGTTAGTTTTTAATACATAATGATCTTTGTCGTAGAATTCACTGGCTGCGATATCCATAGCAAGAGCAATGTCTTTGCCAAAATCATAGCCGGCTTTTTCAACTGCAGCCTTAATACAATCGAGCGGTTCATTGTCACCTTCTCGAACCTTGGGAGCGTAGCCGCCTTCATCACCAACAGTTGTTGGATAATTTTTTTCTTTTAATACATCTTTTAAGGCATGAAATATTTCAGCTCCGATTCTAACTGCATCGGCAATGTTACCAGCTGAGCGTGGAATAATCATATATTCTTGAAAATCGGTGCTCCATGAAGCATGTGCGCCACCATTCATAACATTCATCATTGGCATCGGAATAGACATTTGGTCAGTAGTGCCAGCCAATTCTGCCACATATTTATAGAATGGAATTTTACGAGCTTCAGCGTTTGCTTTGGCGTTAGCCAGTGAAACTGCAAGAATAGCATTAGCGCCAAGATTAGATTTGTTATCTGTACCATCAAGCTCTAACATCATTTGATCAACGGTATGTTGGTCGGCAGAATTATCGACTAATATATCACGAATTTTAGAATTGATATTCCAAACGGCTTTCAAAGTGCCTTTACCATTGTAGCGGCTCTTGTCACCATCACGTAATTCGAGAGCTTCACCAACTCCAGTTGATGCTCCGGACGGAACGATAGCGCGCCCAAAAATGCCATTTTGTAAATATACTTCGGCTTCTACGGTAGGATTACCCCGTGAATCCAAAACTTGCCTTGCTTTGATGTTTGAAATTGTAAAATTATCCATAATTATTATTATATCATGTTATAATAAACATAAGTATTATTAAAATAAGGAGTTTTTTATGAATGAAAACCCTGGGGAAACACCAAATCCCCTCAACCCAAATCCAGGAGATAATCCGGATTCTAATGGTTCTACGTTCAACGACAATCCGTCCGATCAGGTTGAAAGCGTTGACACCGCACAACCTGAACAAGTAGATCCATTGATGCAAGCTACTGCTGGCATCACAGACCAAACAAATAGTGACCCATTATCGAGGCCGATGGAGCAAGCTCCGGTGCAAGAACCGGTACAACCACCCAAAAAGAAAAAGACGGGGTTGATTATTGGTGTAGTAGTTGCGCTATTAGTAGCAATTGGTTGTGGTATAGCTGTAGCAATTATGTTGATGAATCAAGGCGATGCTGTATCTAAAGCTGTAATGAAGCTGATGGATGGTAAAGCACCAACCAACGTTGCCATAGATGGTACGATTGATATTACCCCAATCGACAATACTTCTTTGTTGACTGGGCTAAAAATCGATTTGAAAACTGATGCTACTACCAACTCAATGATCAATCATGCCACTGCAAACGTGACTGCCTCTATAAAAGAGATGGGTGATATAGAAGTAGACATTGAAGAAATCTATTCCGAAAGCGGAGATTTGTATCTTAAAGCTGATGGGTTAGTTGAAGCGATTGAGAAAATCAGCACAATGGCACAAAATACTATGGCTACGAATTGTATAGACGATGAAAGTGGTTTGACAAACTGTGGAACACCAGTATTATCAGACTGTGAAGATTCAGATGGCAATACCGTTCCATGCGAAGAAGAAGCTTTGCCGACCGGTAATGACGTTGATACGGACTTAGATATGTTTGCTGGATTTTCCGGTATTCTTGAGTTGATTGACGGAAAATGGCTCAAGATATCAGTGGACCAACTAAAATCCATGACTAATACTCAAGATTCCAATAATGCTTTGACTTGTCTAACAGACCTAGCAGACGAAGCAAAGAATAGCAGCAATACTATTTCAGAGTTGTATCGTAATAATCCTTTCATTGGTTCGACGACTGAGGATGTTAAAATCTCCAGCAAAAACAGCACAGTATATAGAGTGGTATTTGACCGTGAAAAATTCACAAATTATAGCAAAGCTGTAAAAGATTCTACAATAGTTAAAAAAGCGATGTCTTGTTTAGGCGAAGACAATGTCGAGATTAGCAGTGATCCAGTAGAGGATATTAATAAATTACCGAACCTCTATGTTGAAATAGATAAAGATGACAACTTTAGCCGATTGTATTTTGAGACCACTGCAAAGCAAATGGCATCTGATGATTGTGATTGCCCTGATGGTGCTGTATGCAGCGCATGTGAAACGACTGAACAAGTCGAAAAAGATATTGCTAACGTAAAAGTTGACTTAGGATTTACCTACCCAAGTACTATTAACGTAGCAGAACCAACCGACTATCAAGATATAATGACTCTACTGCAGCAATTAATGTTGTCGTCGGGCAACAATACAACTGATTTTTAATAAAATATAGTTGTTATTACAAAGGTGGCTTTTGTGGCCACCTTTTTGTTAAATTGACATTTTGCCATAAGTGTGATATAATTATATTATGAGTGATGACTTGAAACAAAAACTTAAAAAACTCCCTGTGGCACCGGGAGTGTATTTTCATAAAAATTCGGCTGGCGAGATTATTTATGTAGGCAAAGCAGCGGTGCTTAAAAATCGTGTTAGGCAGTATTTCCAAAAGAATCATAAAGATACCAAAACCGAGGCATTAGTACGCGAAATTGCCGATACCGATTGGATTGTTGTAGATACAGAGATTGATGCCTTATTTTTAGAGTCAGAAATGATAAAAAGATATATGCCAAAATGGAACATCTTATTACGTGATGATAAAACGGTTTCTTATGTAAGAATCACGATGAATGAAGATGTACCATATATTGGTTTCACTAGAAACCCTGTTGACGATAAGGCTACTTACATCGGACCATTTTATGGTAAATCAGCAATTGAAAAAGCCGTTCGGAATTTAAGAAAAATTTTCCCTTACTACACTAGGCCTTATACTGGACACAGAACTCTAGATACGGATCTTGGGCTGACTCCTGGTATCGAAATTGAAAAGAGTACACCCAAAGATTATAAGAGAAACTTACGAAAATTAATCAGATACCTAGAAGGCGATCGTAAAAAGCTATTAAAAGACTTGGAAAAAACCATGCACACTGAAGCAGAAAAAGGGAATTATGAGCTAGCAGCTGAAGCAAGAGATCAGTTAACGGGTCTTCGTGAATTAAAAAAGAAAATACTTTTTTCTGATAAAGAATTTCTTGATATTTCTTCTGATCAGGCCTTAAAACAATTGCAAGAAATTCTCAAAATGGCTGAACCGCCTCGTCGTATTGAGGGATACGATATCTCTCATCAAGCTGGTAAAAATACGGTCGGCAGTATGGTAGTATTTTTAAATGGAGCCTCCGCGCGTAGTGAATACCGCAAGTTTAAGATATATACTTCTACTAATGATGACCTAAAGAGTATGCAAGAAATTTTGACACGCAGATTGAAGCATACAGAATGGGAATATCCGGATTTGATAATTTTGGATGGCGGCGTCACGCAAGTCAAAGCAATCTTACCTTTAGTAGAGCCATATAATATCCCCGTAATTGGGCGTAATAAATCTGGTGACCACTCAAGGAATGCGAGGATAAAACTAGTGACCCCAGACTTAGAAAGTATAGAATTATCTGGTAATACACATGTAGCGCGTTTAATTGCGCGCGTTGATGAAGAAGCGCATCGTTTTGCGATTACATATCATTCGCTATTAAAACGGAAGGGGATGTTTAAATAACTATTCCTCTGTTTCGGCAGGCTCTTCTATATCAAAATCGCAATCATACAAAGTAAGTTCATCCGCAATAGAGTAGCCATCATAGAACAAAACTTTATTTCCGCTCGCACCAGTGAGAGAAATTAAACTATCATTAACGATAGTATATTCGCCGCTACCAGTTTGAGATGAACCGCTGAACTGGTAACTACCGGATTCAGTTAGTGTGTATTTGTCACCGCTCTCACTATTGGTACAGGTGAGGTTAAGCCAAACAAGATTACCGTCATCGTCATACCCAGATGTTCCATCCTCGCCGATGTCGAGGTAAGTGTCCTCTGAAGTAATTACATCTTCTTCGCCAGGATTTGCTAATTGGAAGAAATTGATTAGAGTCACAATAAGTATGATTGACTCGACCAATGTGACCACGCCGAGAATTGCAGCAACAATTAATGGAAGTTTGGACGACTCTCCACCAACAGCAATCGGTGCTGGCGCCGGCATTGTTGATTTAACATTTTGTGAGAATTGTTGTTCGTAATTATTATTATCCATATTTTTATTATAACACTTATGTTTTAAAACACAAGAAAAACCACTCAATGTTATAACGTGATAGACTTTACTTTTAAGCAAATATCCGCTATAATACTTAGTACTAGGAGTTATTATATGCAAATCGGAAGTTTTCTAGAAATGGTAACCTTTGTTTCAGCGATTTTGACTATTATTTTGATTTTGTTGCAACAACGTGGAGCATCACTTGGCGCAGGGTTTGGTAGTTCAGGGGAACTATACACTACCCGTCGTGGTCTGGAAAAGTCATTATTTATTACCACAATTGTTTTTGCTGTTGTTTTTGTTTTATCAATTTTGGGGCTATTATTAATACCATAATACTATGAAGAATTCTACAAGAAAGCGTGGGCAAAAAATAATCAGACGTTTCTCGCGAGCGTCAATTCGTGCGAGTGAAGAAGGTAAAGAACATATCAAGGAAAACCTAATTGATCGTATGCCGCATATTGCGGATATCAGATTATTGATATTAGAATGGAGTTTGTTAGTTTTTGCACTTATGATGCTAGCGCTCACTCAGGCTTTTTGGTTTGGTAACTCTTATGCTGAAAATGTTTTCGTGAATGGTGGTACTTATACAGAAGCTACACTTGGAGATGTGAAATCGCTTAACCCATTATTTGCTACAACCAGTAGTGAAAAGACACTGAGTCGGTTAATGTTTGCTACTCTTTCCGTGATTGATTACTCCGGCCACCCTGGTATTGGCTTAGCTCAATCTATTATGCCCAATGAAGACGGCAAGGTATGGACAGTCAAACTACGTGACGGATTAAAATGGTCGGATGGGGAACCAATCACGGTCGACGACGTAATTTTTACGACAGAATTAATCAAGAACCCAGCTGTCGGGTCAGCTTACAGTTCAAATTTAGCTAAGGTGAAGGTTGAAAAAAATGAAGACGGCGATATCGTGTTTAATTTACCTGCCGCGTATTCAGATTTTATTACCGCACTAAATTTTCCAATTATTCCAAAGCATATACTTGGTGAAGCAGATCCACAGACGCTAATTGAAAATAATTTTTCCACTACGCCAATTACTTCTGGCGTATTTAACTACAACGCTACACAATCAACCGCTGGTGCAAATAGCGAAGAAAAAGTATTCTATTTGTCGGCAAATCCTGATTATTATAAAGGACAAGCTATGCTTAGCAGCTTTGCCGTTCATACATACAGTACAAAAGACGATATAATTGCTTCGCTCAATGCGGGTTCTACAACTGCTACTGCAGAATTATCAGGAACGGATGTTGACGAAGTTAATGCCGCTAGTTTTATTCAAAAAAATTCGAGCTTAAATTCTGGAGCATTTATTTTCTTTAACACCTCGAAAGATGTAATCAAGAATAAAGAAATGCGTGCCGCAATTCGCCAAGGGCTCAATATTGATAAAATCCGTGAGGCAGCGCCGGCAACTACAGCACTCAATTATCCATTACTCGAGGCCCAGATTAAACTAAATAATTATCCGGCAATACCTTCACAAGATATCGTAGCCTCAAGAATAAAAATTGATGAATTAAAAGGAGAACAGCCTTTACAGGTTGAAATTGCGACAGTTAATTCTGGATATTTACCGAATGTTGCAGAAGAGATAAAGACCGAATTGCAAGATTTAGGATTTGAAGTAACCGTATCGTCTTATGAAGAAAACCAAGATTTTGTTAATAATGTGATTTCAAAACGAAATTATGATATCTTGGTCTATGAAATTGAACTTGGTGCCGATCCTGACTTATTACCATATTATCATTCTTCGCAAGCTTCTACCTCTGGATTAAATTTATCAAATTATCGTAGTGTATTGGTCGATGATTTACTATTGGGGGCTAGAGACACTCTTAACGAAGAACTTCGTGTTAAAAAATATGAATCATTCTTAGAATACTGGGTCGACGATGTCCCAGCGATTGGTCTATATCAGCCAAATCTGACATATTATTATAATAAGAATGTAAGAACGTTTAGTAACGATGTACGTTTGGTAACTGCATTAGATCGTTTCTCCGATATCAATTCTTGGGCAGTAACGAAAGCAACTAAAAATAAAACTCCATAATTTACTATATACTATGGTATAATATATACATGCGCGCGTGGTGGAATTGGTAGACACGCTACCTTGAGGTGGTAGTGGCCAGATTCACGGCTGTGCTAGTTCGAGTCTAGTCGCGCGCACCAATTTTAAAAGGAGGTAAAGTGAAGAAGGTATTATGCAGAATTATAACTCTCGCGCTGATGGTTGGGCTCGGCGTGGTTTTTTGTTTAGAAAATCCATCTTTTGCCGAAGAAGAACCAGAGTCTGCTGGAGCGGTAGGTGGCACCAGTATTAGTCTTTCGCCGGTAAGTAATGTTTTGCAACTCTCTTCAAATTCAACTTACAATAATAAGTTCGAAGTTAAAAATGAAGGTGATTCGAATATGGAGATCGAGGTTTATGCTGCACCATATTCATATATATATTCAGAAGAAGAGGACTCTTATAAGCTTGGCTTTTCAAAAGAGAATAACTTTACCCAGATTTCTAGGTGGGTTTCCTTTAAAGACTCTGGTGGCAACTGGACTAAAGACCGCCCAACTTACAATATAAAAGCAAAAGATTCATTAGAAATTGAATATAGGATTATTACTCCAGATAATATTCCTGCTGGTGGTCAATATGCAGTGATTTTTGCACATACTTTAACTGGTACCATTGCATCCAATGGCATTAAAACTGAAGCCAGCCCAGGGTTGGTGTTATTTGGTCGTTCGATTGAAGGCGAAGCAGTTTCTAAAGCCGAGATCAACGATTTGAAGATTGATAAAAGTCTTGACCAGAATGGATCCGTAAAAAGTAATTTTTATGCTTCTGCAAAAGTTAAGAACGTGGGAAATATTGATTTTAATGCTACTGGTAAACTGATAGTTGATTCAATCATTGGTTTCGGCCATTATGAAACCCCGAAAGATAGGGGGATGGTGTCGGTAATCCCTGAATCCGAGCTATCTGTTTATGATGAATGGGAGGACTCTCCGAGTTTTGGTATTTATCACGTGAGCTGGACAGTTACGGCGGCAGATGAAACCCAGACGATTGAAAAAATAGTTTTCGTAAACCCACTCCCTCTAATAATTATTTCAATTTTGCTATTGACATTTATCGTAGTTATGCTTATAATGTTTGTTAGGAGGCGTAAGGCGCGCCAATCTAAGATGGCTGTGTAGATTGGTGATAAGTCTATTGCGAGTAGGCTGTTCTTACAATACCAAAATAAAAATAAAATATAAAAGAGAGTGTAGAGTATGAAAAGAACGCAAAAGAAACTCTTGGGGCTGTTTGGACTGTCCTTAGTTGTGGCTACAACGGCTTTTGCTGCTTGTTTGCCAGGACCTGAAGCTTCAGCAGCAGGGAGCGTGACTGATACAGTCACAGTTAGGGTGGTCGGGCGATCACCTAATGTAGAAGTGACCGGGATAGAGTCCGGTAGTGTAATAACGGATGGTGGGCAAACCATCAATATTACGTACGAGGTGGTAGATGAACTAAAAGTAGTATTAAAGTATACTGATAAAGATGGTAATGTGCAAGAATTCAACATATGGGACGATCATTACGACTATCAACCTGGCGGTTTTCCGATTGATTTAAATTTGATTCAATATGGGTATGGTGATTTTGAAATAACTGTGACTGGGTATGGGCCGGATGGTGTTTATGACGAAGAAACTATAGTGTTTGAATATATACCCGTAAAAGGTACTGCTACCCCAGCAGAGGGAACAAGTGATCCGGTGGTAGATTTAGATTTTGTGCCTGGAGATGGGGTTGATCCAAATGGTGTAGAGACAATTATTATTAATGTGTACGACGAAGATGGTAATTTAATAGATGAAATTTCGCCGATAGTCGTAAATAAAGATACAGATCAAGTAACTTTACCGTTTTCGGAAAATGGATTACCAGATGGAAATTATGTGATTGAATTAATAGCTTTGAATGCAGATGGCGACGAATTATATAGACCATATATTATTAACTATGAATATACCACTGGCGGCGAGGAGCCCGTTGTTCCTGACACAGGTGGAGGTGATGATGCGGGAGCACCTAATACTGGTGGATTGTTCGGAGGTTTGAATATCTCAAAAACTGATTACTTAATTACAGGATTGTTGATATTCTTTACAGCGGGAATTGGAGGAGCAATGTTTATCGTAAAAAGGAATCAGAAATCATCGAAACGACGTTAAGCATTTATAAATAACAATATACTTTACACAGAAGAATTCGGGCACCGATATTACTGCGAGGGTGCCCGAATTTTGCTTGGGGTTTTTAAAAAAAGAAACCCCAACAAAGAGAATTTGGATGAAAAACGAGTTGAAAGTGAATCCCAACTCGTTTTTGCTTATTTCTTATTACTTATTTGTTCGTTGAAACAAATAAGATTTTTATTCTGTGACGCCTAGTTCTATGCGTTTAAACTGGCGAATCGTGATATTCTCGCCAGTTTTAGCGATAGCTTCCTTGATAAATTGTTCGACAGTTTTGGAATCGTCCAGGATATATGGTTGGTTCATCAAAACTTTGTCCGAGAAGGCTTTTTTGACTTGGCCTTCAAGGATTTTGTCTTTCATATTTTCAGGACCTTTGAAATTGGCTTCAAGCTCTTTGATTTTGGCTTCTTTATCGGCTGCTGGGATATCCTCTTCACTGACATAAAGTGGATTCATGGAGGCGATTTGCATAGCAATTTGGTGAGCTAAAGTTTTAAATTCTTCAGTCTTGGCGACAAAACTTGTTTCGCAGTTAACTTCGACAATTGCACCAAGGCGACCATCGTGGATGTAAGCCTCAATTAGGCCTTCACGAGTTTCGCGATCACCACGTTTTTCAGCTTTGGTTAAACCTTTTTTACGCATTGCTTCGAGAGCCTTATCAAAATCACCCTTGGCTTCTACGAGAGCTTTTTTAGCATCCGTTAAACCAGCGCCGGAAAGCTCTTTGAGCTTTTTGATTGATTCAATAGTAATTTCTTTTGCCATTTTGCCTCCTAATTATTTTTTACCTTCTTTGATAGCTTCAACGAAATAATCAAGCACTAACTTAGTAGCTTTGATAGAATCGTCGTTCATTGGAATAACGTAGTCAATGTTTGAAGGATCGACATTGGAATCAGTGATTGCAAACACTGGAATATGTAGTACGTTTGCTTCTTTGATAGCATTCTTATCTTCAATTGCGTCCACGACGATAATCGCGGCTGGTTGGTCGGTCATCTCTTTGATACCGCCATAGCGTTCGTTGAGTAAATCGATCTCTTCTTGAAATCTTTGAACTTCAAGCTTAGAATAGCGATTTTCTAATTCGCCTGAAGCCATGCGGCGTTCCAAATCTTTTAGTTTTTTGATTTGGCGATTAACAGTCTCAACGTTGGTCAAAGTGCCGCCAACCCAACGTACAGTAACGTAAGGCATGTCAACTGACTCAGCAGCTGTTTTTACGACATCTTTCATTTGTTTTTTAGTGCCAACGAAAAGAATCTTCTTGCCGTTTTTGACTATCTCAGTAGCTTTTGGTAAAGCTTTTTCTAGACTTTCGACAGTCTTTTCAAGGTTAATAATGTGTGCGCCTTGGCGCTTGCTATGGATGTATGGCGCCATCTTAGGGTGCCATCGGCTGGTTTTGTGCCCAAAATGAGCACCTGCTTCCAGCAATGCTTTCATATCGACATTTACTGCCATATATGATTTCCTTTCTCTTTGTTTCTGGGTATTATAGGCATAAGCTATGCCAGGAAATCTCCCAAAAACTGTTTCGTTAAATTAATAATAGTTTCATTATAGCATTTTTTCAGAAAAAGTAAAGAGTAGATTCTAGAATAATGTTCTTGTGCTTGTGAAAGAGCACAAAATTTCGTAAAATAGTCGTCAACAGTTATCTATGTTCGCACTTTAATAAATGAAGGGGGGTGGAAATATGTCTAGCAAAAGTATTGATTCGCTTCTTGAGAAAATCGCATTACATGCTAATTGCGATATCGGTGAGTATCGCCGCGTACAAGAATTAGACGATAGACGTCTTTACTTATACGGGGAGATTCTGCCGGTCGATAGCGATGACAGTATCTGTTCAGATGCATCGTTGACTTCTACTTTAGTAGAATACATCTTAGAGTTCAATCGTGCTGACGAGGGGATTCCGTCTGAAGAGCGTAAACCGATTAGACTCTATATTAATTCGCCGGGCGGGAGCGTAACTGAAGGATTTGCTTTAGTGTCAATAATTGAGCTAAGTAAAACCCCTGTTTACACGATTAATGTTGGCCAATGGAGTTCGATGGCGTTTTTAATTGGTATAGCAGGGCATAGGCGTTTTTCGCTGCCTGCATCTTCATTCTTGATGCATGATGGTTCTACTTTCGCCTTTGGCTCTACAAGTAAGGCTCAAGACAAAATGGACTTCGAAAAGCGCTTTGATCAAGAGATTGTTAAAACTCATGTTTTGAAACATAGCAATATGCGTAGTTCCGAATATGATGCTTTGGCTCGAGTAGAGTATTATTTACTACCTGAAGATGCCTTAGAACGAGGTTTTATAGATGAGATCGTTACATCAATTGAGACAATATTTTAGATAACTGCGCTAGAGCGGACTAATGTCCGCTCTTTTTCTTTACTTTTTTCTCGATCTCTGATATAATAGCGTTAATTATGAGTAAAAAAGAATTACATCCTAAAGATTATCGTTTTGTCGTTTTTTCAGACGAAGCGGCTGGCTTTTCGTTTTTGACTAAGTCTACAGCGAAGAGTGAAGAAACCATCAAGTGGAAAGATGGTAATGAATACCCACTTGTTAAGGTGCAGATTTCTTCAGCTTCTCATCCATTCTTTACTGGTGAAGAAAAGATTATCGATACTGAAGGTCGCGTAGATCGCTTCAAAGCTCGTGCTGCTAAGGCTGCTAAGATGAAAGCTGCGCTTAGCAACAAAGCTAAGAAAGTCAAAAAAGAAGCTGAGAAGAAAGCCAAAGCTGAAGACGAAGTAAAAGCCTAATCAATAAATTCGGTCCGAAAGGGCCGAATTTTTGTTGTATGATATAATTAATATATAAATAAAGGAGTTTTTATGTTCGATACATCAGAAGACCGTAAAAAAATGGAGGGAGCGGTCGAAAGGTTTAAGGATGAAATGAAGAAGGTCCGTACTGGCCGAGCACATCCTGATATGTTGTCTGGAATCAAAGTTGAGGTATATGGACAGTATATGCCATTAAACCAAGTGTCGAACATCACTGCTGCTGATGCAACTTTGTTGGTTGTAACCCCATTTGACCCAGCTAATATTCAAGCAATTGCTGCAGCTATCAGAGCTGACCAAGCATTAGGCTTAAACCCGTCTGATGATGGCCGAATAGTACGAGTGCCAATCCCAGCATTAACAGAGGAACGTCGTAAAGAAATTGTTAAGACCGCTTCTGCAAAGGTTGAGGAAGCTAAAGTCGCACTTCGAAATATTCGTGAAGATGCTCGTAAGGCAATCAAAATTGCTGAAGAAATGGGTGAAGATGTCAAAAAACGTGCTGAAAAAGAAATTGATGAACTTACTAAAGAATTCACTGACAAAATAGAT
>JAEEGL013229131.1_pt1 | contig 16247 bp, 13 predicted proteins | sample 9134231 | NCBI WGS metagenome assembly JAEEGL01 (sample SAMN16246548, study PRJNA631951) | gut metagenome | biome: gut microbiome; feature: rumen; material: fiber-attached | host: Bos | place: Iran: Karaj | collected 2018-10
AAATGTGGCAAAGAAATAGCGGACGGCAACCTTCTGTGTGAATTCTGCGGGGCCGAAGTATCTATCGTACCGGTCTACGAAGCAGGCATTGAGGAAAAAATCGCCAATACCATGAGCGAGATTTCCCATTCGCTCTCCAGGCAGGAGGAACAGGAAGCCGCAAGGAAAAGACGCCAGGAAATTGTTAAGCGCTCAAGAAGACGCGCCCTTCTGGTTTTCCTGGGCATGGGCGCCGGCATCCTTATAGCCTGCGGTATTTTTTACTATGCCTATACCCGACTTTCCAGGACGGAATCCTTCCGCGTCGGACGGGCCTATACGCAGGCTGAGCGCGGTAATTTTGAAGAAGCTGCCGATATCCTGACAAAACTGCTTGACGAAAAACCGGAATCTGACGAAAGCCTGAAGCTTCTCAGGGCTGAGTACCTCGGAAAAAGCGGGAACGACGAGGAACTTGAAAAAGCGGTCGAAGCCATCCTTTCGGATCCGGAGACTTCAGAACAGGGCGAACTTCGGGCCTATGAGCTTTTGTTTTCGAGATACGAGGAAACAGGGGCTTTCGCTCTGATCGCTGATACGCTTTCGGAATGCGATGACCAGATGCTGCGTTCCAGATACCGGGAGTACCTGGCAGAAGCGCCTTCCTTTACCAGTCCGTCCGGACAGTATGAGGACCATCTTCATCTTGAAATCCTTCCCGCCAATTCGGAAACAGTGTTCTATAAATCCGTCAAAGCGGATGAAGGAACGGACAGCGGTGAGTACGTCCAGTATACCGGTCCGGTTTCAATCGAAAGCGGGGAATACAGGATTTCAGCATTCGGCAGGAACCGCTTCGGTGTGAACAGTCCGGAAGTATCGGCTGATTATCTTGTTGTTCCGAGTATTCCGGATGCGCCGGTACTCCTGACGGAGCCGGGTTCCTATCGGGAAGCCAGGATGATCGAACTGGTAATTCCGGACGACGGCCAGATTTTCTATACGACCGACGGTACGGATCCAACGCAGGAATCTATCCTGTATACCGGCCCGGTTGCAATGCCCCGCGGCGTTTCTTCCTTCCGCTTCGCGGTGGTCGGAAATAACGGGCAGCGCAGTGAAATAATCGAAGCCAACTACAGCCTGTTCAGGGAAAATACGATCAGCGCCGAAGCCGGTCCGAATTATATCCTGGTAGCCCTGATCCGTGCAGGTGAAGTCGTGGATACTGTCGGAACCATCAAAGACGGAAGCGCGCAGGAATTCTTCAACTATGCAGGAACTGTCCAGATACCCGGACAGGGAAGTTTTTACATATATGAAGAAGGGCTGTCAGACCCTGAAGAGAACAGGGTTCTTACCGGCAGACGGTTCGTCGTCAATACGGTAAACGGACAGACTTATCTGTTCGATGAGCCCTCTCCCGGCTATTACAGCCTGATACCGGTGGGCTGATAAATATATTTTGATGAATCAGGTAACATAACCTTGAAAGGAGACAAGATAGAAATGAATCACATTATCAGAAGAGAGCGGCTGGGTGAAAAAATCGACCTGTATGAAGTGGAAGCGCCTTATATTGCCAAAGCTGCGCTGCCCGGACAGTTCGTAATTGTCCGTATTGACGAAGGCGGGGAAAGAATCCCGCTGACAATCTGCGACTACGACCGGGAAAAAGGAACGATCACCCTTGTTGTCCAGACGGTAGGCCAGGAATCCTACCGAATGTCTTTCCTGGAAAAAGACGATTATTTTGCCGATATCGTCGGCCCGCTCGGAAGACCTTCTGAACTGACCGAACTGACGGATGAAGAACTGAAAGCGAAAAAACTCCTTTTCGTTGCCGGCGGACTCGGGACCGCCCCGGTTTACGCCCAGCTGAAATGGCTCGCGGAAAAAGGCGTGATGGCCGACTGCATCCAGGGTTCCAGGACCGCAGGCCTGCTGATTCTGGTGGATGAAATGGAAGCTGTTACCGATCATCTGTATCTGGCTACCGACGACGGTTCCGCCGGTATCCACGGCAACGTCAACGTCGCCCTGCAGCAGCTCTGGGACGAAGGCAAACGATATGACCTTGTCATCGTGATCGGCCCGATGATCATGATGAAGTTTGTCTGCGAAAAGACCAAAGAACTCGGAATGCCGGCCATTGCCAGCATGAATACCATCATGGTCGACGGAACCGGGATGTGCGGCGCCTGCCGTCTTGTTGTCGACGGCCAGGTAAAATTTGCCTGCGTCGACGGTCCTGAATTCGACGGGCACAAAATCGACTTCGACCAGGCCATGAAGCGTGCAAAACTCTATGCGACCCAGGAGGGCAGGCTTTATCTGAAAGAACAGGAAAAAGATACACACGTCGGTCATTGCGGTTTCTGTTCCGACAACCAGGACATGGGCCTCTAAACCGGAATCCGGTTTCAAAATGATTAAAAAACGGAAATAACCGTTTACGAAGGAGAACGATATGGACATGATGAAAAAGATTCCGGTAGCGGAACAGGAAGCAAAAGTAAGGGCAACGAATTTCAATGAAGTCTGTCTCGGATATACGCCTGAAGAGGCAATGGCGGAAGCCACCAGATGTCTTAACTGCAAAAACCCGCGGTGTGTCGGCGGATGCCCCGTTTCCATCGACATTCCCGGATTTATCAGCCAGCTTAAGGAAGGCAATATCAGGGCCGCATATGAAGTGATCAGCAAATCTTCATCTCTTCCCGCAGTCTGCGGAAGGGTCTGCCCTCAGGAAACCCAGTGTGAAGGCGTATGCGTACGCGGGATCAAGGGCGAATCCGTCTCAATCGGCAAACTGGAACGTTTTGTTGCTGACCAGGCCAGGAAAATGGGCATTAAACCGGCAGCTCCCGACGTGAAAATCGACCAGAAAGTCGCCGTTATCGGCGCCGGTCCTGCAGGACTCACCTGCGCGGGCGACCTGGCCAAAAAAGGCTATCAGGTCAAGATTTTCGAAGCCCTCCACAAAGCGGGCGGCGTCCTGATGTACGGCATCCCGGAATTCCGTCTTCCGAAAGAGGACGTCGTCGAAAAAGAAATCGAGAATGTAAAATCTCTCGGCGTTGAAATCGAAACGGATTTCGTCGTCGGCAGGACAGCCACGCTGGATTACCTGATGGATGAAGAAGGATACGACGCCGTGTTTATCGGATCCGGCGCAGGTCTTCCGAAATTTATGAATATTCCGGGCGAGCAGGCGCTCGGCGTTTTCTCTGCCAACGAGTATCTGACGAGAAGCAACCTGATGCAGGCATTCAAAAAAGACGCCAGGACCCCGATCATGGTCGGAAAAAGAACTGTTGTTGTCGGAGGCGGCAACGTCGCGATGGACGCTGCCAGGACCGCACTCAGGCTCGGTTCCGAAGTCCACATCGTATACAGGCGGAGTGAAGAAGAACTGCCGGCCCGTGTGGAAGAAGTGCATCACGCGAAAGAAGAAGGTATTATTTTCAATCTTCTGACCAACCCGATTGAAATTACGACCAATGCCGACGGCTGGGTCGACGGGATCACCTGTATCCGGATGGAACTGGGCGAGCCTGACGATTCCGGGCGCAGAAGGCCGGTTGTAGTCCCGGGCTCCGAATTCCATATCGACTGCGACGCGATCATTATGTCGCTCGGTACTTCCCCGAACCCGCTTATCCATACGACCACCAAAGGACGGGACGTCGAGCGCTGGGGCGGCATCATCGCGAAAGAAGAGAACGGGGCCACTTCCAGGGAAGGCGTTTTTGCGGGCGGAGACGCCGTTACAGGCGCCGCTACGGTTATCCTGGCCATGGGTGCCGGCAAAGCCGCAGCCGCCGGAATCGACGCCTATCTGACAGAAAAACGGAGTTAAACACATGACGCAGAGCCTTCAGATTTCAGCAGAGGCCCAGCAGGAAATTTTCGGCGGCCGGGACCGTTTTCTGCGCAAGATCGAAAACGACCTGAAAGTCAGGATCCTGGACCGCAACGGAGAATTAAAAATCATCGGGGATGAGGAGGCCGTCGAAACGGCTTCCTCGATCCTCCTTCAATTAGCCGCTTTGTCCGATCACGGAGACCCGATTGAGGAACAGAAAGTGGATTATGCACTTGATATGAAGCAGGTTTCATCGCCGGATTTACTCGTATCCCTGGAAGATGAGGTCATCTGCCATCTGGCGAACGGAAAGCCGCTTAAAGCTAAAACGCTCGGCCAGAAAAAATATATTGACTCAATCCGGAAAAACCTGATCGTATTTGCCAACGGACCTGCCGGAACCGGGAAAACCTATCTGGCAATGGCAATGGCGATTACGGCTTTCCAGAACAAGGAAGTGGAACGGATCATCCTGACCAGGCCCGCGATTGAAGCCGGGGAAAAACTCGGTTTCCTGCCGGGCGACCTCCAGAGCAAGGTGGACCCGTATCTCAGGCCTTTGTATGATGCTCTGTTCCAGATCATGGGACCGGACAATTTCCAGCGCAATACCGAAAAAGGACTGATCGAAGTGGCGCCCCTTGCCTACATGCGCGGAAGAACTCTGGATAATTCATTCATTATCCTGGATGAAGCGCAGAATACCACTCCGGAACAGATGAAAATGTTCCTGACACGTTTTGGTTTTGGTTCCCACGCCGTCATTACCGGAGACCTTACCCAGAAAGACCTTTCACCCGGATCGGCCTCCGGTCTTGATGTCGCCGCCCGCGTTCTGAAACACGTTGAAGGAATTGATTTTGTCCACCTGACGTCCAAGGACGTCGTACGCCATCCGCTGGTCCAGCGGATTGTAAAAGCTTATGAAGACTATGAGCAGGAACGAGCTTCTCATCGAAAGACATATCGTTAGCCGTTTTCCGTTTTCCATGCGGAAAACAGCGCAGGCAGTTATAGACGAAACCCTGCTGGCGGAATCATTTCCTGTTCCATGCCAGGTCAGCCTCCTGCTGGCCGGAGAAGAGGAGGTCCGCGGCCTGAACAGCCGGTTCAGGGGAATAAATAAAACAACGGACGTGCTTTCATTCCCGAATATCCCTTTTCCGTCGGCGGGAGAGTATTCACTTCTGAAGAAAAAAGCATCCGCAATGCAGTACTGCGATCCTGACAGCGGTTTATGCTGCCTGGGCGACGTCGTAATCAGCGTTCCCCGCTGCTACAGTCAGGCAGAGCTTTACGGACACAGCGTACGCCGTGAGTTTTCATTTCTTCTGGCGCACAGTATGCTGCATCTGCTGGGTTATGACCATGAAGATCCTTCGGAAGAAGCGGTCATGATCCGTAAACAGGAAGAGATCCTGAGCAGGATCGGAATCGGCAGGTAAGTATGCCCAGGGCAGGACGAATCCGAAAATATATACCGGACCTTCTGCTGTCTCTTTTTCTTCTTTATCCGGCTGTTATCGTGATGATATCCGTCGTGATCGCCGGAAAAGGCGGCAGCGAGAGTATCGGCGCGTTTGCTCCGCCGTTTCTTCTTTGTCTGCTTTTTTTCCATGCTTTCACGGAAGGCGGTTATATCGCCGGCGCCAGACTTCTTTCCGCCAGACTCCTTAATGATCACCGCAAGGAAGCCAGACGGATGATGTACCTGCTGGAGCAGATTATTTTGCTCTCAAGCGTCTTCCTCGGGGGACTGTGCGCTTTATTGCGGCGGGTTTTATCAGTTTCTGTGTTCCGGAGCCCCGATTATTCACTGTTATTCCTGATTCTTCTTCCGACAGCCTTATCATTCGGAATCCTGGGAATTCTCTATTCCTATTTTTCAGCGGTCCGTATTACGGCGCCGCTCTCATGGTCACTTGGATTCCAGTGCATTTTAAGCTGTCTGTTTCTTCCGCTGTTCTGCCATAAACTGACACGGATCGGCCGTTATTCCGCGGATCTTCTGATGAAGCCGGAATGTGTCGGGCTTTACGGTGCCGCAGGCCTCCTTGCCGGGATCCTTGCCGTCAACCTTGCCGGAATCCTGTTTCTGTTTATCCTGTATCTTCTGATGCGCAGATCTGTCCGGAACCAGTTATTCCGATATGATCCGATCCTGCATAACGAGACGGGAAATTTCAGGGACCGTTTTGCCCATGTATCCGCGGCTGGCCTGACTGCAGTGTTTTCCTGTTTCCTTAAAGGAATCGTGCCGTTCGTCTTTCTTCTCATCTTTGACAGGTCCGTCAACGAAAGCAGAGTTACCGCGGTCTGGCTGTGCGGTATCTTTCTTTCGTCCTGCGCGCCGGTCATGGTCATATCCAATATCTCCATAATTCCCTTTACCGGACTGATTCGCAGGATCCTGGATTCCCCTGCCAAAGCCAGGGCGGCTTCCTACAGCCGGTCTGTAACAGGGCTGCTGCGGCTTCTCAGGTACGTTTTAATTGCCTTTACTTTTTATCTGTTCGGCGCGGCGTCGGCTTTTACCTCGGAAGACGCTGCATTCGTGAACATGCTCCGCATAGCGTGCTTTATCCTCCTGTTTTACGGCCCTCTCTTTATTTATGAAAGAGTACTGTTTAACGAAGGTAACCAGCGACGGTTTATTCGAAACGGCCTGATTGCTTTTGCCTTATCGCTTTTCCTTCATATCTTCCTGACCAGGGAGATTACTGCGCCGCTGACGACCCTGTCGGTATCCGTCCTGGTATTCTTTGCAGTCTGGACGGTCCTTTCAGGACTTTCGGTTCCTCTGCTCAGGCAGGCACTCGCAGGAGATCTGTACAGATCCGGTATGATGCTGTTAAGTGCTGTTATATCAGCACTTCCGGTTACCCTGCTGACGCCGGTTCTCCGCACAGCCGCAGGGAGCGTTATCGCAGCCGTTGTTTCGGCCCTGATCTATTTCACCGTATATGCTGTTCTGACACTGATGCTCGGATGTGCGGATACGGCCAGTCTCTCAAGACTTTACGGTGGGGAGCTGGTCACCGCCCTGCACAGTCTCATGGTTTCCCAATATGAACCGTATGATGACGAGTATTGACCGGAACAATAACGATATCGTCCGGAAAGACGCGGATGTCGCCGTAATCGGCGGAGGTGCGGCAGGATGTATGGCTGCTGCGGCCGCAGCCGAATCCGGCATGCGGACGGTGATATTTGAAAAAAATGACTCAACAGGGAAAAAAATACGGGCTACCGGCAACGGCCGCTGCAACCTGACCAATGCCGCGCTGGACGCCGGCTTGTATTATTCAGACGATCCGGACCTCGTCGCCCGTTTGATCGCCCGTTTCGGGCCGGACGGCCTGCTGGGATTCTTCCGGGAAGAAGGACTGTATTTCTATGAAAGAGACGGTTATATCTATCCCCGGACAGACCAGGCGTTTACCGTAACCGAGGCATTATCCCGGAGGCTTTTAAAAGCCGGCGTACGGCTGGAAACCGGCTCCGAAATATCATCTGTCGAAAAAGAATCCGACTGTTTCCTGATTACAACGGCCGGCCGGAAGATTTTCCGTACTTCAAAGCTGATTCTCTGTACCGGAGGGATGGCCGGCAAAGGGTTCGGGAATTCCGGCGACGGATACCGGTTTGCCCGCCATTTCGGGCATACGGTTTTCCCTCCGCTGCCCGCGCTTGTACCTCTTTCAGTGCCGGCCGATCTTGTGAAACCGGCCGCAGGATGCCGGTGCCACGCAGAAATCTCCCTGTTAATTGACGGTAAAAAAGCAGCATCCGAAACCGGCCAGCTTCAGATCACCGCCGGTACACTTTCAGGAATCCCCGTATTCCAGCTCAGCAGCCTTGCCTCCAGAGCTGTTTCGGAAGGCAGAGAAGTATCGCTCACCGTTGATTTTATCCCTGAAATATCAGAAGAAGCCCTGTCAGCGGATCTGAAAAAGCGCGCGTCGGAAGCGGAAGAGAATACTTCCTGTCCGCCGGCGCTGTCGGATTTTTACCGGGGGTTTGTCCCGGACGGCGTGCTTTCGGCCATCCTGTCTGTTTACGGTCTCCAGAAAGAAAAGAAAGTCAAAAACATGGCGCTGTCCGGAGAAGTACGCCGGAACCTCCTTATGACCGTCGGTAAGAACCTGAAAGCTTTCCAGGTCCCCGTAACCGGCCCTGAAGGTTTTGAGAAAGCGCAGGTAACGACCGGCGGAATCCCGCTCCGGGAACTGAACGCCTCCTCACTGGAATCCGGGCTGGTTTCAGGACTCTTCTTCGCAGGCGAAATCCTGAACGTCGACGGTCCCTGCGGCGGATACAATCTGCAGTGGGCCTTTACCAGCGGTTTTCTCGCGGGTCTTGAAGCGTCCGGAAAGGCGATCCTATGATTCTGATCCGTGAAATCCGCATCCTGCGGACCGAAGCGGCGCAGGATATTCAACCCCTCCTGAAAAATAGAATTGAAAGAAAACTGAAACTCCGTCGTGCGCATTTCTCATTCCGGATTCTGAAACACACGCTTGATGCCAGGAAGAAACCGCAGATTTTTGACGTTTATACGGTATGTGTAGACGGACTGAAGGATGAACAGGCAGTTCTCGTCAGACTGAAAGACCCTGACGTCATTCCTTACATGCCTTCCGGATATGCATATGCTGATCCGGCGACTGAACACGCGTCTGCTTCCGGCGCACCGGCAGTGAAGATTCCGGGTATCCGGCCTGTCATAATCGGTGCGGGACCTGCCGGCCTGTTCTGCGGGCTTCTCCTTGCCATGTACGGAAGAAAACCGCTGATTCTGGAACGGGGCGGCCCCGTTGAGTCCAGGAGCCGCGACGTATCGGAATTCTGGGAAACCGGGCGTCTGAACCCTGATTCCAACGTGCAGTTCGGTGAAGGCGGCGCCGGTACGTTTTCAGACGGAAAACTTCTCACGCGGATTCATGATCCGGAAGGAAGGATCCGTTTTGTCCTGGAACAACTCGTCCGGGCGGGCGCTCCGGAAGAAATCCTGACAGAAACAAGGGCTCATATCGGGACGGACTGCTTAAAAGAAACCGTCATCGGAATCCGGGAAATGATACTTGATCTCGGCGGTGAAATCCGCTACGGGACATGTGTCAGCGGACTGGAAACGGACTTCGAATGCTGCGTAACGGCGCCCTCAGCCCGGCATATCAGCGCAGTCGTTCTGCGAAGCGGAGAGAAGATACCTGCGAAACAGGCCGTACTCGCCGCCGGGCACAGTGCAAGAGATACGTTCAGGATGCTTCAGAAAGAAGATATCCTGCTGGAAGCCAAGGATTTCGCTGTCGGCTTCAGGATTCTGCATCCGCAGTCTTTTATTGATTCTGTCCAATATGGCCTCGCCGATCCTGAAAGTGTCCGGAAACTCAGACTTCCGCCGTCCATTTATGAAATGAGTGCAAAAGCAGGCGGCCGCAGTGTTTATTCCTTTTGTATGTGTCCTGGCGGACTGATCGTAAACGCATCGAGTGAAGAAGGACGGCTTTGCGTCAACGGTATGAGCAACCATGACAGGAACTCCGGTTTCGCGAACAGCGGCCTTGTCGTGACAGCGCTGAAAACCGATTTTCCCGGCAATGACCCGCTTCGCGGCATGTATTTCCAGGAACACCTGGAAGAGACGGCATTCCGCAGGGGAAAGGGATCCATACCGGTTCAGCGCGGTTTTGTGCTTTTTGAGCACCTGTCGGATACTGCCTGCGCCCCGGATGCGTCATGCTGTTCATCAGATGCTTTCATCCATCCTGCTTTCTGCGGAAGGATACGCGAGGCGTCCATGAAGGGCCTTCTTCCGGAAGAACTTGAAAATGCTTATACGGCCGGTCTGGGAATACTTGACAAAAAAATCCCCGGTTTCATTACCGGGGACGGTGTCGTATTTGCAGGGATTGAGAGCCGGACGTCTTCCCCTGTCAGGATTGTACGCGGCGATACCCTGGAAAGCAGCCTGCACGGCTTATATCCATGCGGAGAAGGGGCCGGATATGCCGGCGGCATCATCTCAGCCGCTGTGGACGGTCTCAAAGTAGCCGAAGCCATCCTCAGGGCATGAAACGATGCCGCCTGTTATTCCTGATTATTTCAGGATTATCCGATGCCTGATCTTACTCGTGGAGTTTTACTTTAATCCACAGTTCTGACAGTTCTTTCCTGAGCGTTTCATTATCATGGAACACTTCATCCTTTTCATAACCGAGACGGGGCAGATATGCGTCGTTCTTGAAATACATTCCGCCTTCGGAAGAGAGTTCTTCCATAACGGCCTTGTTGGGCGAGGTATAGCCGACTTCTTCCGATATGGCAAGGCTGTTGTCGTACTCCAGGATAAAATTGATAAAAAGGTTGGCAAGCGCCGGGTTTTCCGCATTTGCAGGAATAACCATTCCGTCGACGGCAATATTGGTACCTTCCTTCGGAGCGCAGTATCCCATATCTTCATTCTCGGAAAGAATGTAGGCGCCGTCGCCGCTGTACACCATAGCAAGCCATTTTTCCCCATTCGCCATGGAATCGATGACCTCATCGGTAACATAAGCCGGATTGGTGGCTTTATCCGCGGCCTTGAGCCATTCGAAAGCTTCCTGGATTTCATCCTCGTTTTCGGTGTTCACCGAATACCCGAGCGCCTTGAACGCCATCATGAACGAATCCCTTTCGGAATCATACATGTAAACATGACCGGCATAGGCGGGATTGAGATAGATGCTGAAACCGGCTTCTTCAATTTCTTCAGGTGAAATCTTTGTCTTATCGTAGACAAGACCGACGTTCTGCCAGAGGTAGGGCATCATATAGGTGTTATCCGGATCACATTCCAGATTCATGACGTCGTCAATCAAGCCATCGGTATTGGTAACGATGCTTTTGTCGATCGGCTGGATCAGTTTTTCTTTGATCAGTCGTTCAATCATGTAATCACTGGGGACCAGCACGTCGTACGACGCGCCGGACATCAGCTTGGTATACATTTCTTCGTTGGAAGAGAAAAGAGAATAGTTGACTTTGACGCCGTATTCCTTTTCAAAATCGGTAATGACCTGTTTGTCAATATACTCGCCCCAGTTGTATACGTTCAGGACGCCGTTCCCGATATCCGGCGCATCGTTACTGCCCGATGGAGCAGCGCTTTCCTCTTTTTTGCCGCCGCAGGCGCTGAGGATCAGAATACAGGAAAGTACCAGCAGGGTGATCATGTTCTTTTTCATTTATTATCCTCCTCAAACAGAAATCGTTTATTATCCTGTTTTTTCATGTTTTCAGTGCATGCGGCCGTCAGGCGGATGCAGATTTTGCCGCTTTCTTTTCTTTTACAGCCGGAATGACGTTTGCAAGGATCAGGATTACCGTCACCACCACGACAATTACGGTAGAGAGCGCATTGATGCTGGGATTATACCGCTTCATGGAATAGACGTACATGGAGATATTGTTGATCCCGACGCCTGCCGTAAAGAATGAAATGACGAAATCGTCAAACGACATACTGAAAGCAATCAGCGCGCCTGAAACAATCGCGGGCAGTATCTGAGGGATGATGACTTTGGTCAGGGCCTGCCAGGGCGTCGCACCCAGATCCAGGGCAGCTTCCGCCACATTGTCGTCCAGTTGTCTCAGTTTCGGCATGATCGAGAGGATCACATACGGAATGCAGAAACTGATGTGGGCCAGGATCAGCGTCCACAGGCTCAGTTTGATTTTCAGGGAAACAAACAGAAGCATCAGGCCGATGGCCGTTACAATATCCGGGTTCATGACCGGAAGATTATTGATTTCCAGGACAATGCTCCGGAGGATTTTCCGGGATTTTGAAAGACCGATTGCAGCAATAGTTCCTACGACCGTCGATACAGCCGTAGCGACGACCGCTACAATCACTGTCGTATAAATTGACTCCAGCATCGTCCTGTCTGTCAGCATATTCCTGTACCAGCGCAGTGAAAAGCCGGTAAAGTTCGTCAATGATTTACTCTCGTTAAACGAGAAGAAGACCACATACAGGATCGGCAGATAGATGAACAGCAGGATCATCAGCAGATAAGCGCTGCAGAAACGCTCCAGCAATGATTTTTTCGTACGCATCCGCTCAGTCCTCCTCTGCATTACGGTCCAGTTTCTTGGTAAACCACATGGAAGCAATAATAATCAGCGCCATGATCAGGGAAATCGCACTTCCGAAATTCCAGTCGCCGGCATTCAGAAAATAAATCTCGATCAGATTGCCGATCAGGACATAGTCTCCGCCGCCGAGGAGTTTTGGAATAACGAAACTCGAAACAGCCGGAAGGAACACCAGCGTGATTCCGGAAATGATGCCCGGAACGCTAAGGGGGAGAGTAACCTTAAGGAACGTCTGGATTCTGTTGGCACCCAGGTCGTAGCTGGCATTCAGGAGATTCTTGTCCATCTTGCTGATGGCAGTCAGGATCTGGATGATCATATACGGCAGGAAATCGTAAACCATGCCGATAAATACCCTGAATTCGCTGGAAAAATCAAAATTCAGGAGAATACCGCGCCATGCGTAGGTCTTCAGCAGCATATTGATCCACATGGGCAGCGTTAACAGGAGCGTCATCATGGTCTGGCTGTGATCGGGAAGATTGGCGATAATCAGCGCTGCCGGATACCCGATCAGGATACAGAAGACCGTCGTAAAAAACGCCACTCTGAGCGACGTGAACAGAACACGCATAAATACCGGGTCATGCAGGAATTTGCTGAAATTCTCGAGTGTAAACTGGAAAACCAGCGTACTGTTTCCCTGTTTCGTAAAGGCATACAGGGAAATCATGATCATCGGCGCTACGATAAATACGCCGATCCAGGCAATATACGGATAAGTCATTCTGGAAAATGCTTTCATCTGGCCGGCCCTCTTATTTCATCATCTTATGCATGACGTGAATATCATCCGGTTCGAAACTAAGACCGACAAGATCTCCTTCCTCATGACTGGATGTGGTCTCGATCTTATACTCGCGGCCCTGGGTTGCAAAGGTGATTTCATAAGAACCTTCCACAATTTCCGAAGGCTCGAAATCATATTTGACGTCCGTGATATCGACAGGAGAGTCGTCCTGCAGATTCCATGCTTCCGCGCTCGCCCAGGTTTTCAGGTCCGTGGAAATAGCCATGGATTCTTTGATTTCATCCGGTGTAATAAAGAAATCCAGGGCGCTGATACCGATGTTGCGGCGCGCATCTTCGACGTACTGCGGTTCGACGACGTACACCTTGACGTTGACGGCCGTTCCCTTGTCCGTACCGAAAGTGATGCTGTAAACACCCGGCTTTTTCTCGATATTGTGGTTGATCCTGGTCAGGGAAATGTCTTTTTCTTCCTCATCCCAGGCCTGAGCGTTGGCAATCAGGATATAATCCCTGTCTGTCAGTTCATTGTTCACAAGATCGTCCAGGTCGACGAAGAAATCGTTAGCGCTGATCTTTTCATGTGCCTGGTCGTTGACGATGTCATGCTGGGTGATTACGTTCATCCGTATGGTCTTGCTGGTACCGGTCCGGGTTTCAACCATCAGTTCATAATGGACGCCCTTGAAGAGAACACTTTTGACCTCGCCGCGCATCATGCCTTCTTCCGGTCTGACGATTTTGAAATCCTCCGGCCGGATCAGCACGTCCACCGGCTCGTTTGCGCGGAATCCGAAATCACGGCATTCATAGTCGCGGTCATCGAAATGAACCTTATAATCGGCAAGCATGACGCCGTTTACAATATTGCTTTCCCCGATGAAACGGGCGACGTATTCGTTGGCGGGCTCATTGTAAATCTCGAGGGGCGTACCGATCTGCTCGATTTCACCGGCGTTCATGACCACGATTTTATCGCTCATTGTCAGCGCTTCTTCCTGGTCATGCGTGACGTAGATAAAGGTAATGCCGACTTCCTGCTGGATACGCTTCAGTTCCCGCTGCATTTCTTTCCGGAGTTTCAGGTCCAGCGCTCCGAGGGGTTCGTCCAGAAGCAGGACGTTCGGTTCGTTAACCAGTGCCCGGGCAATGGCGACACGCTGCTGCTGTCCGCCGGAGAGAAGCGTAACATTCCGTTTTTCATAACCCTCCAGGTTAACCAGGGAAAGCATCCTGGAAACTTTCTGGGATATGATATCCTCGCCGATTTTCCGGATCCTCAGGCCGAAAGCAATATTGTCATAGACGTTCATGTGGGGGAAGAGGGCATACCGCTGGAAAACCGTATTGATTTCGCGTTTGTAAGGAGGTACGTTATCGATACACTGGCCGTCAAAAATGACCGTTCCTTCATCCTGCTCCAGAAAACCGCCCAGAATTCTGAGGAGCGTCGTTTTCCCGCAGCCTGACGGGCCGAGAAGCGTCACGAACTCGTTTTCTTCAATATTCAGGTTGATGCCTTTCAGGACCACCTGTCCGTCAAAGCTTTTTACGATATTCCGGAATTCAATCAGGTTACGGCTTTTCATTTATAATTTCCTTTCTTACTGTGTCAGAAGAGCGGCGGCGTGCAGATCCAAAGGATCCTGGCCGGATGGGTACTTTCATTTTTTAAGTAATGCTCATCATCGCCGCGGATATAGAAAGTCTCGCCCTTCCGGACAGGAAATTCTTTTTTTCCGTTCACCAGCGTGGCGGATCCGGCAAGGACCAGGCCAAATTCCTGGCCTTCGTGAGGCTGCATTGTCTGTGAAACGCAGCCGGGGGAAATCTCAATGATAATAGGTTCCATATCATTCTTCTGGGCATTCGGGACAACCCAGTGGACAGTGCAGCCGTCCCGTTCGTCCACAAAAAAATCTTCCTGATGAAAAATGATTTTCTCCTGCGTTTCATCTTCCTTAAAGAACTGGGAAAGATTGGTCCCGAGCGCTACGACGATGTCCTGCAGAGTGGGAAGGGAAGGAGTTGCCAGATCGTTTTCCAGCTGCGAGAGATACCCTTTGGTCAGTTCGCACCTGCTTGCCAGTTCTTCCTGTGTCAGATTGTTCATCGCTCTCAGCTGCCTGATTCTGTGTCCGACGTTCATTGTTTTCCTTTACTTGATTAGTATTACTAATCAATAAATTTAATATTTTTAAACCAAAGTCATAACAATTATACATAATACGGGAAGGAATGCAAGAAGAATTTCTCCTTGGCGATTCGTTCCGTTGTGCTTTAGAATTGTGTATTGAAGCGGTGATGAAGATTAAGTGACCGGAACACTCGGTCATGGATCGTCGAAAGGATATAATCAGGAACGTTTATGAACGATGTTTTATGCCGGCAGATGGCGGTTGATTACTGCTGTACAGATGAAGACGTTGCGGATGGCCGGAATCATTTTTCGGAGCACCGGTTTCTGGAAGGCAGAAGAAGGTTCCGGGAAGAAAAAGAGTGTTTTCTTAAAATAGCCGTTATCAACGGGAAGGTGCTGGCTGCCGGGAGAAGCGATATTATTGCGTGGTTTGAAGATACATATGCGAATGCCGGCGGAGCCTGGTTTTTCGAAGCGGAAAACCTGATCAGGATCAATGAAAGGATTCGGCAGGAAGGATATAAAATCGGACAGATGCATCCGTTCTACATATCCGATACTGTCTCTGATGCGGATACGGACGGGTATGAAGTCAACTGGTACCGTTATGAGGAAATCGAACGTTTCCGGGGTGATAATCGGTATAATGAAGCGTTTACTTTCTGCACGGAGGCTCCGGACGTGATCGGCGTTTCGGCCGGCCGGGACGGAAAAATATTCGGAATGGCAGGCGCAAGCGCTGACAGTCCCGCCATGTGGCAGATCGGGATCAATGTAGACAGTGAGAACAGAAGATCCGGCATCGGGAAAATGCTGGTAAAGCTTTTAAAAAATGAGATACTGAGACAGGGTATCCTTCCGTATTACGGAACGGCGGTTTCACATATCGCATCGCAGAAGGTCGCGCTGGGCGCCGGCTTTGTCCCGGCATGGGCGGAACTGACAACTTCATTGATCAGATAATTCATTGTTTTTTATATCGGAGAGACATATGTACGAGCTTTTAAAAACGGAAGGACGGGCAAAACGCGGGCGGCTTACGACTGTCCACGGAGTAATCGAAACGCCTGTGTTCATGAATGTTGCTACGGCCGGAGCCATCAAAGGCGGCCTGAGCGCCGATGATCTCCGGGATATAAGGACGCAGGTGGCGCTTTGCAACACATATCATCTGCACGTCCGCCCCGGCGATAACGTCGTCCACGAGATGGGCGGCCTGCATTCCTTTATGAAATGGGATCGTCCGATTCTCACTGATTCCGGCGGCTTCCAGGTATTCTCGCTGGCCGGCCTGCGCAAAATAAGGGAAGAGGGCGTTTCGTTCCAGTCCCACGTGGACGGGCGGCACATCTTCATGGGGCCGGA
>JAEEGL013321790.1_pt1 | contig 16247 bp, 10 predicted proteins | sample 9134231 | NCBI WGS metagenome assembly JAEEGL01 (sample SAMN16246548, study PRJNA631951) | gut metagenome | biome: gut microbiome; feature: rumen; material: fiber-attached | host: Bos | place: Iran: Karaj | collected 2018-10
CAGAAGAAGATTTGCTAGTATTAGGTCACCCCTCCGTCAGACATTCGTCTGACACCTCCCCTCAAGTGGAGGCTTTAGGAAAAACCAATTTTAACTCTGTTTTCATATTTGGATTTGATAGCATGAAGCTGTTTTATAGAAATGCTATTAAAGAATTGTCTTCAAGATTAAATATAAATATATATTTAACTAACCCATTTGGCGATTTAACAAAAGAAAATAATAATGAGCTTTTAAAGTATTGGGGTGGTGAGGGAAAGACTACTATTGAGTTGTGGGGGAAATTGGCTGATGAAATTATGATTTTGGATAATAATAGAAATTTCTCACCCAAAAATGATTTTTTAAAAATCCCCCTTAATTCCCCTTTAAAAAAGGGGGTAAGGAGAGATTTAGATGTCAACAATAATGAAGGCTATTTACAAATACTGCAAAGAGCGATTGTTGAAAATAAGGATAATATAGATTGTAACGACTCTTCAAGCCAAGCAATGGAAGATAAAAGCGATGAATCGTTAGTTGTAATATCTGCTCCATCCAGGCTTAGAGAAGTTGAAATCCTTCATTCCAATATTTGTAAGCTATTACTTAATAAAAAGGCTCAAATAAAGGATATTATTGTTGCTTCACCAAATCTAGATGCTTATCGTTCTGTAATATATCAGGTATTTAATCAATCTCCTCAAAAAGCAGATGATATTACTTATAAAACAGCCGCTTTACATATTCCTTTCTCTATTGTAGATTCAAGTGAAAATGAATCCTTAACAAATCTTGCTTTGAAACGACTATTTGCTATAAAGGAAAAAGGAGTTTTATGCAGACCGGATTTTTTTGATTTGGTGAGAAATCCTGTCGTTCAAGCAGCTAGAGGTATTCTTTCTGATGAAGTCAGCAACTGGGAAGGCTGGATTTCTTCTTTGAATGTTTATCGCGATAGAGAACTTGAAGATAATACTATAGAGAGGAACTGGCTTCAAGTTGCAAGATCTTTATTACTAGCAAAACTATCAAATTCTGCTTTGGTTTTTTCTGATGAAGAACGTATTAAACCTTTTTCTGATATATCAAGTAGTGACAATGAGTCGGTATGTCGCTTTATTGATTGCATAGATGATATTGGGGAATGGTTAGAAAATGATGAAGGATCATCATCGAGTATAGATGATGCTTTTAACAAAATAGAAAAGTGGCTTTTGATGAATAAAGTTCCGAGTGGGCTAGGAAACGAAAACTACATATTCCAAAAAATAAACAAAGCAAAAGATGAATTAAAATGGCAATTTGCAGCAGGTTCCGAAATTATTTACTGGAAAATATTTTCTAAAACTTTATTAAATGCTTCTAGTAAAGCAAAATATAATACTGGTAGTTTATTTATTAATGGAATTACTTTTATGAATTTTGTTCCAAATCGTGTAATCCCTTCTACGTTTATGTTTTTGTTAGGGATAGATGAAAAAGCTTTTCCAAGAAAAGATTATAAAAATTCCTTAGATTTAAGATATGAAAAGCCTATTGATTCTGATGAACTAAATTCTGAAAAAGATAAAAATGCTTTTTTAAATCAATTATTAAACGTTAAAGAAGCCATTTATATAAGCTATGTGAATAAAGATTTGCAAAAAGATGAAGACTTTTATCCATCTTCTGTTATTGATGATATTCTCAGATATTTAAGCAAACTAGGTAAAAATCTAGAAATTGAAAAGTCTTTAAATGCTGAAAATAGAGACTGGAAAGAATTGTTTACACAAAGTGCTTTGAGGAATAAAGAAACATTTGAACTGATGATGGGTAAGGATAATATTGGAAAGACCCCCTCAGTCTCGCTGCCGCTCGCCAGCTCCCCCAACAGTTTTTCAAACTTCGGGGGCGCATCTAAAGATACTTATCCGGAACGAGTTACAGTATATCAATTAAGGTCTTTTTTGACAGAACCATTTAAAGCTAGAGTAGAAAGAGTTTTATCTTCTGAAGATGAGGAAGATGCTGAAAAAATAGAATTTGAACCGATTGAATTTGATAATTTAGATAATAGTAAATTAAGATATGAACTTGTTTTTCATTGTTTGAAACAAAATATTAATACTGTTGAAAAATTAGTAGAAGATTTAAATAAATATACACAAGAAAATACAACTCTTTTGAATTCTTTTATAAATAAACTATCATTGTATTTCCCTAGAGATTGCTTTGGAGTTAAGACATTAAAAGATTTGTTAATTAATGTTATTGGTTTTGTGAATAATATTAAATCTAAATTTGACGATAATTACATTTTTTGCTCTGAAGAATTATCTCATAAATTTAAATTTGATGATAAAGGTTATTTCTGGACTCTTAGCGGAGATGCTAAAATTATTGCAAAAAAAGATGGTGAAGTTCATATAATTGATTTAGTTAATAGCGGTTTTTATTCAAACTCATATATGAATTCTTATATTTTGGCTTTATTATATATAGTAAATAGTGATTCTCCTAATGATGTTTATATAGATTTATTTAATCCTAATGATGAGTCTGAATCAGTTTCTATTAATTGTAATTATTGTGAAGCAAGTTCATTTTTTAATAAAATATATAAACAAATGTTTGATAATAAATATTGTAAGGTTTTACCTATTGAATTGTTTAAGGAAGAAAAATTAGATTATCATACTTATTTGAATAAATTTAAAGGAGAACGAGGTAATCCGTGGCGATTTTTCTCTTCTAAAAATATGTTTGATGTAAAAGAAGTTTGTGGTTTTAGTGAAGATACTTTTGTAGAAAAATGGGATGAAGAAAAGAAAAATCACTTAGAATTATTTTCCAAAGAATTGAGAGATATAATTACGGGTGAAAAGAAATGATTGAATTAAAAGAATTTGATATAAATGATTTTTGTATAGGTGAAAACCTTTATATAGAAGCATCTGCTGGAACAGGCAAGACCTATACTATAGAATTGCTTGTTGAAAAAATGCTTAAAAATAGTATTCCCCTATCTAAAATTTTAATAGTCACTTTTACCGAAAAAGCGACTGGTGAGCTTCGTGACCGTATTAGAAAAAAAATAATTAGCTGCTTAGAAAAAGAACCAAATAATTCAATATTTACCAAAGCTTTGCAGGAAGTAGGAAATGCTCAGATTTTTACTATTCATTCATTTTGTCAAAATGTTTTAAAATATTATGCTTACGAAACAAAATCCTCTTTAAATCTTCAACAAGTTAACGATAATAATATCGACAGCTTAGTTGATAAATTTATTCGTGATAAATGGAAAAATAATAAGGATTTTCAGGCTTTATTAGATAATGATTGTGATTATTCTGTTTTAAAAACTCAGTTTATTAATACCATCAATGAGTTTAATCGCTTTGCAGAAATAGATGATGATAATAATCTTAATAACGATATATCACCGATTGATAAATTTGTTTTTGAGCATTTTAAAGAGTTGATTGATGAATGGCAGAATTATAAAAAGAATAATAATTTAATTTCTTTTGCAGATATGATTAATTTAGTGCATGAATATATATGTGGTAAAAACCATGGGATTACCACGTCACTTTCAGAAGTTCGTGATGACGTATATAAAAACAGGTTAGTTGAGAGACTAAGGGAAATTTATAAATATGCGATTATTGATGAGTTTCAAGATACGAACCAAAAACAATGGGATATTTTTAAAAATATATTTTTAGATAGTGATACAAATAATATAATTGTTGTGGGTGATCCTAAACAGTCTATTTTTTCTTTTCAAGGCGCTGAAATAGATGTTTATAAAAAAGCAATAGATGAAATTGGAAATGGAAGAAGATTGTCTACTAATTATCGTTCTTCTGAGGCTATGGTTAATGCTTGTAATGCCTTATTTGATGAAAAAATATATATAAAAAAAGAAAAAGGTAGAGGTTCAAATAAGAGAGTTGAGATAATAAAAAATGAAGATTGTTTCTTTGGGAATAGTGAAATTGTTTTTAATGAGTCGAGTTTTCCTAAGAACGATGTTGAAAGTAAAAATAAAAAGGCATTTTTGAATGGTAATGAAATTGAACCGATTTGGTTGGCGGAGCCATCTGACGAGCTAGAATATGCCAAATATGCTGTTTCAAAAATGGTTGAATGTTTAAAAAATGATGAAAATGGTAAAACAGCTTTACAAATATATGATAAAAACGAAAAACAAATGAGATCAGTTAAATTTTCTGATTTTGCTGTTTTGGCTAGAGCAAGAAAAGAAATGCCATATATTGAAGATGAAATGAGAAAGGCAGGTATTCCTTTCTATAGATATAAAGATAAAACGTTGTTTGATGGCAAAGAATGTAAAGAATGGATTGCTCTTTTGAGGTTACTAGATATACCAGATTTTGCTTCTTATAATAGAAAAACATTAAATCGAGCACTTTTAACGGATTTTTTTAGAAAAGTATTAGAAGAAGTTGATTGTGAAGATTTGGTTAATCCAACAAAAAAGCCAATGAGTTATATTCTTGAATGGAAAAAACTAGCAGAGAGAAGACGTTGGGCAGAATTAAAAGAAAGAATATTTGAAGATACAGAAATAGATAAATATCTTAGTAGTAATTTACTTTCTGAAAGTTTTATTAAAATTTGTCAAATTGGTAATTATATTTTTGATTATTTATTTAATCATAAGGTAAGTATCGAGGAAATGATTAAGCATTTGAATGGTTTGGTTTCTAAAACGGAAGGAACAGAATCAGAAGACGATTTGATAGAGAATGCAAATGATTTAGATGCTGTAAGAATTATGACTATTCATTCTTCGAAAGGTTTAGAATTTCCAATTGTTGTAATGGTTGGAAGTCTCTCAAATTATCCCAAAAATCTGAGCAAGCCATTTGTTTATTGTAAAGATAAGAAAAAATACTTAGGATACGATACTGAATCTAAAAAAAATTGAAGATTTTAAAGAATGGAGAAGACTTATATATGTTGCTTATACTAGGGCAAAATATATTTTAATTATTCCAGATTTTTCTTCGAGAAATAATATGGCTTGGAAAGGTAAAGGCCCATTTTCTTTTCTAACCTCTAGAATTGAAAGCATTAAAATTCTAAATGAATTAGAAATACAGAATAAACTAGTGAGAAATAAAGATGACAATTGGGTTGTAGGCCAAAAGACTGGATATTCTTACGAAATCAAACTGAATTTAAATGAAATTGTTAAAGATTATATTGATAAAAATAAAAAAGAAGAAATAAGCTTTTCAACTAAAGAAGATGCAGAAAATCAGATAAAAGATCTTCAGACTTCTTTGCCTAATCTAAAAACTTATCAGATGTCTTATTCTTCAATTTCTTCAAATTTAAAAGGGAAATATGAATCATTTTCTACTGCTCAGGAATCTTCTTCGTTAGAAGAAACAGCAATTTCAGAAGATTTTGGACGTTTAGATAAAGATGATTCATTAGATGATAATTTAAATGAAAATGAAAGTTATATATTAGATAAATTTAAAAGTATTGATAACCCGGAAAATATTATAAAAGCCTGCTCCAATTACTATTCAAATATCAAGCATGAAAATGACTCAACTGATAATTATCCAAAAGGAGCCAGACTTGGAAACGCAATTCATGAAATATTTGAATTAATTCGCTTTGAAAATTTCGGTAAATATAAAGAAAAAGATATTTATGATAATCCAGAATTAAATAATCTGATTATTGAATGCTTTGAAAAACAGTCCTTACCAATAAAGACGAATAAAAATTGGGTCGAAAAGAGTATCAAAATTGTATGGAATACTCTTAACGCTGATTTGCCAGTTATTCACGGAAGTAAAGTTATTAACGAGAAAACTTTTAAATTAAAATCATTACCAGAGAATGCAAGAAAATCAGAAATGGAATTTTTATTTGATATTGATGATTCAGAATCAAATAGAGCAAAAAGTATGTCACAAGAATCGTCATTGAGAGCCTCTGAAAGAGGCGTGGCAATCCAGTGTAATGAAAACTATAAAAAACTAAAAAATCTTTGTAAGGGCTTTATTGACTTACTCTTTGTCAGAAGAGAAAACAACAATGATTATTATTCAATATTAGACTGGAAATCTGACTACATTAGTGATGAAAGCTATTCGGACGTCAAGGCATTGGCTGAAAAAGTTGATAAAGAATATACTGTTCAGAGAGTGCTTTATTCGTATCTTTTGATTAAATGGTTGAAGCAGTTCTATAAAGAACTTACTGAAGAAGAAATATTTGAGCAGCATTTTGGTGGTATTTATTATGCCTTTGTTAGAGGCTGTAAGACAGATTGTTCTAATGGCATTTATGGACAGACCTGGAAGAGCTATAAGGCTTTGGAAGAAAGTTACATAAATCTCTTGAAAGAGCTTCGGGGGTAGGGTATAGGAATGACGAGAGAAGGAAGTAGACCCCTTTACGACTCGCTTGCCATCCAGGCGCTCGCTTGCACTCCCAACCTCCTGTTGGTCGTCGGTTCCTACGGAACCACTTCAGCGACTCACTCACATCCTGTGGTTCGCTTGCACGCCGCCATCCTTGACGGCAGCCCCACCTGCGTGGTGGCAGATCTTTTTTTACTGGAGCTAATAATGGAAAAAGAAACAGAACAAAAAAATGAAAATATAAATGGATTTTATAAATTGCTTTCAAGTATGAAAGCTGTTTCCCCTATTTACGAAAAAATAATGAAACATTTAGTAAAATCATTAGCTCCAGAACTCAGTGATGATGCTCAAAAAGTATTGTATATATATTTTTCTCTGTTAGAAGATGGAAATACAAGAATTCCATTAGATGCAGATAAATTATTAGAAAAGTGGAATAAAAAATGGAGTGGTTTGGTTGTTCAGGCTAAGTCACAAGATAAATATAATGTATTACAAAATATTGATTTAGAAGATAATAATTATGTTAATAAACAGATTTTTGAGAAGGGGATAAATGATTTATTGATACAAAGTTTATTAACTAAAACTTTGTTTGAAATAGATGAAAATGATGGAATAAAGTATTTATATGCAAATAAATATTATGAAGCAAAGCTGATTATTGAAGATAAATTTAAGAGATTATTTAATAAAAATATTAATGTGGGAGCATCTGGGGGGTTGGTTGACGAGGGTAAGGATGGGATTGCCACGCCTCTTTTAGAGGCTCGCAATGACGATATAATCAATGATATAAGTAGAATTACTAATTCAGAAATTGAGTTAAATACAGAACAATTAGAAGCTGTTACAAAAGGTATAAAAGAAAATATAATTGTTACTGGTGGACCTGGAACTGGTAAGACAACGGTAGTTGCCTTTATTTTATGGTTTTTGCTTAAAGATAATAATGATTTTCTGAAAAGCAATATTTATTTAACCGCTCCTAGTGGTAAAGCTGCAGACAGAGTCGGGGAAAGTCTAAAAAATACTTTGTTGAGATTGACTCCAGATCAAGATGAGAAAGAAATAATGGAAAAACTTTTAAATCTTGAAAGTTATACTATTCATAGACTGTTAAAGTATAATCCAGGGTCTGGCAAATTTACTTACAATAAAGATAATCAATTTGCAGATGAATCAATTTTTGTTATAGATGAAGCAAGTATGATAGATATTTCTATGTTTGCTAATCTTTTGCAGGCTATTCCTGATACTGGCAGAGTTTTTATTCTAGGTGATGTTGATCAGCTTCCTTCTGTTGATGCTGGTGCCGTTCTTGGTGATTTGTTAAACTCTTCCGATAATGTTGTTAGATTGATTGAATCTAAGAGGTTTAAAGTTGGTTCTGAAATAGCTGAGCTAAAAGATTATATTCAAGATAGAAAACTAGGAAAGAATACTAATTATGAGTTTAGTTTTGAGCAATATAATATAAATAAATCTTTATGGATTGCCACTGCTTCTGTGAAGACTCGCATTGACGATTTAGATGAGGAAAAAACAAAAAAGAAAAAACATAAACAGGTTCGATTTATTTCTTTATTTGATGAAGATTATAAAACCTTTAAGAATAAAATTGAAGATTTATTAAAAAAATGGATAAATAATTTCTATTTTGAAGACAATAAAAGTATTTGTTCTATTGCTGGAAAAGTAAATCCTTTGGATGATACCCCAGATGAAGAACAACAGGAGGTCAGAGAAAAACTTTGGAATATGTCTTTACGTTCTAAGATTCTTTGTGCAGAGAAGAATAGTTTAACTGGTTTAGATAAGGTAAATAGTTTCGTTTACTATTATTTAAAACAATATTTAAATTCTAAAAATTTAAATATTGCCACACCTCTTTCAGAGGCTCGCAATGACGGAATAAATAATCAAAGGTATTTTTGTGGACAGCAGCTTATTATTACAAAAAATCAAGAAATGTATAAGTTATACAACGGTGATACTGGCGTTGTTGTTGGTGGTGGTAACGGTATAGAATACTTGATGGTTAAGAAAAATAATGAATATGCTTTTTATCCGTTATCAATTTTCCCAATAGATTCAATCGAAAATGCTTTTGCTATAACTATTCACAAATCGCAAGGCTCTGAATACAATTATATCTTAATGCTTTTGCCAAATATAGTGGGGCACCGAGTGTTAACTAACCAGATTGTTTATACTGGAATTACTAGGGCAAAAGAAAGTGTAATGATTGTGGGCACAGAAAAGGCCTTCGATTATGCCTGTAAAAATGTTATTGAACGAGATACTGGAATTTGTTTGAGTAATTGAGAATAATCTTGTTATATGCAGCAAATAGTAATAGATAATAAAATTTGTAATTTTCATTCAAAAGGGGAAAAAGCCCCTGTTTTTATCTATGTAAACGAGCCTTCTATCCCTATTGGAGCTTGTCAAATTACCGAAGCTTTGGAGCAAATAAATAGTAATTTAGAATATACTTTTGTAGAAATCCTAATAAATGATTGGGATAATAATCTTTCTCCATGGCATGAAAAAACAAATAATAGAGAGTTCAATGGCAATGCTTTGCAAACATTAAATTGGATAACAGAAAAAATAATTCCTTATATAAACAGTTGTTATAATGCTCCTGAAGAGATTTATTTAACAGGATATTCCTTAAGTGGTTTGTTTGCTTTGTGGGCTATATATAATACAGACATTTTTGATGGGGCGGTTTGCTGTTCTGGCTCATTGTGGTTCCCTCATTGGGATGAGTTTATTTTAAAAAATAGAATAAAGAAAAAAAGTCTTGTTTATTTAAGTTTAGGTGGAAAAGAGGAAAGGACTAAGAATCCATTGATGGCATCTGTTGGAATAAATACTAGAAATCAGCATAGTATATTAAAAAAAGAATCATTAATTAAATCAGTGATTCTAGAAATGAATCCAGGCGGTCATTTTGCAGACACTGCCATGAGGGTTGCAAAAGGGATTAACTGGATAATAAAAGAAAAAGAATACTTATCAAAGAGATAAGTGTTTCGGCTTATTCCTTTTATTTATATAATAATTCTGTTTTGAAATTAACAGGCGGGAAAGATGCCATTATTTCTTTTGGGGTTTTGCCTGCTAACAGCCCTAATCTTAATTTGTCGGTTCCAGCTAAATAATCAATAAATGGTTTTGTTAGACTGGGTCGGTCTGTAAAAACTACTTTATCGGGATGTGTCTGCATTAAAGAATAGAGTAGGGCTACTCCTACTTCTACAACTGACTGAGGTTGGTCTGACGTCATTTCTAGGTGGATTCCGTTGCAGTCTTGTTTTTCACATTTGCTGAATGTGGGATTAAATACAATAGTAGAAGCCTCAATATATTGAGGTAATAGTGGCTTTAATGCTTCTAACCAAAGATTTGCATTAACCCATGGGGCACCGATATTCCTAAATGGTGCGTCGGTACCACGACCTTCTGATAGTTCTGTACCTTCAAAAAAACAGGTTCCCGGATACAGCATCGCTGTCTTAATGTCAGGCATACTTGGTGAGGGCTTAAACCATGGAAAATCAAGGTCTTTAAACAGCATTGAAGATGAATAATCTGTGCACTTGTAAACTATTATATCATTGGTTAATTTATAGTGTTTTTTTATCCAAATAGCCAATTCGCCTGGAGTTAAACCATATCTTAGAGGAATAGGCAGGTGCCCTACAAATGATTCAAAACCTTCTTCTAAGGCAGGCCCTTCTATTAATCTGCCAATAAAATTTGGCCTGTCTAAGACGGCAACAGGTAGATGAACTTCGTTAGCGGCTTCTAAGATATTTCTAAGAGTTGATATATATGTGTAGAAGCGTACTCCCACATCTTGAATGTCAAAAACAAGCAAATCTATGTCTTTAAGCATCTCAGAAGAAGGTTTTTTATTTGATCCATAAAGACTTATTATTTCAATATTTAATTCACTTATTCTTGAATTGGCAACATGTTCACCATCTGGTTCATTAGAACCAAAACCGTGTTCTGGGCTGAAAACTCTTTTTAGTATAAAACGAGAATCATTGGCAATTCTGTTTACTATGTGTAAGCCGTTTCTATCTCGGCCAGTGTAATTTGAAACTATCGCCACATTTGTTTTTTTATTGTTAAAAGAGTTATCGGTAAAAAACTTTTCAAGACCTGGCTGAAACATGATTTATCTACTCCTTTTTTACCTTTGGCATTCACGGATGTAGTTCTTTTATTAATCAGTTGGTTTATTCAATGATGCTAAGGCGTCAGAGATTAAATAAAGCGAACCACAAACAAGAATTTTATGACTTTTATCGAGCTTGCAATGTTCTAATGCCGATTTAAAATTATCAAACCATTGCCATTTTTGAGATATTTCAGATTTATCAAAATCATCTTTAGAAGGGCATCTTGGGCAAGTTGGCGGAACAAAGCAAAGATTCTTTCCAAATGGTTCCAAGCGTTTTGCCATATCTGCAAAAGGCTTATCTTTTAGTGCTCCAAATATTATATTTAACGGTTCACTGCTTTGAAATGTTTTCAAGAAGTTTTCTAGGGTTTCAAGACCTTCATTGTTGTGTGCACCATCTAATAGAATATCTGGTTCACCTTTTATCCATTGAAGTCGTCCAGGCCAATGGGCTGCTTTAATTCCTTCGGTTATTGCTTCATCTGGAATTTCGAATCCGTTTTTGCGCATTTGTTCAATAATTGCCATTACAAGGCTTAAATTTTCTAATTGATGTGCACCTGGCATTGGGAAGAAAATTGCTTCTTCTGCAAAGGGTAGCTTGATTTTATGACCTTCTTTTGTGCTTTCTATTAATTCAAAACCATAATTAGCTTTTATAACAACTAGCTTAGCTTTTTTTTCTTCACACTCTTTTTTGAATATTTCTAGTATAGCCGGGTCTTTTTCTGTAGTTAGAAGAGGTCGGTTTTTACGTATTATTCCAAGCTTTTCATGAGCTATTTTTTCTTTTGTATCACCTAAATATTGCTGGTGATCAGTTCCTATATTAGTTATTACAGAAATTTCTGGCTCACAGGCATTGGTAGAATCAAATCTGCCACCTAAACCTACTTCTACTAGAGCTATATCTATATCTGATTCCCTAAAAGACCAGAAACCAAGAGCTGTCATGATTTCAAAAAATGCGGGTGCACCTAATGATGATTCTTTATCCATAACCTTGGTTATTTCTTTTAACTCTTTAACGCCATTGATAATAAGCTTTTCCGAAACAGGTTCACCTTGTATTTTAATTCGTTCTTTCAGGCTAAGTAAATGCGGAGAGGTGTAGCTTCCTATCTGGTAATCCTGGCAATGCAAAAGAATAGATTCTGTAATTGCAGTAACAGAACCTTTGCCATTGGTTCCGCCGATTAGAATACAAGCGTATTCTCTTTGAGGTGCATCAAGTTCTTCAAGTAAGTATTCTATTTTATCTAAGCTGTAGGGCCCTTTGTGGGTACCTCTATCTAATATCCATTTTTCTGCTTCCAGGTATTTATTCATTTTTTTTGCCTCCGCTTATTGTGGAAGTATTTTAACATATTTTTATATAAATAAACCATTACACTTTTTATTTTTGATTTTAATGTATTATTTTTGTTGAAATATTTTTGATTTCCATTCTTTTATGAGTTTTTCTAATGTCCAGGCTGCATTGGCTGGGCTTGTAGAAGGCAGTTTTTCGGCCTTAATATTATTTTTGGGAAATATATACTTTTGATATAATTCAAATGACTTTGTACCGTTACAATAAACTTTTTCTATCTTTGCACATTTAAAAATAGGTGATAAGTCATTGGGAACAGCATTAGTTATTGATGAATCAGAAGAGCCCTCTATTTCGCAGTTAGCAATAACATCCCATAATGCTATTTTGTTTTTTAGTAAAAAAGTTTTTTTCTCTTTAATATTTTGGGGTACATTCTCTTTAAAGATTTCTGATATAACTTTCCAAAACCTGTTTTGTGGATGACCGTAAAAGAACTTTTGTTCTCTTGATTTTACAGATGGGAAAGACCCAAGTATTAATATTTTGGAATCTTTATTATAAACAGCTTCAAATGGGTGCTTTATCTTCATAGTAAATATATAATACTTTATTTATTTGTTTTTCAAGTAAAATGTTGATTTAATAATTTATCATCAATATAACAAAAAACATAATAATTGATGATTTGTTAAGGAATTAATGATATAATAACCAATTATGAATAAAAATGAACATGAAAAACTTTTTATCAGGTTTTTTGATTATGTAAATGGTTTCAGAGAATCTGATGGCCATTTTTGCAAGCTGCTTGAAGAAAAACTAAAACATATTAAAGGTGTTACAGCAGATGCACTATTTATTGCCAAAAATGAAAATTGGTCAGAAGAAGATTGCTTACTAGCAGAACTTTGCGGTTTATATCACGATATTGGCCGTTTTTCCCAATATAAAGAATTCAAGACTTTTTCCAACTTAAAATCTGTAAATCATGGTCAGCGTGGTTTTGATGTAATAAATGATAATAAATTATTTGAGGGAATTGCTGAATCAGACTCTAAAATTCTACTTGATGCTGTGCATTATCATAATGTATTAGAACTTCCCAAAGATTTGGATGAAGAGTCAAAACGCTTTACTAATCTGACAAGAGATGCAGATAAGCTAGATATTTTTTATATGCTTACAGAGGCAATCAAAACAAATAGTTTAGAAAATCATCAGGATTTGTTATGGAATTTACCTATAGGAGAAGCTAATCCTGTTATAGTCGAAAAATTAATGAATAATACACAGGCATTGTATTCTGATGTAAAATCAGGAACAGATGTGTGTCTAATTCAGCTTTGCTGGCTATATGGTATTAATTATCGCTCTACTTTTATTAAATTAAAACAAACTCAAACATTAGAATTAATTTCTCTTATCTTGCCGCAAACGCCTGAAATCAAAGCCTGTTTGGAACATATAAATCTATTTGTAAATAATTGTATTTATTAGTATTGTTTTAAAATAAATATGGATTACTTAACTTTAAAATCACAGATTAAATATTTATCTGAAAAATTAAGCAGAAATCCGATTGTTATTAGAGCTTATGATCGTTCTGGTCGTTCTATTTTTTTAAGATTAAAAACAGCTTATGGAATTGAAGATTTGTCATTATGCCTAAATGCACCTAGCCAAGGAATATGGCTTTCTGAGCACTGTGACGATGTGGAAAAAAACTCGTTGATTGTTAGAAGTTTAAATCGTGTTATTATTAACTCAAAATTAGCTGATATAAAATTAGCAGGGAACGAGGATTCTGGAGAATTTGACAGAGTAGTAAGACTACATTTCGTTCTTATAGATGAATTCTTTGGAAATAGAAGTGATTATTATATTTTTTGCGAGTTTACTGGAAGGATTTCAGATATTTTCTTTTGTGATTCCGATTTTAAAATTTTAGACAGAGTATCTAGAACTTCTAATAATCTTGTTGGCGAAACATATCGCTTGCCTGATTCCTATAAATTAATAAATCCCAATAAAGCCGATAATAATGAATTGCTCGAAGCATTTTCTTCTGTCAGTAGTGAATGGACAAATAAAATCGGTTTTGTTTCTCCAATCTTAACAAAGGAAATAGAATTTAGGCTCAAAGAATCAATTGATACTAACGAAAATCGTTTAAAAGTATTTAAAGATATTTTAGCCGAAAGTCTTAATTCAAAAGCTTATTTGTATAAAAAGGGTACAAAGGTATCTGCTGTTTCTTCTTATAAACTAAAGCACGCTGCCGATTCTGAGGTTGAAGAGTTTGAAAATGTAAATGATGCAATGAATTATATAGAGGATTCTTTAGTTGGACCTAGAAGATTAGAGCAGGAAAAGAAAAACATTTTATCTCAATTAAATAGATTATTGAAACAAAAAAAGCAGCTTCTTAACGAACAATTTAAATTAAAGGAAAAATATGAAGGGGCTGATAAATACCAAATATTAGGTGATTTAATAACTGCTAATTTATATAGAATAAAACCCGGTTCTATTTGTCTAGAAGCAGAGGATTGGAATACTTGTGAAATGGTTAAAATTGAATTGGAACCAGAAAAAACTCCTGCTGCTAATGCAAAAAAATATTATAACTTATGTAAAAAGTGTAAACGAGGGGTTGTGGAAGTAGAAAGAAGAATTAAAAATTTACAATCAGATATAAAATGGTTTGAAGAGCAAATATGGCTAGCTGAAAACGCAGAAAATGAAAGCTGGCTTCATATAGAAGAGAATACGAAAACAAATAGAAAACTTAAAAATAAAGAAAATATTAATAAAAATAAAAATTCGAAAAACGCGAAGATAATTATTAAGCCATCTTTTGAGGAAAATGGCTGTAAATATTATGTGGGGCATAATGCTAAGCAGAATGACCAAATAACTTTTAAAATTGGTAAAAAAGGCGATATTTGGTTTCACGCCAATGATGTGCCAGGTGCACATGTAATATTGAAAAAAAATGAAGGTACAATTACAGAAGAGGATATAATCACTGGTGCAAAATTAGCAGCTTTGAACTCTTTTGCAAAAAACAGCAGCAAGGTTCCGGTTGACTATACAGATGTAAATAATGTTAAACGTATTCCAAACGGCGGAGCAGGGCAGGTTTCTTATACTAATCAGCATACTATTGTTGTGGATATTAATTAAAAATTATAGCTTGTAGGAAAAATAGACTAGATAAAATCAAAGCTGGTGTGATTAAGGCTAAGGCCTTTTGGGTTTGGGCTTTATTTCGTAGTTGACTTTCTAATTTACCATCAATGTTGTCAGGTATTTTGTTTTCTATATCTCCATGATATTCGCAATATACAAAACCTTCTCCGTTTTCTTTAATAATTCCTTCTGAGCGGTAATTGCATCTTGGTGTAGGCAGATTCATATTACCCTTTAAGTATTTTTCGTCATAAAGATAGTTTAACGTTTTATCATTTAATTCATTAAAAGTATCTTTGTGGTCCAAGTTATACATCTCTATAGCGTCATACAATATTCTAATGTTAGAATAACATGCTTTTTGTCTGATTGAAGCTCTTGGGGCAGGGTAATTGGGCATAGCCATACTTGTCAAAATACTTGTTATAATGAAAACAATAAATGTTTCTATAAAAATTACAGTTAAGCTTCGAGACTTTTTTTTATTATCTAAAGACATTATTTCCCTCAACAGAGTGAATATAAAATAATATATCAGATTAAATATCTAAAGTATATCAATAATATGGTAGTAATTTTTCAGTTTAAAAATGTCTTTTTATATAAAAAAAACTATGATAAACTCGTTATTAGAGACTAAATATAAATTAATACAAGAATTAGAATTCATGGAAATTATAATGAGCAATACAACAGATCAAAAGACAATTACAATTAATGGAAATCCAGGCAACCCAACAGGTGAAGCTGGTAAACAAATGCTTGAACGTATGAATCAAAGTCATTACGAAGTTACTGGTTGGGCTTTGGATTTCTTTGAAATAAAAGATGGTTTTACTATTCTTGATATAGGCTGCGGGGGAGGAATGACGTTGAAAAGACTTTCTACATTATCTCCTAGCGGCAAATTATTTGGGATAGATCATTCTGCTGTAGCGGTTGAAGAAAGTATTAAGCTAAATGAAACTCTTTGTAAAAACGGCAAAATTAAAATTTCTAAGGCTTCCGTTGAATCTCTTCCTTTTGCTAACTGCTGTTTTGATCGAATTATTACTGTTGAAAGCTTTTATTTCTGGCCAAATCCGGTAGAAAACCTTAAAGAAGTGTTGAGAGTGCTTAAAGCAGGCGGCAAGTTTATGCTTGTAGCTGA
>JAEEGL012725803.1_pt1 | contig 16246 bp, 12 predicted proteins | sample 9134231 | NCBI WGS metagenome assembly JAEEGL01 (sample SAMN16246548, study PRJNA631951) | gut metagenome | biome: gut microbiome; feature: rumen; material: fiber-attached | host: Bos | place: Iran: Karaj | collected 2018-10
AAATGTCAGGGATACTTCGCTTAAGGCGGCGATAAATTCAAGGCTCTTTCGGGCATTGAGAGATAACGGTCACCTTCTTGAGGATCACAAGGGTGGATGTGTGCTGTATGAGAAGAGAGATATAGTGGAGCGTTTGCTGCAAAATGCTTAGTGAAACAACAGGAATGTACGTCCCTCTGTTTCAATTAACCGTAGCTGAATCCAGAATATATTCAAAATCAGTATTTATATCATAAAAACGGCTGTCAGTCTGCAAGATTGATATATATATACATCCTCGTGTTGAGTTGTTTAATATCAATGCGGAACGGCCGTTTACTTTCAGCCCCGATAGTGGACCAAAGCCTTTATTGTATCTGCCCGACACATTAACTGTATATGCCGGCATATCTGCAACCAGTCTTGGCTTAAGGTCAGAAACAGATACCTCACTCAAGAAATTTGAGGCGTTTTTATGGAATTCATCCATGATCCTGTTTTCCTTTGTTTCCGGCGTCAACCCGGTTGCATACCCAAGAAATGCCAATCCGGCCGTATAGTGGACATCGGCATCTACCACGACGAAGAATGATATGTCGTTTGCCTGATCATAGTCATCCTCGAAATCCATAAAGTTTTTTGGAATTATAAATTTCATTCCTTGGTTTACATAACTAATAGTTCCATCACTGTTCATGGAAGCGGCATTATCATACATTTCTATTTTCCGTCCGATATAATCATCCGGTTCAAGGGCGATCTTTTTAAACACTTCAGTGTTCCAGTTACGGCTGTCCGAGCGCATTATCAGCTCGGAATAATCATTGTCGTAAATGTCCGCGTATACCGTGCAGTGCATTCTGGCAAAATCAATCGACAGACGATCGTTTTCAAGCCGCCAGGGACATTCAAGTTCTGTAAATTCATTGTTTATGCAATAGTAATAAGCCATACCGTCTTCATCAAGTACCAGTACCTCAGAATCATTACCTGTATATACACCTGCAGCACTTCCTATATCCGGAGCGGATTTATCTGCTTTATTTCCGGTTACAGATACATTATCTGTATGTTCAGTATCCATTGCTTCCCAATCGGTTAATGTATTGTTGGTGTCAGACCCATTCATCCCGGCCCGCTTACAGAGGAGCAGTAACGATATAAGAACAGTCATTGCGACAATTCCGAAGAGTATAACTGATTTCGGTGTTAAATGAGGGTGATGATTGGATTGGTCAAGCTTACGTTTGGCAGATACCAGCTGTTTCTTTAAAACAGCTGCATTGGCATAACGGTTTTCGGGATCGTTCTTTACACATTTCGTGATGATCGGCTTTAGAGTACCCAAAGAAGGTTTTTCGGCGGGGAGTTCACCTGTCAGCAGTACATTCATTGTGACTCCGACTGCATAAATATCAGTCTGAGGAACAGTCTGACCGTAGCCTACCTGTTCCGGTGGTGCGAACCCCTCGGTACCTAAGTGCCTGGTATCCTGACTTTGCCCATGCTTGTATGATCTGGCAGCATTTAAGTCTATAAGAATTATGCGGCCGTCATCGGTTAACATAATATTCGAAGGTTTGATATCACGGTGTATTATCGGAGGCTTCTGTCCATGTAATGAAGAGAGAATATCACAAAGTCCGATCATATAAACAACAAGGTCTGTTTCAGATATTTTCCCTTCTTTTAAAGAGAGATCCTGCAGAGTTGAACCGGGTATGAATTCCTCTATGACCGTAAGTGTGTTATTATCTTCATTAAGAGCATAGATCTTGGGAATACCTTTAACGGGATGATCATAGAGCTGAAGATAAACACCGGAGTCATACACGGACAAAATTTTTTTGAGTGCGATAGTGCCCGTGTGTATATGCTGAACCACATAGATACCGTGTTCGGCATTAAGAACGGATATTTCTTTGTATTCGTCTGTATCATTCCCTCGTTTTACCACTTGAAATCTCCCGTTAAAGGCCGGTTTGGTATCATATATTTGTAAATATATGTGCTGTTCTGAATAGTTAATCAGATTATATACTTTCACAGAGGATTATACAATGTACAATAAGAAAACCAACGAACTGGAAAAGAAGCTCGAAAGTGTGCATCCGTCCGGGATAAAGGATTTTGTAGCTGATAACGAAGAAGAACTGATGACCGGCTACCGGGATTTCATGAATTACATGAATGAATTGTTCAAACAGAAAAAACTGCTTAAGAAGGATGTATTTCTTGATGCGGATATCAGTTTGGGATATGGCTCCAAGCTGCTTACCGGTGAAAAAAATACAAGAAGCAGAGACATAATACTCAGGATCTGCTATGCGGCGGGCTTCAGTCTTGAAGAAACCCAGCGAGCCCTTAAGCTGTATCCACTGGATATCCTGTATGTAAGAAACAAACGTGACGCATTGATAATGGCATGCTTTAATAACCGCCCCGGAGACATATTTGATTTAAACGATGTACTCGAAAGTAATGGAGAGGAACCCCTGTAGATGCAGAGGTTCTTTTTATATTCCCACCACAGGGGTGGGAGCGAAAACATAAGTACACTGCTAAAATAAAGGTATCACATTAATTATGAAAGGATATGAGATGCAAAAGCAGGATACAGGTGAGCTGGAAATTAAGCTTGAAAGTGTGCATCCGGAACAGATAGCTATATTTCTTCGGGAGAATGCAGACGATCTTCTCGGCAACGGACGAAATTTCATGGATTACATGAATAAAAAGATCAAAGAGAAGAATCTTATGAAAAAGGACATAATCATGCGTGCCGATATCAACCAGGGATATGGTTACAAACTGTTGACCCAGGAGAAGGTGACTAAGCAGAGGGATGTTATTTTGCGTATATGCTATGCAGCCGAATTCACTCTTGAAGAAACACAGTACGCGTTGAGACTGTACCGGATGGAAACACTGTATGCACGTGATGCCAGAGATGCTCTGATAATGACCTGCTTCAATGATCGTCCCGGAAATATAATAAATGTGAACGAACTTCTGCTTAAAAACAATATGCAGCCACTGAGATCCAGCGGGATTTTGGAATAGAAGGATAAGCGGGTGTTTGAAAGGAAGGTGCGTATTTATGGAATATTCAATGTATGTTTGTCCTGAGTGTAGCAGAGTATTCAAGGTTAAGGGAATTGATAAAAAGGTTCACTGTGTGGATTGTACCGATATATTTCTGAAGGATATGCACATAGATCTGGAGCTGTGGAAAACATTTGATGCAAAGTCAAAAAATCAGGCAATTTCATATAACTTCAAAGATCAGAATGCTTCGCCCGTGAAGGAAGAAACAGCTCCCCGGGATATGTCGGAAAGTGTAATTGTAAATGATCCGTCCACTCCGGCTTCAGAAAAAAAATCATTACGTGAAACGATTGAACAGCCGAGTGGACCTGCGAAGCCGGAAAGATTTGTGATAAGAAACGGAATAACTGAATACAAATGTCCCAACTGCAATGCGCGGCTTACCATAAAGGAGAATTCCGAGCGGACTGTTTGCGAGTATTGCGGTTCCGTTTATCTTATAGATGATGAAAGAACCCGAACCAGGCAGGCGTTGGAGAAATCAAGGCAGGAAGGATATGAATTTGAGCGCGGTAGGATGGAGGCTCAGAGTGCGGGTGCGGGAGAAGATCTTCTGTTGCATCTTACAAAAATGATAGATAACACAAACAAAAGGGATGAGTTGTCAAAAAAAGCAAAGAAATTAACTGACAAGATGGTTGAGGTTTCCGAAAATGTACAGAAGTATTCATCTGTTTTTTACAGTCTTATACCATACCTTATATGTGCAGGAGCTGCCCTGATAGCAGTTGTTAATCTGTTCGAGAGTTCTTCAGGTATCCTTTCGCGCTTTGTTTTTCTGCTCATAGCAGGAGCTGCAGGTTATTTTGGAATGCGTTTCAGTAAAAGCTATATATCAAGTAAAGCACTGCAGTTTTCTACTGAAATGTATTCGCTTCAGGAGCAGGTGGATAATATAACACGCGATATGAATAAAATCGAGGATGATTCCTATCTGGAGATCATACCACCCGAATACAGAACAGCGGAAGCATTGAAAGCCTTGTATGATTTTCTTGTTACCAAGCGTGCATTGAATATTCAACAGGCTATAACACTGTATGAGGATAAAAAACGTAATGATGAAATACTCAGGATGCACCGTGAACAGATTGAGTTCCAAAAGAAAGAAATAGAGGATCTTAAGAGGCTGAAACAGAATAATCAGACATCTGTGCATGCATCGTCGGGATCATCCGTTGGATCTGCTTTGACCCAGGGAGTAGCCACAGCGGTGACATTATCTGTGATCAAACATATTAAAGATGAGTTTTTTTAGGTGAATCAAATAAAAAGGTTTTATACTTTTCTTGCTGACAAATCGGAAACCAATGTGTTAAACTTATGCCAAATGCTTCGAGAGTCTCTGAGTTTATCTGTGATTTGTATTTAAGAAGTAAATGAGCGTCTGAAGGCTTCGCTATGGGAGATATGATCATATGGACAGAGTTATAGTGGGTATGTCGGGCGGTGTAGACAGTGCCGTCACGGCATACCTTTTACAATTGGCAGGTTATGATGTTATCGGTGTAACATTACGTTCATGGATCGGCGGGGACGGTAAGGAGAGCCGCTGCTGCGAGATAGATGATGCGAGGAATATCTGCGCGAAATTAAATATCCCATATTACGTACATAATTGCTTTGAACAGTTCAGGGATAAGGTTACGGATCCGTTCATCAAAGATTATGTCAGTGGTCTGACACCTAATCCGTGCATAGAGTGTAACCGTTATGTGAAATGGGACCGTATGCTTGACATGGCGGATACCATGCAGGCAAAGTACGTCGCAACCGGGCATTACGCATCGGTTGTAAAGCTTGATAACGGAAGATATACGGTTAAGAAGGCGGAACATACCGGGAAAGATCAGACCTACATGCTGTATAAGCTTACGCAGGAGCAGCTTGGCCGGACTCTTATGCCGCTCGGAAAGCTGACAAAGGAAGAGGTCAGGAACATTGCCGCGAAGGCAGAGCTTCCCGTTGCGAACAAGCCCGATTCTCAGGAAATATGCTTTGTTACAGAGGGCAACTATGCAGAGTATATTGAGGAACACTACAGTGAAGAGTTACCGGGGGAAGGGAACTTCGTTGACGAGGAGGGAAGGATACTTGGAAGGCATAAGGGGATCATTTATTATACGGTAGGACAGCGGAAGGGACTGGGTCTGCCTCTTGGCTATCCTGCCTACGTGAAAAGTATCAATACAGATACCAATGAAGTCGTAATAGGAACTGAAGCCTGTCTGTATAAGGATAAGATAATATGCAGGGATGTAAACATGCTCAGCCTTCCATGTCCGGATGCCGGAACCGAAATAAAATGCAGGGTTAAGATACGTTATCATTATGTACCGCAGGAGGCGCTTGCAAGAGTGCTTGACGATAACAGGATGGAGATTTATTTTGACACGCCCGTGCGTGCCGCTGCACCAGGACAGTCGGCAGTTCTGTATGATGATGACGACTGCGTTATCGGCGGGGGAGTGATAGAGGAACAGTATGAATAAACTTGTGGTGATTACAGGCACAACCGCATCAGGCAAAAGCGATATAGCAGTGGAGCTTGCGAAGGAATTCGGAGCCGAGATAGTATCGGCCGATTCGAGGCAGGTGTTTCGGGGACTTGATCTTGGGAGCGGCAAGATAACGGAGGAGGAGATGCAGGGTGTTAAGCATCATCTTTTGGATGTTGCTTCGCCAAACGATTATTTCTCACTGGCTGACTTCCAGAAGCTTGCATATGAGGCGATCGATGATATTCATTCACGCGGAATAGCGCCTTTTCTTGTCGGTGGAACGGGACTGTATATAAATGCGGTAGTGGATGGCTACAACCTCCACGAGAGCAGGCCGGATCCGGAGCTTCGCAAAAAGGTTGAGGAACGAACACTTGATGAATTGATCGAAATACTCAGGGAGAAGGATCCCGAAGCACTTACAAGAGTGGATCTTATGAATAAGCGAAGGGTAGAGCGTGCGGTAGAGAAGGTGCTCAGCGGGAAGACAGGTGAGAAACCGAGCAGTCCGCGATATGATTCTCTGGTCATCGGAGTTACATGGCCGCGAGATGTGCTGTATGAGCGTATCAGGATCCGTCTTGACCGTCGTCTTGAGATGGGTATGATAGACGAAGTAAAGAACCTTCGTGAAAGGGGAGCAAGTGATGAATTCCTCTACAAGCTTGGTCTTGAATACAGATACATACTTATGTATTTAAGAGGCGAATTTGACAGCTTTGAGGCTTTTCACGACAAGCTGTTCATGGAGATAAGACATCTTGCCAAGGAGCAGATGACATGGTTTAGAAAGCGTAAGGATATACACTGGATCGATATGAACGGTGATCCGATAAAGGAGGCATCCTTATTGATCCGTAAGTTTGCCATAGCGGGTGTTTTGTGATATTATTTAACTGTTAAGTCAATAATATAATAGCGAATGTTATTAGAAAGTCATAGTATATTAACATGGATTGAGGGGAAGATAATCCTATGGACAGGTTTATATCTGCCGTGAGCAGGACGTTTCATGGTGAGAGAAAGATAAACGATCGCAGAAAGTATCAGGCTAGCGGAGCCATCCTGGCATTTATTCATCTTTTTTTTGTGTGGCTGTTTCACGAAGTAGATGTAAGCTTTCTTCTTGTCTACAACATTATTATTGTGCTGTTTTATTCTGTAATAACGATCATTACCGGCGTGGTATACAGATATACACATATTTTTATAGCTACCTTTGTGGAGGTTTTGCTCCATTCATCCCTTGCCTCTTTTCTGCTTGGATGGGATTGGGGATTTATGACCTATACACTGGGACTTGTTCCGTTATCCTTCTACATTGCATATACGGTTCCTCATTTTAACAGAAAAATTAAAATTCCAATAATAGCTTCAGCTATCGTATTTATAATATATATCATTACCAGGCAGTATTGTGTGCATTCCGGAGCAATACTGCATCCTCGCGTGTCTTCGGAATTCATAAACAGAGTGTTCCTGTTTAATATAATGCTGACTTTCTGTTTCCTGTGGGCAGTTGCCCTTCTGTTTTCTCTGGAAGTGTATTATATGCAGAATCATCTCCAGTCGGAGAATACTTCTTTGGAGCAATTGGCTAATTACGATCCGTTAACGAAGCTTATGAATCGTCGAAGCATGGATATCTATCTTAGAGATGCCGTCGAGAACGCTGCAAAGAAGGATGAAGAGTTCTGTCTTATTATGGCTGACATAGATGATTTCAAACAGGTGAATGACACCTACGGTCATGCGGCAGGAGATGAGGTACTTAAGGAGGTTGCGAAGATCATCGCCGGCAATGTCAGGGAAGAGGACTGTGTCTGCCGGTGGGGTGGTGAGGAAATACTGATCCTTGTGCGTGCCGGTCTCGATGTTGCCGAGAGCGTTGCAGACAGGATATGTAAAGACATTGCTGCAGCCCGAATAGAGGCGGAAGGTGTAAAACTGGCGGTTACAATGACTCTCGGGGTTGCGGGCTATGTCCGGGGAGATACGGTAGACAGTATTACCGAGAGAGCTGATAAGAATCTGTACACAGGTAAACGCCATGGAAAGAATCAGGTGGTTAAATAAGGAGATGATCGTATTTGAGAGGTTTCTCTTATAAAGGTTGAGTTGCGGTATGTAGCGGAAAATGATACAATATATCACATTAGGGACGATATATCACAAACACAGATATGGACACAGGAATTAAGTTTGCCTGAGGGGGCATCAAGGAGAATTATATGAAGAAACCTGGGAGCAGAATTACGATCATATTGTTTTCAAGACTTATTTCGGCTGTTATTTTATCAATGGTGCTGTTATTATGTGCATCATTTTCAGTATATGCAGATGAAAATGTAAGTGATATATCATCTGTAGAGAACAAGGATGCCGGACAGCAGGGGAATTCATCTGATACGGACACCCCTTCACAGGAAGAAAAGACCGGTGAGCCGGAGGTATCAAACGGAAATGAGACAGCTCCCGGCACTGATACGCCTGCGGACATAGATATATCAACAAAACCGGAAGCTTCAGCCGACGATACAAGTATAAATACGAACACAGATACAAACACAGATGCAAACATAAATACAGATACAAACGCAAACGCAAATACAGATACAAACGCAAATACAGATACAAATACAGATACAAATACAAGTACGGATACAAACACAGATACAAACGCAAATTTAGATACAAATATAAGTACCGATGCAAACACAAATACAAATCCAAATGCAAATCCAAATGCAAATGCAGCTACAGCTACATATACAGTTGCAAATACAACTGAAAATACAGATGTAAATTCTAATTCAAATTCAGAAGAAGTTCCCGGTTCGGGTGCTCCTTTATTGGAAGAAAAGACCGGTGAGCTTTCGGGTCTTTTGGAAGGAAGTCCGGCAAGCGGACCGGAGGAAAGCGATAACAACGGGATAAGCACCGGCAATGAGGAAAAAAGGACTGTTTCCATCGCAGTTATTTCCGATACTCATTATGTTTCAGAAGCGCAAAAGGAAGGGGCAACAGATGATGTCATTGATCAGGCATCCAGGGCTGAGGTAAGGATGTTTGAAGAGATAGACGGAATAGTAACAGCAGCTCTTTGGCAGATTGAGGAATTTAAACCGGATGTTATTGTTGCATGCGGAGATCTTACCAGCAACGGAGAATATGCAGGAGCGGAAGCGTTTGCAGATAAACTGAATGCCGTTAAAAATGTGGAAGGCATGGAGGATGTGGGTATCTATGTTGTTAACGGAAATCATGATATTAACAATTCCTATGCCGCTGAATACAGTGAGGAGATAACTGCAGCCGGGAGGATCGCGCCTGAGGATTTCAAGACGGTTTTTGCCGGTCTTGGATATGGTGAAAACGACCATATTGAAGGCGGAACCAGAACCGTATACGAACCGTCGGATGATGACAGTTCAAAGGTACAGAATCACGGAGGCCTTTCATATGCTACTGATATAGCAGAAGGGGTATCTCTTATTGTAATGGACACCGGTGTGTATTGCTATGACGATCTTGTGAATTCAAGATTCAATGAAGCGCAAAAGACCATGGGATACGTGTCGGAGGGACTTCTTGAATGGGTGGTTGAACAGGCCAGGACACGTAAGGCAGAGGGTAACCTCGTCCTTGCCATGTGCCACCATTCGGTTATGCCTCACTATTCGGTTCATACCGATGCTATGGATGCGTTTATGAAAGAATATGTCATTTCAAATTATGAGGAAGTATCGAATGCTCTTGCGGATGCCGGAGTGACTGCTGTACTGACGGGACACGCTCACGCAAATGATATCGCGCGTTATATATCGGAAAACGGAAATGTCCTTTATGACATTCAGACCGCTGCCCTGTGTGCCTATCCGGTGGCATGGAGAACGATTAATATAGAAATTACAGGAAGCGGGGCAGATGCGGTTTACGATTTTTCGATCAATACCAACTTTCTTGATAAGGATTTTGACGGTATAGATACTTCAAAATGGAAATTTACGGCCGGAGGGCAGGAGAAAACTTTCGATGATGACTTTGATAAAAGCATGCAGAACTACAGTTATGAAAAGGTTGGTATAAGAGAGGAAATAATAGCACCAGCTGTTGATTATAATTTAAGGCTGCCGATATCTGATATTGCCTTTAATGAAACAGGCCTGGCCGGTTATATAAAGGATAAAGCCGGTATTGAAGAGGATGTGGATCTGGGCGAATATGTGACCGACCTCTTATCCGGCATTTTCGATCAATATCAGACGGTTGATACGGATTATAATATTAGAGGTCTCATCTTCCATATAAATGCGGAAAAAAACGATGAAGAACAGGACGAACGTATAATTGAGTATGATGTGGAAATAACCAGCTTGATCGGGAATGAAAAAGCCAAGGTGGGCTTCGATCTGTCGGGTATTGCCGATTGCGTCAATACCATGATCGACAAGCTTGATACCCATATTAATGAAGGCGATTGGAAGCAGAGTGATTATAAAGCCTCTCCGATCCAGGCTGAGGTAAATAAGCTTATATCGGATTTTATAATTGAAGTATTAAATGCTCCCATAAATGCAGATGATGCAGATCCGGTTAACGGATTTACCATAATCAATGATGCATATCTGGCTTATGCCAGAGGAGACGAAGGTGCTGTACGGACGGAACAGAGAGAGAACTGGCTGCAGTTACTTAAGAGTGAAGCTTTTGCACATATTGTCAAGAATTCATTGTTTAACAATATATTAAAGATACCGGATGAAGAGACCGAATATCCCATATTAAAGAGCGTTCTGCAGACTTCTGTCAATCCTCCCGGAAAGGATTCAATACTTGAACTCACACATCTGGAAGGAGAGCCCATGCTTCGGATATTTATCATTGGGTTGGGGGATATAAGTACTGTAAATAATATAATTGCTAATACAAACAGGTTGTGGAAGGAAGATATACCTGATTCTGCCTTCACTGCGATCACAAAAACGCTTGCCCAGTTTCATGAGTCATTTACACAGGACTCGATCATCCCCGATGATTCAATATGGAATTTCCATACGGTATTGTTCTACCCGAATTACGGTGACAATACTGCCATTAATTCACTTACCGTAGAGGATCACAAAACGGGGTATTACCCGCAGCCTGTCAGGGATGGTTTCAATTTTGAAGGCTGGTTTACGGAAGCTGAAGGCGGTACCCCGGTTGAAAGTGATGCGGATTTCTCGGGTATTTACAGACTTTATGCCCATTGGAGCGAAATCGCACCTCCGGGACCTGATCCGGGTCCGGAACCCGATCCCGAACCGGAACCCGATCCCGAACCTGCTCCCGAACCTGCTCCCGAACCTGCACCGGAACCTGAGTCTGAGCCCGGACCGTTGCCCCCATATTATCCTGTATACGAGTTGCTGTTTGGGCCGGATGATGATGAAAGCGATTATTTCTATACCGGTAATGCGGAGGATATGGATTATCTTACAAGACTGACTCTGCAGCTTGGTGCTGTTGCAATCGATGAGAACAGAAACCGGACGGATCAATCTGTTCTTGATATGACAAGGGATCTGATCGCGGGACTTCCGACAGGAGCCCATATAGATAGTAACGGTATTGTGGATGGAAACGGTGATAAGATATTATCCGGCGTATTTATAACGGCCAATGGATTACTGGGAATAAATATTAAGGAGTATAAGCTTCTTCCGCCCATGCTCATAAAGGTAATTCGCCTGTTGAACAGGGATATCATGATATTTTATCTGTACGAGGGCAGATGGAATTCCATCCTTGTTCCTGCGGGAGCAGATCTGCCGGTGGGCTTGCCATTTGGATCAATTTAATTTAATGGAGAGAGTACTATGATTTCACTTATAGTAGCGTATGCGAACAATCATGTGATCGGAAACAAAGGCTGTATTCCCTGGAGGATAAAGGGAGAACAGAAGCGTTTCAGGGAACTTACCACAGGAAATGTTGTTATAATGGGAAGGCGTTCTTATGAGGAAATAGGACACCCGCTTCCAAACCGGACAACTATCGTTGTGTCCAATACGAAGAAGTTTGATGAAGAGAATTGCATGACCGCCGGATCTCTTAAGGAAGCGATAGAACTTGCCGGAGACAGGGAGATTTATATTTCGGGAGGAGCACGACTGTATGAAGAGGCAATGCCCGTTGTGGAGAAAATGTATATAACGGAAGTTGAGGGCGATTTCGAGGGTGACACTTTCTTTCCCGACTTTGATCCCGGGGATTTTGACAGAGAGGTCGTTGAACATCATGACGGTGAAATACCGTATACTTATGTGACATATACCAGGAAACGATGAGCAACTCCCGGCGATTTGCTTCAGACGGTTATTTCCGGGAAGCATTGCTTAATTCCGGCATGCGGAAGTGTAAAGCAGAATATGAAAGCCGGAACTGTCATAAGGCTCCGGATCCCTTATGACAAATCCATCGATGAAATAAAAAGGAAGGAAGCTACAGGATGGTACATTTCGTGGGAGCCGGTCCCGGAGCGGTCGATCTCATAACACTCAGAGGAGCCGAGTTAATTAAGAAAGCTGATGTTATTATATATGCGGGTTCTCTTGTCAATCCTGAACTGTTAAAGAGTGCGGGAAGTGATTGCAGGATATATGACAGTGCATATATGAACCTCGAAGAAGTAATGGAAGTTATCAGGAACTGCGATGGTGAGCTTGTAAGACTTCATACGGGAGATCCTTCTCTTTACGGTGCAATAAAGGAGCAGATGGATATACTCGATAAGGAGGGAATTCCCTATGATGTATGTCCGGGAGTCAGTTCAATGGCCGGTGCGGCGGCGGCGCTTAAGGCGGAATATACCCTGCCCGGTGTATCGCAGAGCGTTATCATAGCAAGAGCACAGGGACGGACCGGAGTACCGCAGGGACAGGAGCTTAAGTCATTTGCGGCACATCATTCGACCATGGTTATTTTTTTGTCATCGGGGCTTGCAGACAAGGTAAGCACGCAGCTTATAGAAGGCGGATATGAGAAAGATACCCCGGTGGCTGTTGTTTACAAGGCTACCTGGCCGGACGAAAGGAAATTAAGAACTACTCTTGAACATCTTGCAGATGATATGCGTAAGGAAGGGATCGATAAGACAGCCCTTATAATAGTCGGAGATGTTCTGGATCATGAATATGAGCTCTCGAAGCTCTATGATAAGGATTTTGTAACAGGTTTTCGAGGTGAAAAAACTCCGTTTGGTGAGGAAATAGTGAAATCATAAGTATCGTGAAGTCACACGATATTATGTATTTGACTTTTCGCCTGTTTTGCAATAGAATTGATTTCGTGAGTTAATGGGGAATTAGTGAGGGGTGTGCATGTATACATGTACACTTTTTTGTTATATATTAATCCTGAAACAGCCATATCGGACGCTTCGCATGTGATCCGGTTGTTTGGAGCGGGTGACATATAAAGGATGTTGAGGAGACGGATATGTCTGCACTTATTACGTTTAAAAACGTTGGAAAGATATATAAGACAGGCTCAGTGGTTTACGAGGCGCTTCACGATGTGAATCTTGAGATAAATGAAGGCGAGCTGGTAGTCATCCTGGGGCCTTCCGGGGCAGGAAAAAGTACGCTTCTTAACCTTCTCGGAGGACTTGATGCGGCATCGAGCGGTAAGATTTTTTTCGCATCCGAGGAGCTGACCGCCTTCGATGATGTCAGGCTTGGGAAATTCCGTGCAACGGATGTCGGTATAATATTCCAGTTTTACAATCTGGTTCCAACGCTTACAGCTTTGGAGAATGTTGCTCTTATGGAAGAGCTTGGGATTAAGATAATGGATCCTCTCAAGGCTCTGGAAATGGTCGGGCTGGCCGATCGCAAGAACAATTTCCCCTCTCAGATGTCAGGAGGACAGCAGCAGCGTGTGTCGATAGCAAGGGCACTTGCCAAGCAGCCGAGACTGCTCCTGTGTGATGAACCGACGGGAGCACTTGATACAAATACCGGAAAGGAAGTACTTAAGATACTGCAGGATCAGAGCCGGGTTCATAACAAAACAGTTGTTATGGTTACGCACAATGCTCTGTTTGCGGAAGTGGCAGATAAGGTTATCTATGTGAAGAACGGTACCGTCGTTGAAGTTACTAAAAATGACAGTCCCAAAGATGCTTTTGATCTTGATTGGTAGTCGGAATGAAGAAAAATCTTATTAAAAAAATGTTCCGCGACCTGCGGTTTAACGCGGTTCAGTTTGTTTCGATATTCATAATGTGCTTCCTTGCGTTATTTTTGCTTGCAGGTTTTGATGCGGATACGCAGGGACGTCTGAGGTCATCTGACAGATATTTCAAAAAAACCAATTTTTTTGATCTGCTTCTTACCTCCGAAGGATTTACAAGAGAGGATCTGGATGCGCTTGAAGATATTCCGGAGATAGAACATGCGGAGAGAAGAACCTCTCTGTTAGGAAAAGTTACGAACTGTTTAAATAAAAAGATTGAGCTTAATTTCATTGAATCCGATGAAGTGTGCAGGCTGTACCTGATCGAGGGTGAGCCGTTTACGGCAGGTAAAAGAGGCATATGGATAGACTGGCATTTTGCAAAGGTGCACAACCTTTCAATTGGTGATGCGGTAGAGATCAATATTGACGGAAAGGCAATATCGGAGCCGGTAGTCGGAATAGTGGATGAACCCCAGCATACGAATTTCATGATAGATGAATCCTATGCCGAGGCTCAGTATGGGGATTACGCCTACGCGTTTCTTGATACATCCGAATATCCGCTGGACAACATCAGCTTTGAGACTGCGATTGTAGATCTTAATACGGTCGATAACCAGATGTATCTGACAGATGAGGACAGGAAGGCTTTCAAATCTGCGAAGCTCGAAATCCTGGATAAAATATCCAAGACATCGATGAGCATAATGACCAAACCGGAGCAGGAAGCATATGCGACTCAGAGATCGGACTGCAATTTTAATGAGACTATGATCTTTATATTTCCGACACTGTTCATCACGATCACACTGCTCAGTACCATCACCACGATGTCAAGGATCACGGCCAAACAGAGGACAGTCATAGGAACACTCAAGGCGCTCGGGTTCAGCAGACGTACTGTAACGCTGCATTATATTTCATACACGGTGGTTATTTCCTTCATGGGATGCTTTCTGGGGCTGCTTGCAGGTTATTACGGACTCGGAGAATGGCTGATCGAGGATTTCTATGATTTATATTCCGTACCGGGCAGTGCTATGGCAATGTCTTATTCTGTTCCTGTCATAGCTCTTTTGGTAGTTATATTCAGCGGTTTTGCAAATTACCTGTCATGCCGTCGTCTTCTTGTGCTCAGTGCGTCTACAATACTTATGCCCGAAGCTCCCAAAGCAGGCGGTGCGGGTATTATCGAAAAGACTTTTATCTGGAGATTTTTGAGTTTTGCGACACGATGGAACTTAAGGGATATAAATATTAACCGTTTCAGATCGGTAATGGGTGTATTCGGTGTCCTTATCTGTTCGTCAATACTGATGGGAGCTTTCGGCTTCGATGAAATACTGGTGGAACAGGATGAATGGATATATAAAGATCTGAGACCGGCGCAGTATACGATCAACCTCTCCGATTATGGCGGATATTCCTGGGCTTATGATTATTCAAGGGCATACAAAGGCCAGATGGTCATGGTTACCAACGCCGAACTTATGAGCCGTACGGACAGCAGGCTGTTTTCGGTAACCGTGGTTGATGAAGGTAATCTGTACCATGTACAGAATGATAAAAGAGAATATATGAAAATACCGAAATACGGGGCCATCATAAGCCACAAAGCTGCAGATACCCTTAAAATAAAGAAAGGAAGCAATATCAGCTTCCGTTTACCTACACAGAAGAAGATATATACAGTTTCGGTGGTTGATATATGTAAGTCACCGGATGTGCAGGGGATAATAATAAGCAGGGAATGCTTTGAAAAAATGGGAGGATATTTCGATCCCAAAACTGTTTATACAGATATGACGGTACCCGTTTCGATAGCATCAGACAGAAGAGAAGTGACCGGAGTCATATCCAGAAGCGAACTTATACGTGCTCTGAAAAGGGCTATGGAAAGCATGAATGAAATGGTCATCGTTATCATAGTTATAGGAATGATAACGGGCTTTACCGGAATGTATAATACGGGAATAATGTCCTATATTGAAAAGACCAGAGATGTTGCGACGCTTAAAGTGCTCGGTTTTGAGACGGGAAAGATCAGATGGATACTTCAGCAGCAGAATCTTTTACTGACGGGGGTTGGAACAGTCCTTGGAATACCTCTCGGTCATCTGTATATTAAATATCTTATCGACTCAATGGATCCAACGTCAGATTATATAGTCGATCTGTCATATATGCCATACGTTAAAATGGTAGCATTTACCTATGGTTTATCGATTCTGGTAAATGCACTTATTTCGACCAGGGTCAAGAGTATAAATATGGTTGAAGCATTAAAAGGAGTAGAGTAAAGAGGATGAAGATTGTAAAAAGGATACTTATAATACTTGTAATTCTGGGACTCATAGGAGCCGGCGTATATTACTACATGCAGCCTGAAGAAATTGAGGTTGTGGTCGCGGATACCGGTTCCGTGTCACCGAAGC
>JAEEGL013669772.1_pt1 | contig 16246 bp, 9 predicted proteins | sample 9134231 | NCBI WGS metagenome assembly JAEEGL01 (sample SAMN16246548, study PRJNA631951) | gut metagenome | biome: gut microbiome; feature: rumen; material: fiber-attached | host: Bos | place: Iran: Karaj | collected 2018-10
ATTCTCGCAGCTCTGTAAAGGTCTTCCGGAATAGTCTGAAGACCGGCAAGGAAAATAAGGATGTTAAATGCCATGCTCTTCCAAATAGCGAAAATGATAAGGAACAGAACAACTGATCCGGCTGCAGCAACACCATACTTGTAACTATTGTAGAATTTGTCATAAATGAAATACACAATAGTCATAGCCTTGTTGGCTGGGCCTGCCTTGCCCTGGAAAAGAGAGAATACTTCGTTGTAAACCTTGAAGGCACCGATCATACCAATAACGCTGGAATAAACAATCATAGGTGCAAGCTGAGGAACTGTAATCTTAGTAAATACACGAATCTTAGGTGTAGAGTCAATTCTCGCAGCTCTGTAAAGGTCTTCCGGAATAGTCTGAAGACCGGCAAGGAAAATAAGGATGTTAAATGCCATGCTCTTCCAAATAGCGAAAATGATAAGTGCAGGCATAGCATACTCAGGACGATTGAGCCATGGAATAGGATCAATTCCAAAAAATCCCAGGAAATAGTTGATAAGTCCATAGTTGCTGTTGAACATCCATCTCCAAACGATACCAATAGCGATAACGCTGGTTACGTAAGGAAGGAAGTATACTGTCTGGAAAAATGCCTTAGTCTTGGTACAACTATTGATCAGTACCGCAATGATAAGAGAAAGAATAATTGAAGCAGGTACTACGCATATAACATAAATAGTTGTATTCCTAAGTGATAGTGCAAAATCAGGATCTGCAAAAAGCGTTTTATAGTTATCAAATCCAATTGATGTATAGCCATGGCTGATAATACTATAATCGCCCAAAAAGCTCATGATGACTGCTCTTATCAATGGGTAAATTGTAAAAGCAAGCATGATGATGATAGATGGAAGGAGATATAAATATCCCTTAAAACTCTTCTTATCCATATTGTTCTCCCTTTTTCACCTATTAGAATCTGCCTATAAGCTTTTCTGAAGAATCAAATACAAGGATATGTCCTTCACGAACAGAAGCCTTAATTGTATCTCCCTCAGATACCTGCATATAAGAGTGAACAAGAACACGAACAACGGACTGACCAAGTTTAGTGAACAGAAGAAGGTCACGTCCTGTCATACGAAGATTGTCAACGGCAAAAGAGATTCCGTTTTCATCTATATAGAAAGATTCAGGTCTGATTCCTGCATGATAATGTCCATCAGCAAGCTTGGCACCTGTTCTAAGAACTACTTCGCCTGATGTGATAACTCCATCCTTAACGTCAACTTCAATGTTGTTGATTTCAGGAGTTCCAAGGAAGTTTGCTACAAATTCATTTGCAGGATTAAGGTACATTGTCTGAGGTACCTCATACTGCTGGAGAACGCCTTCCTTCATAACAGCGATACGATCAGAAATACTCATAGCCTCTTCCTGGTCATGTGTTACGAAAATAGTTGTAATCTTAACTTCCTGCTGAATACGTCTGATTTCTTCTCTTGTCGCTACACGAAGCTTAGCATCAAGGTTTGATAAAGGCTCATCAAGAAGAAGAACCTGCGGTTTCTTAACAAGAGCTCTGGCAATAGCAACTCTCTGCTGCTGACCACCTGAAAGCTCACTTGGTTTTCTATTCAAATATTGTTCAATCTTAACAACCTTGGCAATCTCAAATGCCTCTTCCTTGGCCTGAGCTTTCTTGACGCCACGATTGATAAGTGGGAATGTGATGTTATCCTCTACTGTCATATGTGGGTACAGAGCATAGTTCTGGAAAACAAGTCCAATCTCTCTGTCCTCCGGAGGAATAGATGTTACATCCTTGTCTCCAAAGAAGATCTTACCCTCTGTAGGTGTTGTAAGTCCTGACAGCATGAAAAGAGTTGTAGATTTACCACATCCGGATGGTCCCAAAAGACCTACAAGCTCGCCATCATTGATTCTGAGATTCATATGATCTACTGCGTTAAGACTGCCATATGTTTTTGTCAGATTCTCAATTCTAATGTCCATTTTTTACCCCTAATTCTAATAAATTGATATAAAAGATTTAAAGTCGCAAAGGCTATTATACTATATAATATTCAATTATAAAATATTTATTAACAAATTAACAAAGTGCCCAAACTCTCGATAAAACAAGGACGGAGCCACCCTTATAGCGGCTCCGTCCACATTATATCAATATAAACTTTTTTAGTTTCAGAAACATATCATATTTACAATATGTATACTATTACATTGTAAATCCAGTTTCCAATAATGTCAAAGCTCCTATTCTATTGATTCCAATATACAGGTAAAAAGCGGTTAAATATATTATCTTTTTACCGTTTTATTATATACCATTAATCAGAAATTGTCTTTATCCTTCATTCTGTTGACTGCATCCATTGCAAGTTTACTTCTCTCACATTCTGATGCCGAAAGAGAAATCTGCCAGGCAAGAGGGCTTCCCTTCATGTGTTCTGATGCATAAGACAATCCATTAGTCCTCTCATCGAGAAATGGCCTGTCAATCTGATTAGGATCGCCAAGAAGAATTATCTTGGTATCTTTGCCGGCTCTTGTTATAATTCCTTTCGCCTGAGTAGGAGTCATGTTCTGAGCTTCATCAATTATCAGATAGGTTTTCAGAATAGATCTTCCTCTGATAAAGTTCAAAGCTTCACACTGAACAATTCCCCTTTCAAAGACTTCATCAGTCTTGCCCTGAAGCTCTTTTTCATCCTTGTAGCGTTCTTCTTCGTTAGAATCAATAAGCTGCTCAAGGTTATCAATTATAGGCCTCATAAGAGGAGAAATCTTCTCCTGCTCATCTCCGGGAAGAAATCCAATATCATCGTCAAACTGCGAGTTTGGTCTGCAGATCAATATTCTACGGTACTCCCCCGTTGGCCTGTTGATCATCTTCTCAAGACCTACAGCAAGAGAATAGAAAGTCTTGGCAGTTCCAGCCATTCCTTTTACGATTACAAGTGGCGCAACATCCGCAGGCTGCATCAAAGCTTCCTGAAGGAAGTATTGTCCGGCATTTCTTGGCTTAACACCATAGGGCTGACTCTTCTCAAATTCAAGCTTCTTGATGTATTCGCCGCAAACGCGCCCCATCTGGGTTTTGTTAGTGGACTGGTCAGCTCTTATAACCACAAATTCATTTTCATAGAGCTCCGGCGTATACTGATTTCCCTCCTCATCACAGCAATATACCTTGCTGACAGGTATCCCCTTTTTCTTAAAATCTTTAAATGCCTCTTCCGGTGCGTATACGGAAATACGGCCGCTGTACTGTTCTCCTTCTCCCGCTACCTGCTCTGTAGTAAAGTCTTCAGATCTGACGCCAAGAATCTGGGCTTTGATACGCATCAGAATGTCCTTGGTAACCAGAATAACCTGTTCTTTACTACTATCACTAAGTCCCTTACAAACCTTCAGGATACGGTTATCAGATTTATACTCTGCCATATCATTTGGAAGCTCTACATCCTTAAAGTTCTTCTCAACTCTAAGAAAGCCTCCATTGTCAAGCTTAACTCCCTTGACCAAATCCCCTGCGCCTCTAAGCTGCTCTAAAATCCTGATGGCCTCACGGACATTTGCTCCTCGCTCGCCCTCGTCCCTCTTGTGGCCATCGAGTTCCTCCAAGACTACCAGCGGAAGAACGACCTCGTTATCTTCAAAGCACTTAAGAGCGTGTGGTGCCTGAATCAAAACGTTGGTGTCCAATACGTAGATCTTCTTCATGCGTAGGTCCCCCTTATTTGTATGACTTATGCATTTATTATACCATATCTTGTGTTTTAGCAATAATATGTTTAATAAAAAAGCATCTGACTTCTTGGAATCAAAGAAGTCAGATGCTTTTTATTACTTTATTTCAGCTGCTCTCTTAAGAGCTTCATCAATATGAGGAAGGAAGTTTTCTCTTCCTACAAGGTCTACAAAACCATCTTTTTCCATAGTATTCATCGGCTGTTCATTAACATGTGAGAACACAAGCTGAACTCCGTTTTTATTGCACTTCTCATAAAGCTGTTCAAATGAGTGCATAGCTGTTGCATCAATAGCAGGTACACCACGCATTCTGATAACAAGAGCTCTTGTGAAGTCCTTAAAGCTGATAGCTGCAATCTGCTCAGCATCACCAAAGAACATAGGTCCGCTGATCTCATATACTCTTACATGCTTAGGAATATCTTTAAGTCCCGGGCCATCAGGATCATCCTCAGGATCATAGTACTTCCAGCCACGGATTCTGGACTCTTCGCTCATTCTCTTCATGAACAGTAGGCACGCAAGAACCATACCAACTTCAATAGCTACAACAAGGTCAAATACAATAGTAAGAACAAAAGTTGTTACAAGTACAATAATGTCGCTCTTTGGAGCAGTCTTACACAGATGAACAAAAGTTTTGTACTGGCACATATTATAAGCAACCATGAAAAGAATTGCTGCTATAGTAGGCATTGGAATAAGAGCCGCATATGGCATCAATACAACAAGTACAAGCACAAGGCAAACTGAATGAACCATTCCGGCAACAGGTGTTCTGCCACCATTCTTGATATTAGCTGCTGTACGTGCGATCGCACCTGTGGCAGGAATACCTCCGAATAAAGCAGATCCGATATTACCTGCGCCCTGTGCAACAAGCTCCATATTTGATCTGTGTTTGCTGTCTATCATGCTGTCAGCAACAACGCATGACAAAAGAGACTCAATAGCTGCAAGAATAGCAATTGTAACTCCGTCTCCGGCGACTGAAGTAAGTGTCTTAAAGCTAAATACTGGAATTGTAAGAGTTGGAAGCTGTCCCTTGATCTCATACAGATCTCCGATTGTATTTACGTTCATACCAAGGAGCTTAACCATCAAAATACCAACAATAACTGCTATAAGAGATCCCGGAATTTTCTTGCTGATCTTAGGCCATACAATCTGAATTGCAAGACATACAAGACCTACGATCAAAGCCTGTAAGTTAAAGGTGCTGATATTATGGGCTATAGCTGCGGCCTTGTCTACAGTTTCTACTGTAGCTGTTCCGGCAGGATATGTAAGTCCCAGGAAATCCTTGATCTGTCCAATCGCAATAGTAACAGCAATTCCTGCTGTGAATCCTGTAGTAATAGTATAAGGAATAAACTTAATAAGTGATCCCAGTCTGAATACACCCATTATAATAAGAAGAACTCCTGCAAAAATAGTAGCAAGCGCAAGTCCTTCCATACCCTTATTAGCAACAATTCCGGCTACTATCGTAGCAAAAGCTGCTGTAGGTCCGGCAATCTGAACTCTGCTACCACCGAGGAATGAAATAATGAATCCTGCAACAATTGCTGTGTACAAACCTTCCTCAGGGCCAACGCCTGAAGCAAGTGCAAGTGCAATTGACAGCGGCAATGCAATGATTGCCACAATAATTCCTGATACAACATCCTGTGCCAGCTGCTTACCAGTGTATCCCTTGAGGGCTGTAAACAGCATCGGCTTCAATCTTTCGTTTTCCATAATATCCTCCACCTATGTATCTATTATAAGCAAACAAAAATACCCTTTATATCTTATCAATATAAAGGATATTAAAGCCTAGGCTATTATATTCCCACGAATACTTGAGGTCAATAATAAATGTAATTTTCCGAATAATGAACTTATCAGACTTTATACTTATTTAATTTTTGTTACAATTTTGATAGAAAAGTTTACGTCATCACATTTTCGGAAGATAATAATATTATCTAAATCTTGTGAAGGGAGAAACGTGGTATGAAAAATTGGAATAAACCGGAAATCAATTCAGTAACTCTTAACAGCACAGAAGTACTCAAGACTGTTAAGATAAATGTAGGTGATTTAGAGTTTGGTAATCCAAAAGATATTTATGTAGTAATGTCTGAGGGCTCACCTGACGATCCTATAGAAATCCCATCATAATTATTTGTATTGATTTTGCTTATTTTAAAAGCCACAGGTTTCCCTGTGGCTTTTTGTAATATGTCATCTCTGCTTTATTCTCTACATATTTATAATATGTACTTATATAATAATCAAACTTCTATTCCTCTATATATCTTTTCTACAATATCAGCAATCTTATCCTGCGAATTACCTGTAGCAGGTCTGACAATCATATACACAGGGCACTTCGATGCTATCTTGAGGCAAAGCTCTCCATATTCTCTGCTATTCTCCCAGTCTCCTGTAAGACGATGAAGGAAAACATTACGGCGAATTGCCATGAGCTGGTTAAGTCCAGACAGCTTTTGAACTGCCACATCCTCAGTTTCACCAACCAGAAGATAAATCATAAACTGTAGTTTCTGAGGTTCTGAAACATATTTATCTTTGACAGGAACAAGAAATTTATCTTTGGTCTCATCTATATAAATAAGCTCATCCATGTCAAAATTCCTGCTCTCAACTTCATTTCTGCAGAGCTTCTGATATGGAAAGGCAGGATAAACATAAGCAAATTCCGCAGCACTATCATGCACACCACTATGATCAGACACTCCTTCCTTATCAGAAAGTCTGACCGCAGCAACATCATCAGCCATTATACATAAGCCTCTTTCCAGCATTTTTCTGGTCAGGGAAGATTTACCGGCGCCCATCTCTCCCGAAATAAGGAATGCTCCATCTTTTCCGGTCACAGCGCTGCAATGAATTGCTATAGTCCGCCTCTCGTATAACAAAATAGCCATGCAATAGCCCAAAAGCCATGCTGAAACTGTACTTGGTGTATATCCCTCCTTGGTCTCAAAGATAATTTCTTTTCCATTGCGGATCATATAGTATCCGCCCTTATTAAAAAAGCTTGAAGTCTCGGGAGAAATCACATATTTAAGTTTCATTGCATCAGCCTTTTGAACTGCCGAAACAACTTCATCGGCGCACTTCTCCTGTCGAATAAATATAGTGTTCCCGGCATCTCCTTCATCAGCCCCGGCCTTTTCAAGCTGAATAAACGTGGTTTCTGTTTCTATTATAAGTCCGTAAATTCTGTATCTGTTCACTATTACCCCTCGCAATCATAGTTCTGACTTATAAAGTATAACAAAAGACTATATTTAATATCCATATATTTTTGTTTTTCAGTTTTTGTTTTTCTTTTTTTGCAATTTAATACGGAGAGAGCCGTAATGACAACTCCCTCCGTATTCTCAAATATATGTTAAGAAAATAAACCTACCTACTTTATGCAAAAATCGCCATTGACTTCTGCTGCTCATCCTCCTGACGCTGTTTCTGAAGAATTGCCTGATAAGAATCCAGTGCCTGTTTGGTCTTAAGCTCTTCAAGAGCCTTAGTCACTTTTTCTTCTTCCTTGTCCATCTGGTAACCATTAAGCTCCATAGCTGCGTGTGAATTATATGTAAGAGCACTCTCTACGCCATTTGTCTGCGCTCCGGTTTCAGCTCTCTGACTTGAAACCTTCTCTATGGCTTTATCGATAACACTCATATCAAAATTACCGGTAACATCATACTCCGAGATTCCAAGTGCATCAGTTGTCGCATTATGTGTTGCAACAGATTCAGTTGACCCGTTACCATCCGAAGCTACCTTTAATGAACCATCATTATTTGTCAGATTCTTTTCATTATAAGTAGTACTCTCAGCTAAATCATTAATACCCTTTAAATATTCCTTGATCTGGGACTGTATACTCTCTTTATCTTCCTGTGAAAGAGTTCCATTCATAGCCTTAACTGATAATTCTTTGATCGACTGAAGATAATCTTCAACACCAGATAAAGCTCCATCCTGAATATTAAGGGCTGACTTTGCAGAAGTAAGATTTTCAGATCCGGCATCAAGTCCGTTTACCTGTGATTTGGTTTTTTCCTGAATTGCAAGACCTGACGCGTCCTCTGACCCTTTGTTAATAGTACCGCCACTTGCTATAGAAGAATATGCGGAATAATCCTGATATCCGCCTATGGAAGATACACCATTCATAAAGACCTCCTAGATTTTTGCATCCCTGCAATAACCAATCATCCATGTACCATGCTTCCCTGCAAATAACCTAAACAGCCTCCATGCTATTTCTTGTTAAGCTCATCCTAGCACTGTATCCTCCAAAATATTATTAAATATGTATTAAATTAGGCCTTTAGTGGAGTTCAATTTCAATATCACAGACATATTATTGTAATAATTATTCAATTTTCAGTATTGATAAAAGAATTTTATACATTTCACATTTTATAATAATTTTCTTCACTTTTTGAACACAATTAGGGTTTAGTATAATAACCAAGTTAGTGATGCAGCTCGGTTCACGAATCAAATCGGAACCAAATCACTATCTCCCCCTCATAAGAAAATCGCAGGCACTCACGTCCCCCCGTGGGTGTTTTTGCGTTATAGAACAAAGATAATCATTCCCCGTACTTTCCATACATTTCAGCAAGCTTAGCTATTTCTTCGGGTGTAAGATTCTCGGCAGCATATCTCATAAGGCCATCTTTGTCACCTTCAGAAACATACCCCATAACCTCTGTCACAGATTCAGCATCCATATGGTTCTCAACTATCTCGGTAACAACTTCCTTATCTTCTTCAGACATATTTTCAAGGATCTGCGCGACCTGAGAATCTTCACCTGCAACCTTGACAGCATTTTCAGTAAGAATATCTACAGTTTTCTCAGCAGCAGCTTTTTTAACAGAACCTTTTAACATAGGAAGTGCATAATTTATGAACAATAAAACGACCACTCCCAGAATCACAAGCGACATCATAAGCCTTCCAAATCTGCTGTTTTTCTGCCCCTTTGCGCCATTTTTATATGCTTTATTTCGATTATTTTTTGACATTTTTTCTTATTCTCCCATAAATTATTTAGAATAGGTCATACTTCTTTTAGAGTTCAGACACAATTTGGCAACAGTTAGATTGTAATATATACCTATCAGAAGGATATACCTTCTGAACCCCCAACAATACTTTTTTTCATACACGGGTTGTCTGGTTCCCCACTAGGCCGCCCCTCCTCCCAAAAATATACCACCCATTAAGGGTGGTTTTCTTTTGTTTAGTATAATCTCCCCTAAAGCTATTCCAAATTCACAGTTCTGCCGATGTGAACTGAATCTTCACTGTTCTATCTTTCCATCATATCCCTCAAAGGTCTCAATATCAACCGGTTTAGAAAAATAGTATCCCTGGAAAAGATTACATCCCATCTTGCAGAGCATCTGAAGCTGTTCTTTGGTCTCGACGCCTTCAGCTATGACGACCATATCAAGACTCTGGGCCATATTAATAATATGCTCCAGAATAATCTCAGCCCTTCTGTGATCTCTGGATGTAGGCAAGAACTTCATATCTATCTTAAGAACATCTACAACAAAATCCTTGAGCAGATTAAGTGACGAATATCCCGAGCCAAAATCATCTATTTCTACAAGAAAGCCCTTCTTTCTAAGATGATCCATATGCTCGATACAATTACCTATATTGGAAGCAACTGCAGTTTCTGTTATTTCAAGATTCAGTTTTCCCGGATCGATCTGATACTTATCTGCAAGCTCGCTAAATACAACTTCAATATCAAGAAATTGAAGATCCTTAGGAGAAATATTAACTGAAATCCTGTACTTTTCCTTATCTGTGCCTTTCCATAAAGACAATTGTCTCGCAGCAAGCTCCCAAACATATCTGTCCATCTTGTAGATCAGATTGGCATTTTCCAGAACTCCAATGAACATTCCCGGAGGAATAATGCCTCTTTCAGGATGAATCCATCTGGCAAGTGCCTCCCCGCCTGACAGTTTTCCATTTTTGTCTACCTGCGGCTGCAGGAAGATATGAAACTGTCCTTCGTCAAGCGCAGCGTGAAAACTATTTATGATTTCATTTTCACGCAAAGTATTACTGAGCATTTCATCATCGTAAAAGGCAATTGTCAGCTCTTTTCCATCCGGTATGGATTCCATGGCCATTCTGGCCTTATCGAGCATTTCATAAATGTGTTCACGCACATTTGCTATCTGATAAACGCCAATCTGAAATTCAAGCCTATATATACTGCTGTCCAAAAGAGACGCAACATTTCTGACCGCCTCTACAAACTCATCCTGGATAAAGTTTTTCTTTTTCATGAAAAGAACAAACTCATCCGAATGGGTTCTTCCATATATTTCGCCTTTTACGCACCACTGCTCAAGATTTCTTGCTATGCTCTTTAGCACCTCATCTCCTTTTTCCATGCCAAAGAGCTGATTGATAAGCTTAAATTTCCGAATATTAGAGCACATTATGTAGTACTCTTCATCCGGGTTATCGGTAATCGCAGCTCTAACTGATTTATAGAAGCCTTCCTGATTATATATACCCGTAAGAGCATCATGTGTTTCCCTGAATTTGACGCCGCCGGTATTAAGAGCTTCGTCAGTAATATTCATGACAGCTATACAAGAGCCCAGTATCCCATTACCATGCTCGGTAGTTGCAACCATCTGGTGAACTTCATACAGATATTCAGAGCCTTCATAGGAATAGTACTGACTCCAGACTCCAGAAGTATTCCTGATATACTGATCTATCAGCCAGTCCTTAATGAACTCCTGCATTTTGCTGAGCTCATTGGGAATATGGAACATTTTAAAGGCCTGCTTATTGGAATAAATGCAGTTTCCAGCCTCGTCAAAGCAAATAAGGCCTATTTCAGAATCAAGAAGAGACAGGGAAATAATCTCATCACTTACCCTTTTATTTCCAACAATGCTCACATAAAGAGCATCTTCGTTATTACCGGTTACTGCAAGAATCTCGTTTTCACGTGATCCGGAAGCTTTTTTACCATAGCTTACAAGTTCAATACAATAAGAATTATTTCTGATCCCATTTTTCTCGGTTGGAACAGGAAGCGAGATTACATGACATTCCACGCCATCTCTAACCTCATTTTTTTCCTGAACTCTGTTTCTGATCGTTGCCTGATAGCTCGTGCAATTAGTACATCGCTCGCACTTTCCCCAGGTGGTATAGCACTTCTCACCTTCAAGCGCTCCTTTCGCAGGATCAGCCTTGACCACATGACATGATGCAGGTTCAACCAGTCGTACAACATCGTACATCCCCTGCATGACCTTTATGTAATTCCTAAGTTCCTCAACGGTTATTCCCATAGAAAATCCAATCCGTAAAAAGAATTAGCGCAAAACAATAGTTTCTCATTTATTATTCTATTATGTTTTACTTACAACAAATTAAAAAGTTTTATAAACTTTTAGGTTATTTTTAGGTTAAAAAGATATAGTTTTTTCAGAAAGGACAAACACTTTCATAACAACTTTTTTACACCAGCCGGAGTAGACCCTCATACTACTCCGGCACTCCCTATTAATACAGAAAAAAATACAAAAAATCGCCAAGTTTTCTCCCTGGCATTAGTCCATAAATGCATGAGCCATGCTATAATTGACACTAGAGTGTTAGCCGTTTTTAGCGGCAGAATGGAGAAAGGGTATGTATAAAGACGGGAAAATATGGGTAGCTAACAATGATAATGGGGAAAATGTATTTCTTTTGCCTAAAATGGCTAATAGGCACGGGCTTATAGCGGGTGCTACAGGAACCGGTAAAACAGTCACCCTGAAGGTCCTTGCAGAATCTTTCAGTGATATGGGAGTTCCGGTATTCTTAGCTGACGTCAAGGGCGATCTGTCCGGAATGGTACTTGAGGGCACAGATTCAGAGGATATGCAAAAGAGAATCCAGAAATTCGGACTTGATCAGGCAGGCTTTAAATATCAGAAATATCCTGCTACTTTCTGGGATGTTTTTGGCGAAAAAGGTATTCCGCTTCGAACTACTGTCTCAGAGATGGGACCACTTCTTTTATCAAGAATACTAGGTCTAAACGACCTTCAGAGCAATATTTTGTCAATCGCCTTTAAAATTGCTGATGACAATGAGCTTCTTTTAGTTGATACCAAGGATTTAAAAGCTATTCTTAACTATATTTCCGAAAATAACAAAGAGCTTGCTGCAGATTATGGCAACATATCCAAAGTAAGTATTTCAGCAATTGTCCGAGCTATAGTAGCTCTGGAAATTGCAGGCGGTGACAAATTCTTTTTCGAGCCTGCGCTTAATATCAAAGACTGGTTTACTATTGGCGAAGGCGGCAAAGGAATGATCAACATTCTCGATAGTACAAGCCTTATAAATAACGGTCAGCTGTATGCAACCTTCCTTTTATGGATGATGTCTGAGCTGTTCGAGACACTTCCTGAAGTTGGCGATCTTGATAAACCCAAGATGGTATTTTTCTTCGACGAAGCCCATCTGTTATTTGACGATGCTCCCAAACTTCTTATGGACAAGATTGAGCAGGTTGTTAAGCTCATCAGATCCAAGGGCGTCGGCATCTACTTTGTAACTCAGAATCCAAGAGATATTCCTGATGGTGTTCTGGCTCAGCTCGGTAACAAGATCCAGCACGCGCTTCACGCTTACACTCCTTCTGACATGAAGGCTGTTAAGGCGGCGGCTGATTCATTTAGAGAAAATCCGGCTTTTAAGACTGCCGATATTATTCAGGAACTGGGCGTCGGTGAAGCTGTAGTTTCTTTTCTGTCCGAAGACGGAACCCCAACAGTCGTTGAAAGAGTAAAAATTCTCCCACCACAGAGTCTGATGGGAGCTATAGATTCCTCTGTCAGAGAAAAAGAAATCAAACAGAATGTACTATATAGCAAGTACTATGAGCCGGAAGACCCTGATTCAGCTTATGAATTCCTTGAAAGAAAGGGACTGGCTGATGCAGAAGCTGCCGCTAAATTAAAGGCTGAGCAGGAAGCTCTTAAGGCAAAAGAAAAAGAAGAAGCCGCTGCTGCTAAGGCAAAAGAAAAGGCAGAAGCCGCTGAAGCCAAAAAGAAAAAGCAGGCTGCTAAATCAGTTGGTAATGCAGTTGCAGGAACAGTCGGACGAGAAGTCGGCAAGTCTCTTGGCGGTAAGTTTGGTAAGTTCGGCAAGACCCTTGGCGGAAACCTCGGCGCCAGCCTTGGGAGAGGAATTCTTTCAACATTCTTCAAGTCCTGATAATAAAAGTATCTAGTCTACGGAAATGCTGGTTTTCGTCTGCGTCGTAATTCATTAGAACTCATATATAAAGAACCATCTGACTTTCAACGTTGTTCAAAACAGTCAGATGGTTCTTTTATATTCGTTCTATAAATTATCTCCTCGTCCGAGAACTGCACATTTCCGCAAACTACAAATAATTTATGTTACAGTTTGTCGTGATATTCCTGAAGAGAATTGATATGGCCACAGCCCTTCTCTTTCACCTCATGAATGCCCTCTGCCGCGGCCTTACCTGCAGCAACAGTTGTAATGTATGGTATGCGGGCTTTGATCGCATCGCGGCGAAGATATCCGTCATCATGCTCAGCTCCACGGCCAATCGGTGTGTTTATGATAAGCTGAACCTCACCATTCTTGATAATGTCTTCTACATTAGGACGTCCGCCCTCGTAATTCTTCATTATCTTAGTAGCTTCGATTCCAGCCTCTGTAATAAGATCATAGGTCTTACCGGTTGCATAAATCTTAAAGCCGTCTTTTGCAAAGCTCTTTGCAAGGCAGGCAGCGTGCGGTTTGTCCTCCTGATTAAGTGAGATAAGAACTGCTCCCTCAAGAGGAAGTCCCATGCCTGCAGCCTCTTCTGCCTTGAAGAAGGCTTCTCCGGGAGTTTTGGCAAGTCCAAGTACTTCTCCTGTTGATCTCATCTCAGGTCCCAGAACCGGATCAACTTCAGGGAACATATTAAATGGGAACACTGCCTCTTTTACCCCATAATAAGGAGGTTCAGCATCCTTCTTAGTAGCAATTAGTTCCGGCACAGGTGATTTACGGCCTGTAAGCTCTGCAGTAATAATATCTGTAGCAATAGGAACCATCCTGATTCCGCATACCTTGGATACAAGCGGAACTGTTCTGGAAGCTCTTGGATTAGCCTCAAGAACATAAACAGTATCATCCTCAATCGCATACTGCATATTCATAAGTCCCACGACATTCATCTCAACAGCTATCTTTCTGGTGTACTCTTCGATAGTCTTAAGGTGCTTGTCTGAAATATGCTTGGATGGGATTATGCATGCAGAGTCTCCTGAATGAATACCTGCAAGTTCAATATGCTCCATTACTGCAGGTACAAAAGCATGCTCACCATCGCTTATAGCATCAGCCTCGCACTCAAGTGCATTGTGAAGGAATCTGTCAATGAGGATAGGTCTGTCAGGCGTTACACCGACAGCTGCCCTCATATATTCTTCCATCTGCTCATTACTTCTGACAATCTCCATTCCTCGTCCGCCAAGAACAAATGAAGGGCGAACCATTACAGGATATCCGATGCGTGCAGCTATTTCTTTGGCCTCCTCAACATCAGATGCCATTCCTGCCTCTGCCATAGGAATTCCAAGTTTCTCCATCATCATGCGGAACTGGTCTCTGTCTTCTGCAAGGTCAATAACTTCAGGGGTTGTACCAAGAATATTGACGCCCTCTTCCTTGAGCTTGGCAGCAAGGTTAAGTGGTGTCTGACCACCAAACTGAGCGATCACGCCAAGTGGCTGCTCCTTGCGGTATATCTGCAGAACATCCTCAAGTGTAAGAGGCTCAAAGTAGAGCTTGTCTGAAGTATCATAGTCAGTAGAAACAGTCTCAGGGTTGCAGTTTACAATGATTGTTTCAAAACCGAGCTTTTTGAGCGCCATCGCAGCATGAACGCAGCAGTAGTCAAATTCAATACCCTGACCGATTCTGTTAGGGCCGCCGCCAAGGATCATGATTTTCTTGTTCTCACCTGTAGAAAGCTTCATTGGATGCTCTAAAGCGCTCTCATCCTGATATGTTGAGTAGTAGTAAGCACTGCCATCTGTGCCATATACATGGACACCATCCCAGACTTCATTAAGTCCAAAGCCCATTCTGGTATTTCTGATATCATCTTCAGATACTCCCAAGAGCTTTGATAAGTATTTATCCGAAAAGCCATCTATTTTGGCTTTAATCAGGGCTTCCTTAGCCGGAACACTTCCCTTTGACTCTGTTAAAAGAGCTTTCTCTTCTTCAACAAGCTCTTTAATCTCATTGAGGAAATAATGCTTAACCTTGGTTATATTAAAGATTTCTTCTACTGTAACTCCCTTTTTAATTGCCTCATATATGAGGAAGTATCTTTCAGATGAAGCGTCCTTTAATAATCTAAGAAGTTCTTCCCTGGACATTTTCTCAAACTTTTCAATACATCCAAGTCCATAGCGGTCTTTTTCAAGGGAACGGATTGCCTTCTGGAAAGCCTCCTTGAAGTTCTTTCCGATACTCATAACTTCGCCAACCGCTCTCATCTGTGTACCGAGCTTATCTTCTACTCCCCTGAACTTCTCAAAAGCCCAACGTGCAAACTTAACAACAACATAATCGCCATTAGGAACATATTTATCAAGGGTTCCAAATTTAGAATCCGGGAGTTCTGAAAGAGTAAGTCCTGTAGCAAGCTTGGCTGATACAAGTGCAATCGGGAAGCCTGTAGCCTTGCTGGCAAGAGCTGAAGAACGTGAGGTTCTTGGATTGATCTCTATTACGATAACTCTTCCGCTTACAGGATCATGCGCAAACTGGACATTTGTTCCACCAATAACACCGATATGCTCAACAATCTTGTAGGCCTGACGCTGGAGCTCTTTTTGCAGGTCTTCTGAAATAGTGAGCATAGGAGCTGTACAGAAGGAATCTCCAGTATGAACGCCTACAGGATCAACATTCTCAATAAAGCATACCGTGATCATGTTGTTGTCCTTGTCACGAACAACTTCAAGTTCAAGCTCTTCCCATCCAAGAATTGACTCCTCAACAAGAACCTGATGAATAATAGATGCCTGAAGGCCACGTGCGCAAACAGTCTGAAGCTCTTCCTTGTTATATACAAGTCCGCCACCGGCGCCGCCCATTGTATAAGCAGGGCGAAGCACTACAGGATATCCAAGTTCATCAGCTTCGGCAAGAGCCTCTTCTATACTGTAACAAGCCTTGGAACGAGCCATTTCGATACCAAGCATATCCATTGTCTTTTTAAATTCTGTTCTGTCCTCGCCACGCTCAATAGCGTCAACTTGAACACCAATAACTTTTACGTTGAATTTGTCGAGAATTCCGGCCTTGTATAATTCAGAACACAGATTAAGGCCTGACTGTCCACCAAGATTAGGTAGAAGAGCATCTGGCCTTTCCTTTTCAATAACTGCTG
>JAEEGL014424091.1_pt1 | contig 16246 bp, 12 predicted proteins | sample 9134231 | NCBI WGS metagenome assembly JAEEGL01 (sample SAMN16246548, study PRJNA631951) | gut metagenome | biome: gut microbiome; feature: rumen; material: fiber-attached | host: Bos | place: Iran: Karaj | collected 2018-10
CGATACTTGTTAATCCTGCACTTCCTGAGAACCTCAGGGCCATCAGGGACGCAGATCCTGAAAAACACCCGAAGCTTACAGATGAATTCCTGGACCGCCTTGAGCGTGCAAAGGATTTCTTCTTCGATCACACATTTGCAATGTTCGATGACGAGCATGTTTTCGGAACATACTTTGTTTTCGGAGTCCGCGACAACATAGCAGGCAACGAGACATTTTTCCGTGAATACTACCGCCGGGAATCGCACATTTTCCATGTGGACATGGGTCACATTATGGAACCCGCAGGCGCCGCAAAAGTGGCGGAGATTATAAAAATGCTGGATGCGGAACGTCCGGAATATGTCGATACCCTGGACGCAGTGCTGGCGGAGATGTTTAAAGACTAACTGAATGACTGAATGTTAAAACAAGTCGAAAGTGGTGCAGCAATGCACCACTTTTGTCGCACCTGAACATATATAATCCGAATTACAACAGATAACACGTCAGTATTGTCAGGAGGAAAAGAGAATGGATAAGAAACCGGTATTTTATACAGATGCGCAGGAAGCTGAGATTCAGGAATTCATAAATGATCAGTGGGGAGGCAAGTCGGGCTATATTTCCCACGAAATTCAGTCTGAATATGTTCACACGGATATCAGTATCAACGAAAACGAAGAAGACGGGACTTTTACTTTTGTAACATTCGGCATGGGTGCGAGGAAAATGAACTGTCCATTTCCTGACTACAGCAGGACAGAGCTTCTGATGTTTAGTTCTCCGGAGATGAAAAACGGTTCGGAGAGTAATCCGAATCTGAAACAGTTGATAGCCTGCGGTCAACTTACCAGACTCAGCAAGTATCCGTTTGCAAACGATACATGGATCGGCCCGGGACATACAATTAATGCAACGGACAAGTTCAGGGAGACTTTTGGGTACGAATTCTTTTTGTTCCTGGAGTACAACCAGTCTCCGGAACTCAGCAAAATAGGCAAGGTCCGTTTTCTGATGGCTGTCCCGGTCTACGAGGATGAACGCGACTGGATTGTCACTCACAGGGATGGAAGTCAGAGATTCATCGACGCGTACTTCGATTTCTTCGATGATGAAGGGAATGGCATGTGCTGGATAGACATTCCAAGAGAACATATAGTGATGGATGATGCAGAAGATGATACTGACGATGAAGAAGACATGGAATTTGATTTCGATTTTGGTGAATATGAAGATGACGATGAGGATGACGGCTGGGGGCATCACAGAAGACCTTACATGATGATAGAGAACGGGACTCTGTACAAATATATACCGGATGAGGACGGCGAGTGTGTGATTCCGGACGGAGTAGAAACCATTGCCTCCCGTATTTTCAGTTGGGATGGTATCCCGGAAGATAAGTATGATGACTGGGAAACAGAGAATGAGATGTATGTGTCCTCTCTGCACATCCCCGCAAGCGTCAAAAAGATCGAGGGCGGCGCATTCTCGGATGCTGTTCACATCGAGGAAATCTCAGTTAATCCAGACTGCGAGGCTGCGGTTCTGCACGATGGAGTCCTTTATTCCAGGGATATGACAAAACTGCTGTTCTGTTCGGAAAGCATGTCCAATGGCAGAGATCTTGTTGTCCCCGATGGAGTGAAGGTGATTGAAAAGGGAGCCTGTACCGGATGTGATTTCAATTCGGTGAAATTGCCTGAGTCATTGAAAATCATAGAGGACTGTGCTTTTCAGTATTGCAGCAGGATGAGAAAGATCAATATCCCGGACAGCGTTGAGCAACTCGGAGAAGATGTATTTGCAGGCTGCGATCCGCTGGATATAGAAGTAAGCGAAAACAGCAAAGTCCTGACGGTAAACAGTACAGGAGTATTCAGCAAAGACGGCTCCACTCTTATGATCATGTTTGATAACGGGACCGGAGATTATGTGGTACCTGAAGGCGTAACAGAGATAGAATTTGGCGCCTTTTCGAAGATACAGAATCTGCGATCTGTCGTAATACCTGAAGGTGTAAATTTCATCCAAGGCAGCACCTTCTTCTGGGAGTTTTCGCTTGAGAAGGTCGTTCTCCCTGAAAGTGTAGATCATATCGGTCAGGATGCTTTCTGCAGCTGCAATAAACTCAGGGAGATAAATCTGTCAAAAAATATAGGGTTTATTGAACCCTATGCCTTTAACGGCTGCGAGTCTCTGGAGGAGATAGAACTGCCCGGAACCGGTCTGTACATAGGTGAAAATGCCTTCCTGAACTGCAACAAGCTTGTGATAAAGGCTCCTGCAGGATCCTTTGCAATAAAGTACTGCCAGGAGAACGGCATCAAGTATATTGAGATCTGATATCCCGCCAACAATAAATCAAAACTTTTATTTTTCAAGGCCTGCCCACTCCGGCAGGCCTTTTTTATGCACCGTTTTGGGGACATTGCGTTTTGTATAATGCCGGTGTAAAAAGCATTAAAGGTGAGGTGTGTGATGAAAACTGCTGCTAATAATGTTGATAGTCCTGTGACCAATATCGCTTACAATTTCAGCGATATCGTCCCCGACTACTCTTTTACGGTCAATGGGACGCAGATTGCCGTAAGGATCACTCCGGTGCTTGGTGCGGACAGCTACGAGCTCTACCGCTGCAAGACTGCAAGAGGAAAATACGACCGTATCATAAGCGGTCAATCCCCTGTTCTTGAGTACTATGACCCTGAAGGAAGCTCCTGGTATTACAAGGTCAGGGCAGTCCACGGCACCGAACAGAATACGGTCGAGACCAGGTATTCCAAGCCAAAGTTTATAGATCTGATTTCTGCGGCAAAGGCCAGAGATGAAAGGCTGGAGCAGTTCTTTGAAATGCTGAAGGGTGTGGGAGACATTCTCTCTTTTGAGGATCTTGACGTTGCAATCGAATCGCTCAGGGTGGCGGGTCTTGAAGTCCGCGAAAGAGAGCAGCGCCGCAAGCTGGAGGAGGATGCCGAGAAGCGCAAGAAGGAGATCGAGGCTCAGAACAAGCGTCGCCAGGCTGCAGCAAAAAGAGCCGAAGCACGCCGCGAAAAGAAGCGTCTTGAACACATCGAAAATGTCACCAGAATGGATCTGCCGATGGATTTCGTCAACGCCTATACGGATGACGACAGAGTAAACGCCCACTGTGAATCCATGTCCGACGGACTTATGATGTCTCTTGAAATGCTTGGAATGGTGGATATCGAATTCATAGCTTCTGTAACCGGCTCCGATCTGAAAACCGTAATAGACAGTCTTAAGGGGTCGATCTATCAGAATCCGCTGCACTGGAACGAGGTGTTCTACAAGGGCTGGGAGACTGCGGATGAGTATCTTTCCGGCAATCTGATGCACAAGCTTCAGGTCGCCAGGGATGCGAACGAAAAGTACAACGGTTACTTTCAGAACAATGTGATCGCACTGGAAGGTATTCTTGAGCCGGACATTTCCGTGGATGACATATATGTGACCCTCGGTTCGCCCTGGGTGCCCACCGACATCATAGACGACTTCATTGCATACATGGCTTTTGGCGGTAATCTGAGCGCTCCTGAGGCAAATGAATATTTTGCCCAGTGCCAGGTTGCAGATTTTGCAGTACGCCACGATGAATATACAGGCTACTGGGAGATCCCAAATAAGACACGTTTCAGAAAGAGCCAGTTCCACGGCATGTTCGAGGAGGTCAACTACAAGATCTACGGAACTGAAAAGATGGACATGCTCTATGTTCTTGAAAACACTCTGAATATGAAGACACTGACTGTTTCGGATGCCAAGGACCCGAACAATCCAAAGCTCAGGGTCATCGATCAGGATGAGACGGTCAAGCTCCTTGAAAAACAGAAGTTCATGATCGATACCTTTCAGAAATGGGTATGGGATGATGAGACAAGAAAGAGGAGGCTTCAGTCCGCATACTGCAGAAGGTATGGCAACGTAAGACGCAGGACCTTTGACGGGTCCTTCCTTGAACTGCCCGGACTCAATGAAAATGTAAAGCTTTATGATTATCAGAAAAATGCCGTCGCAAGGATCCTTTTCTCCCCGAATACGCTTCTCGCTCACGACGTGGGCTCCGGCAAGACCTACATCATGATTGCTGCGGGTATGGAACTCAGAAGGCTCGGCAGGTCCAAAAAGAACCTTTATGTGGTACCTAATGGCATTATCGGTCAGTGGAACAGCATCTTCAGGATGATGTACCCTGAAGCAAACATCCTTACTGTCAGCAACAAAAACTTCGGTCCCAAAAAGCGCGGCGAGACTCTGAATAAGATAAAAAACGAAGACTATGACGCTATAATCATGACCTACAGCTGCTTCGACATGCTGTCCCTTTCCGACAGATACTACATAAAGCTATACAAGGAAAGGCTTGCGATGCTTGAAAAAGCCTCCAAAAACTTTGCGTCGAAGGCAAAGATCGAACAAAAAAGAGAGAACATACAGCATACTTTGGCCAAACTGCAGCTCACATATAAAAAGACTCCCAAGATAATGCCATTTGACGAGCTTGGCATCAATACTCTGTTCCTTGACGAGGCGCATAACTACAAGAATATTGATCTTGACAGCCGCATTTCCAGAGTCAGAGGCACTGGCAGCGGCGGATCCAACAGGGGTAACGGAATGATGGACAAGGTCCACTGCGTTCAGAGAATGAATGATGGAGGCCGTGTTGTTTTCGCCACCGGTACGCCTGTCACCAATTCACTTTCCGATATTTATGTGATGCAGAAATACCTTCAGGAGGGCGAGCTTGAATTCCAGGGAATACAGAACTTTGATGCCTGGGCAGGTATGTACGCAGAGAAGACCACCGGCTTTGAGATCGATGTGGATACCAACAGCTATCACATAGTGACCAGGTTTGCACGTTTCTGTAACATCCCTGAGCTCACGGCGACACTCTCCTCCATTGCGGATTTCCACAAGGTTGACAAGACTTCGGGAATTCCTGAACTTGATGGGTATACGGACTCTCTGCGTGACGGCTCAGACGACTTTAAGGACTACCTTAGGGAGATCTCAAACCGCGCAGATGACATACGCCAGAAGCGTGTCAAGCCGAAGGAAGATAACATGCTTAAGGTTACCACCGATGGCAGGAAAGCCGCTCTTGATATGAGGCTCATTGAGGTGGCTTTCGGCCTGGATCCCGACTCCAAGGTGATGCGCTGTGCAGAGAACGTCATGGAAGTTTACGAGCAGACCCGTGACATAAAGGGAACACAGCTCGTTTTCTGCGACATTTCGACCCCAAAGGAGGGCTTCAATCTTTATGACGAGCTGAAGGACCTTCTGATCGCCATGGGCATGCCGAGAAACGAGATCGCCTTCATCCACGATGCGGACTCAGACATGCAGAAGCAGGACCTGTTCAAGGCTATGAGGGAGGGCGAGATAGCGGTCCTCGTAGGCTCTACAGCCAAGATGGGTCACGGTGTGAATGTTCAGAAAAGGCTTGTTGCGATTCACCATCTTGATGTGCCATGGAGGCCTTCGGACATGGTTCAGAGAGAAGGCCGGATCCTGAGACAGGGCAATGAAAACGATAAGGTCAGAATTTTCCGCTACGTTACCAAGGCCAGCTTTGACGCTTATTCCTGGCAGCTGCTTGAGACCAAGCAGAGATTCATTGGTCAGATCATGTCCGGCGAAGCCACCATGAGAGAAGGCGGCGATATTGACGATACCGTTCTTAATTATGCAGAAGTAAAGGCTCTTGCAGTGGGTAACCCCAGAATAAAGCGTCGTGTTGAGGTCTGCAATGAACTGGATAAGTATCGGATACTTCAGAGGGATTTCCTTGAAGATCGCAGTAAAAAAGAACGGGACATGATTATCCTGCCCCAGAAGATAGCGGCACAGAAGGACAAGATAGAACGCTGCCAGAAGGATATTGAAGCCTATGCGAAAGAAAAGCGAAATTACAAGGACATGGGCTACAAGGAACAGAAGGCTATAAGAGAAATGATCTTTCAGGCTGCTCAGGCCAACAGGAACAATCCTAAAGATACTCTGGTCATGACATATCAGGGCTTTAAGATAGTTGTGCCTGCCTATATGGTTCCGAAAATGGTCACCAGAAAAACCGAGGCAAAGAACGCAGGGGAGGAAGTCAGCTATACAAAGTCAGAGATCCTTTATATCCATCTTGTAAGGAACAATACTTACTATCTGGAGATAGAATCTGAATCAGGGATCACGGCAAGGCTCAACAATTTCCTGGAAGATCTTGAAAAACAGAAGGGTAAGTATGAGGACGTTTTAAAAACGCTTGAAAACAGGCTTCATAACACAGAAGAAGAACTCAATAAAGAAGTCCAGGGCTATGCGAACGAGATAGATGAGCTCAAACGCGAGCTGAACGAGCTTAATGAAGAGCTGGGGGTGGCATAATGGCAAACACGACATCGACAAATCTACCTGTCCTTTCTATCGACAGGACTGTAAGAATGCTGAGTGATTCTTATCTCAGTATCATTAAAGCCGGTCTTTCTCCAAAAGAGCTTCCGTCGGTGATGCTCTGGGGCCCTCCGGGTGTCGGCAAATCCCAGGCAGTGCGGCAAATAGCGAAAACCATAAAAGCTGAATCCGGAAAACATGTTGAAGTAACGGATGTGAGACTTCTGCTGTTCAATCCCATCGATCTGCGTGGAATCCCTGTTGCCAATGATGACAGGACTCTTGCGGTGTGGCTCAAACCCAAGATCTTTCAGATGGACGGAAGCGCCGATGTAGTCAACATACTGTTCCTTGACGAGATCTCTGCGGCACCTCAGTCGGTGCAGGCGGCTGCGTACCAGATCACCCTTGATCGGGTGGTCGGTGAACACAAACTTCCGGACAACTGTATAGTCATCGCTGCCGGCAACAGGGTCACAGACAAATCCGTATCCTTCAAGATGCCTAAAGCGCTGGCTAACAGACTGCTTCACATCGAGATCGAGGGAAGCTTTGATTCATGGAAAAAGTGGGCGATAAAGAGCGGGATCAACAGCAAAGTCATAGGCTTCCTGTCTTTCAGACATGACAGACTGTTCGGATTCGATCCTTCCACGGATGATCTGGCATTCCCGACTCCCCGTTCCTGGGAGATGGTGAGCCACATACTGAACAATGTCAAGGATGATGTTGTTGCAATGCATCCACTGACAGCAGGTTTGATAGGCGTCGGCCCTGCCATCGAATTCAGGACCTGGTGCAAGATATATAACGATTTGCCCAGCATGGACGAAGTCTTTGATGGAAGAGCCACATATATCCCAAAAAGTCCGGATGCCATGTATGCGCTCGTTTCCTCTATGACCGTATATGCAGCAGAACACAGGAATGACATGACGAAAATAGGTAATTCTCTCGCCTATGCCAGAAGGCTGCCTGCAGATTTTGTTGAACTGCTCATACAGAATTACCGTGATATCGAAAAGGATTATGAATCATTCCTTCGAACCATCCCGGAGTATATGGAATACGGGGCAAGAAGAAGTGTGTTAAGGAACGGCAATGTTTAGTAAGGATGTCGTCAAAATTATAAGAAGACTGCAGGCGGCAAGACTTGCGCTGATGGTGAAACAGCCTTTTTACGCAGTGCTGCTTCTTCATATGCAGTTTTCTCTGGATCCAATGTGCGAGACAGTCTATACAGATGGTACCCGTATTGCATTCTGCCCTGATTTTCTGGAGAAGCTTTCGGACAGCGAGCTGGAGTATGTGCTCATGCATGAAGTTATGCATGCGGCACTCAATCACTGCAGCCGTAAACTGGATGAGTATGATTTTGATGATTTCGGTACAGCCTGTGATATTGTTGTGAATTCCAATATTCTCAACTCATGCGGGGGAGATCTGTCTGCCATTACGCTTAAAGATTACGGAGTAAGCATGCACCTGATCCCGGAGGGGAAGGAGGGCTTCAAATATACAGCGGAAGAAGTTTACAGAATGCTACAGACCGTAGAATTGAAGAAGAAAACTCTTAAGCAAAGACTCAAATCCAAGTATATCGAAGATGATGAATCCGGGGAAGAAAACGGGGGAGTTGAAGGCAATGGTGATGAATCTGCTGAAGCTCAGTCTCGAAAGGATGGAGGCTTTGATGACCACACTTACTGGGGTGAGGCGGATGATAATGGCAGTTCACACCAGCCATCCGATGAAGACGATCAGAACGAAGCTGGACCTTCATGCGGTTCCGACGGTGAAGATGGTGATGATTCTGACGGAACCTGTGAGAATAATAGTGGAAATGCTAAAATGCAAGGTGGAGGCGGCGATGATAAAGGTGGCGGCAGCGCCGAAAAATCAGCAAGCGATAACGGGGGCGGGGGGTCCGGAAGTAAAAGCAAAAACGCTTCTGCACCAAATACAGGACATGAGAATTCATATAATGAAAATGCTTCAAGTTCAGATAAAGCTTCGGAGATTGGACAGCTCTGGATGCAGCGAATGGTCGAAGCAGCGCAGATTGCAAAGCAAATCAGTATCAGGAGCGGCAGCAAGGGGTGCGGAAGCATTCCTCTTGGGGCAGAAAGGCTCATAAAAGAGCTGACAGAGCCCCAGACTGACTGGAAAACCATTCTTGAAAACTTCATTCAGGAAGAAATAACGGATTACTCATTCAATCCTCCGGACAGGAGGTTTCAGGACAGTCCGTTCCTGCTTCCGGACTACAATGAAAAGGATGACAGCGTAAAGGACATTCTTTTCATGATAGATACATCAGGCTCAATGTCGGATGAAATGATTACACAGGCATATTCGGAGATCAAGGGGGCTTTGGATCAGTTCAATGGACATCTTGCAGGATGGCTTGGTTTCTTTGATGCGGAAGTTGTTGAGCCAAAGGAATTCGCTACCGAAGAGGAGTTCGAGATAATCAGACCGAAAGGTTGCGGAGGTACAAGTTTCCACTGTATCTTCAAATATATTGAAGATCACATTGATGAAGGCCTTGAACCCGCAGACATAATCATCTTAACTGATGGATATGCACCGTTCCCTGACGAGGAGGCCGCAATGGGAATTCCGGTATTGTGGTTGATAAACAATGAGGAAGTGGATCCCCCCTGGGGAAAGGTGGCAAGGATAAAGATAGAAGGGCAGGAATGGTGATGAACAAGAACGAGTTTACAAATGAGCTCAAGGAGCTTTCCCGGAACATGACTCCGGAACAGATTGAGAGAGCTATAGCAGCGTTGAGCAAAAGCAGGAACAGTATATATTTGAAAGAGAATCAGAATAAAGCAGAGATATCCAGGCTTTTAAGTACCACAGAATGGAACGAAACGGAACTCAGTTTCTTTATGGAGAACGCTCCTGAGTCCTCGGAACTGGGGACTGTTAAGATCATAGGGGCGTCGCTTCTTACCCGGGAGGATTATGATAAATATAAGTCTAACCTTCCGATGGGGCCTGCTTATCAGTGGTGGTTGTACGATAAAACCCCTGTCTACGGTTCAACGATTAGCAGCCGTTCCCAATACGCTTATGCTTATGTCAGACCGGTTCTGATTCTGTCAGATACTGATTCTTCCGGCCTTATATCTGGCAATTCTTTTTATATAAATACAGAAAGGTTCAAAATGATCTCAAACAGGCTTGCCCTGAAAACAACCTGTCTTCAGGACTCCTGCAGCTTTACATCGGAGAGCTACGAATCCTCACTGATACGTTACTGTGTGGAGGGCTGGTATGCAAGACTTGTCCGGCTCAATCGCAAACTGAATGCCGGGAGTGAGTCATAAAGGGTGCATGACTTTTTGTAGAATAAGACCGTAAAAAGAAACATTAGCTGTAACTGAGGGGGCTCGCATCATGGAAGTGAAGAATAATGTTTTAAGGATAAAAGAAATGATAAAGATCATCTCTGACGCGGATACAGCTTATTACAGGGATGATGCACCGATAATGACAGACCGGGAATATGATGCTCTTATGGACGAGCTCAGAAAACTCGAGCAGGAGACGGGGATAGTTTTTGCCAATTCGCCATCCAAAAGAGTCGGAGGCGTTAACAAGGCAGAGCTCCAGAAGGTTGACCATTCAAAGCCTATGCTTTCAGCAAAGAAGACCAAGTCAGCCGATGAGCTGGTCAGTTTTGCGGCCGGAAACGACGTTGTGCTCTCATGGAAAATGGATGGACTGTCTTTAGTGCTCAGGTATAAGGATGGCTGTTTTGTCCAGGCTGTTACACGCGGGGAGGATGGTCTTGTGGGGGAAGATGTTACTCACAATGTGATGTGTCTTCGAAATGTACCTAAAAAGGTCCGCTGTAAGGATCCTTTTGAGGTTCGCGGTGAAGGTGTTATTTCCTGGGCAGACTTCAGACTTGTCAATCGGAATAATGATGAAGGTCATCCAAGAAATACGTCAGCTGGGGCAGTCAGGGCCGTGACTCCGGATAAGGGAGTTTTATCGCATATCGATTTTTACGCCTTTGAATTGATCTATCCATACGACAAAAGCAAAACGAAAACAGAGCAGCTGGACTTTCTTTCACTGAACGGTTTCACAGTCGTAGAGCATGTACTGGTCGATTCACTTTCGGGAGGTCTGGAACTGCGAAAAGCCATAGCAGATTTTCAGCCGGATCAATATGCATATCCTGTTGATGGTCTAATTGCTGAATACGATGATCTCGATTATGGAAAAAGCCTTGGCGCCACAGCGCATCATGAAAACAGGATGATAGCGCTCAAATGGGAGGATGGCCTTCATGAGACGGTTTTCAGGGGCGTGTCTCTTTCAACGACCAGAAGCGGACTTGTTTCAATAATTGCGGAGTTTGATCCTGTAATGATTGATGGCTCATATGTAAAAAGGGCAGATCTTCATTCGGTAAGCAATTTCGAAAAGTACCGTTTCGGAATCGGCGACAAAATAACGGTCTACAAAGCCAATATGATAATTCCGGCTGTTGCGGAAAACCTTACACAGAGTGGTACCTACAAGCTTCCGGACAGGTGTTCCTGCTGCGGAAGCAAGCTGGAAATAAAAATATCTTCCGGAGGAGTCAAAAACCTCTGGTGTCCAAACGAAGAGTGTATTGCGAGGAATGCTCAGAAAATAGCGCGTTTCTGTGATAAGAATGCGATGAACATGGAGGGCTTTACAGCATCCGTTCTGGAACAGCTCATGGCTTTTGGTATTGTCAGAACATATGCGGATCTGTATGATCTTGAGAAACACCGCGAGCAGATACTTACGACTCCCGGGTTTGGTTTTGGAAGCTATGACAAGCTCGTGAAATCTGTCGAAAACAGCAGAAGATGCAGCCTTGCTCAGTTCCTTGTGGCTGTAGGAATACCTCTTATGGGTGTAAACAATGCAAGAGCAATAGATGAATACTATTGCGGCTCCTGGGAAGATTTCGAGAAGGCCATAAAAGATAAGTTTGCATTCTTTCACATTGCCGGCGTTTCCCAGGGACTCAGCCGGAATATCTACAAATGGTATGAGGATGAGGCTGAGGAAAAGCTGTGGAGGCCTGTTCTGAAAGAGATCACATTCAAGGGACAGGTGCCTAAGATCGGTGAGGGTGGAAATCCTTTTTCAAAAGCCAATGTGGTGGTGACCGGCACCGTAAACGGGATGAACAGAAAAGATATAATTGAGCTGCTGACTCTTCTTGGTGCCAATGTTCAGGATTCTGTTACAAAGAACACTACATACCTCATTGTCGGAGAATCTCCAGGTGCCAAAAAGCTTGCCACAGCGCTGAGCTTCGGAACTGCTATAATCACAGAAGGTCATTTCGCAAAAATGCTGTCCGAAAGCAATGTGGGGGATGATGAGGCATAGTGACATGGATTTCAGAGAATACACAACACTTATGAGGGATATACACCCTTCCGAGAAGCTTCAGTATAAGAGAGCTATCCTTGGGCTGCATCCTGAGCGCCTGCCACTGAGGCTTGTTTCCCTGGGCGGAGAAATGTCTCCGGTCATAAAAGTGCCCGGAACGGTCATGAACGAATATGGCCGGATGGTACCTGTCATAGCAATAGCAAAAGATGTGTTTGCCGGAAACGAACACATCACGGACGTCATCCTGCCTTCGAGCCTATCGTGGCTCCCGGCCGGCGCATTTGCCGGATGCAGCAGCCTCAGGAACATCACGATCCCTAAAAGTATAAAGACGATAAAACAGGGGACCTTTGAGGGTTGCACAAACCTTGAAAACGTTTATTTCGAGGGAACCAGAGACGAATGGAATTCCGTCGAGATCGTGCACGACCGTCATGAGATCGATTTCGGCCCCCTGATTCAGGGAACACCTGTGCACACTATCCTTGCAGAGCGGAACATCAACATCCCCGGAAACGAAGCGCTGTTTTCCGCCAACATCCATTTCCGCTGCAGACTGGAGGATACCGGTTTCGGCAGCTTCAGGATAACTGCAGGAAAGAGTGACATAACAAACAGCTTCAGGATGAGGTAAAAATGGGGTAACGGAAAAAAGGAAAGGTATGATAGATGATGCAATTAAGCAAAGAGCAACTTGAGGAGTTGGGAAACTATCTTGAGGAAAAACTGCAATTCACTTTCCTTTCGGGAGATATTACCATTGGGAATATTGGCAGTATTACATGGAAATGCGATGGCACCACCAAATATGCTCAGGAATGGTTGCGCTTAAAAGGTCTCCCTGTTGAAGAGTGCCTTTCCTTTCTTGAAGAAGAGGGTGGATGGTGTGATTGTGAGATATATTTTAATGTATGTCCATGAGAATGCGATTGTCCCGCTTGAATGATCGTGGTAAAGAATAATAGCAAAGAGATATTAGATTAACTTCCAAGAATAGGTGGTGCTGATTTTGATCATAAACTCTCTTGAAGTAGTTTTTAAAAGAATGAGTGAAAAAGGATTGTACGGCTTGTTTTCCTGCCCTAGTTTTGGCAAAACAACGTTATTGATGTATTTTGCCAACAGGTTTTCCGATGCCGGTAAAAAGGCCATTGTTTTCAGCCTGGATTTTTCGAAAGAGCAGTGGTTCTGCATAATGAATAAAATGAAAATGAACACAAGCAAGATTCTTGTTTTTGATGATTCAATCTGCAGTACTGAGAAAATTGATCAAGTAGTACAAAAAGAGACTCCTCAAGTTGTAATTATCGATTATTTACAATTGCTTGGCGGAGATAAGGTTTCATCATTGAAACACTTAAAAGAACTATCCAATCAATTATCGATCCCCGTTATTTTTTCAAGCCAGCTTTCACGAGCAACCGGTGATTATGATTATTTTAATCGACGCCCGGAATTATATGATTTAACCTATCTGTTTTTGAACGAAAATCCGACAGTCAGAAAGGTACATGAGATAATCAGATCCCTTGACTTAATTCTGTTTATCCATCGACATCATGACTGTTTCAGAAGTATCGGTACTGCTCATCGGTATAACATCAGTGACAGCGCAGAATTGATTATGAAATGCAGATATGACATTGAATCTTCGTCCTCATACTACTTTGATTTACTCGAGTATTATGGGTATGGAAATTAGGACGAGCGCAGGAAAGGACGAAGCACAAACATGACGTTATCTAAAGAATCTGTATACCACATTCGGCAAATACCTACTACCCGAAGATGCATAAAGAGGATACTGATGAATGAAGGGCACGATATCTGTTTTTCACTTATCAATTATCTGGCACACAGAGATGATACGCCAAAGAGTTTGAATCATCTTATGATCGCAGCTGTGAAGATGGAGCAGCTATCCTGTCTGGTTTACATCAGAAAGGACAGTCAGTGCAGTAAGCTGAAAGCATCTGATTACATGAAAGAGATATTTGAGGATTGGGTCGAGTATCCTGATGATGTCAGATCCTTTCTGGATCTTTTGGAAGCGGATTCTAAGGATGCTCCTGAAATATACCTGCTGCTCTGGCAGATCGCGCAGATCGTCTGCCCTATGATGTCCTGCGAGCATGAGCAGGCATCTGTCAGGGAATACGCTTACACGATAGAATATGTGGCAAAGCATGACGGAGTGTTGGATCCTCCTGAAATGAAGGGCTTGTCCCCAAGTAACTATGATGATTTCAGATATGGAACTGAGGGTGTGGCAAAACTGATTGAAGATGATTTTGCCTAATTCTTAATGAACGGTTGCAGATGCTTGAGTGGTGCGAATTTAATGGGGTATCCATATTTCCAGGTTTACTTCCTTGTTATGCAAGCGTTAATCTGATTGCGAACAGCAGAAACACAGAAAGAAGGCATCCGATTTGAATGCCTTCTTTTTTGTGTACAAGGCTTGAATTTTCATGTCTTTTGGCATTTGAAATGTAGTTGTTGATATGCGATAGGCTATGGTATGCTGAATATGTTCAGGTAAGCTTGAACAGAACAGTAAAGCAAGATCTAATCTTATCAAGGCTATAGAGTCAGGTATTGCCACGACTGAAGCCAAAAATCGGTACGATGAACTGGAAAACGAAAGGAAGGAACTAGAGGCTGCCGTTTTCAAGGCAGAGAAAAGCAGAAGAAGATTATCTATAGAGGAAATAACACAATATGTTTACAGCTTCAGATATCTTGATTATGAGAATATCTATCAGAGAAAACAGCTTGTAGACATGTTTATAAACTCAATATTTGTGTATACGGACAGGATCATCATTACTTTTAACTACAGGGAGGATGCAGATGTAGTAGTACTTGATGACATCAAAGAACAGGGTCTGGATTCCACTGATATGTGTAAACAACTTAGTAGAGACATTGTAATCAGGGATAAGGGCTTTGGCGTGATGTTTCCAATCCAATATGAGGGGTTTTCAAGAAAACGGAGATAATAAAAAATCTCGGAATGCTTGAAAACAAAGGCTTTTAGGGTGCATCTCGAATTGAAAAAGAGATTTTGCCACCAAGAAGGACAATGTTCGATACCGAAAAGGTGTCGAACATTTTTTTTTATCCATTTTCAGGTAATATTTTGTTTTTACCTGAAACATGGAAGCAGTCTATCTTCTATAAAATCAATCCGGTCAAATACGGTTGGTTTGAAGCAGGAAGAAACTGAAACAACAATGTTTTCTTCAGGATCAATATAGATCACGTTTCCGCTGTTTCCAATTGCGGCGTAAATATTCCTTTCGGGATGAATGATCCACCAAAGATAACCATACTGCATCCCGCGGAAATAGCTGCTTTCGACCGGTCTTGGACATGTCATGGCGGAGATCCACTCTTCAGAAACGATCCTTTTTTCTTCCCATATGCCTTTGTTAAGACAAAGCTGTCCAATCTTAGCCATATCTGCCGCGCTCATACACAATCCATATCCCGGCGTTCCGAGCCCGTCCGGATCTGCAAACCAGATATCATCTTTTGGGGACTTCGATACCGTAAACTGCTTGTGCTCCTCAGCGTTTCTGGCATAGAAATTCTTGTGTTCTGCAATTCCCAGAGGTGAAAACAGGTATTGATTGGCAAAATCCACCGTTTTCATTCCGGTTGCCCTGTAAAGAATTCCTGAGAGAATATGCAGACAGACCGTCCGATAGTCAAACTCATCCGTAATGCCGTTTTTTTCTCCAAGAAAGTCGAGCGAGGCAAAGGTCCAGTTTTCGCTCGAACAGACCTTTTTCCACGAATCGCCTTTCCCTTTGTATGGAGCCCGCATAGTCAGAAGATGCCTTATGGTAACGTCATATATGGTCTTTTCCCCCCGTTTTACAGTGTAATCAGGGAAAAAGGAAAGCACCTTTTCTTCCGTACTCAGGATCATTTTCCTGTCAATGGCGATACCGACAAGAAGGCTGACTATGCTTTTCGTAGCGGACATGATGTGCGTGCAGTCTGTTCTTTTATATCCGTTGCGTTCTTTTGAAAAGATTTCTTTCCCGTCCTTCCAAACGCAGACCTGACAAATGTTTTCCTCATTCCCGGAGAGATCCGATATGAGTCTGTGAAGCTTTTCTTCGTTCATTATTTCCTCCGCTATAATAAGGTTGGATGTTCTGTGAAAAAGACTAAGTCAATTAAAAATCATTTTCAAGAGTTTTTTATCTTATGACCAGAATAAATACACGATGCACCGGAAATAAAGACCTTTTCCACGAATTGACTCTTGCATTTATTCACGATTTTTCATATACTTTGACGTAATGTTTTATTCGGTCTGAAAAGAGGGAAAACCATGGGAGTCAAAGCAGTAAAATTCGGAGGTTCGTCGGTTGCGGACGGTATTCAGCTTGCCAAAATAAAAAAGATCGTGGAGAGCGATCCGGAACGC
>JAEEGL010152601.1_pt1 | contig 16245 bp, 16 predicted proteins | sample 9134231 | NCBI WGS metagenome assembly JAEEGL01 (sample SAMN16246548, study PRJNA631951) | gut metagenome | biome: gut microbiome; feature: rumen; material: fiber-attached | host: Bos | place: Iran: Karaj | collected 2018-10
ACCTGATAATAACTATACTTATGGATATGTTAGGTACTCAGTTCTTGGGGGATTAATTACAACTGTTATTCTATTAGTTGGATCTATTTTAGTTATATATAATGCAGTATTAAGAATTATTAATCCTGTAGAAGTGGATTATAAAGGAATGATAGTATTTGCAATTATTGGAGTTGTAATGAATTTTATTGCAGCATATTTAACAAGAAAAGGTGATTCAATTAACCAAAAATCTGTTAATCTTCATATGCTAGAAGATGTTTTGGGCTGGATAGTAGTATTAATTGGAGCAATAATAATGAACTATACTGATTTAAAAATTCTTGACCCATTAATGAGTATTGGTGTTGCACTATTTATACTAGTAAATACATTAAAAAACTTAAAACAGATTTTAGACTTGTTCTTAGAGAAAACACCAAGTGGTGTTGATATTGAGGAATTAAAAAAGCATTTAACAGAAATTGAAGGGGTTGATGATATACACCATATTCATGTATGGAGTATAGATGGATATAACAATTACGCTACAATGCATATAGTTACTAAGTCAGACAATATAAAGAGAATCAAAGATGAAATTCGAAAAGAATTAGAAGAACATGGGGTTTGCCATGCAATACTAGAAACGGAAGATGAGGTATGTTCAGAAATTGAATGTCATCCAAATTTAAATATTGAATCAGAACATGGTCATCACCATCATCATTAATTATGTTGACTTTGAAGAAAATTTAATATATAATGTTTAAAAATGGAAATGTCCATTTTAAGAGAATCTTAAATTTATAGTAAATTTAGGAGGGATCAAAAATGATTACAGCAAAGGAGTATCGGGAAATAACTCAAGGTAAAGATCCGGCTGGTATTATTACAGAATCCAAAGAGCTTATAGAAGACAAAATAGTTGATGCGGTCTTAGATGGCCAGAAATGCTGCTGGCTTGGATTTAAAGCAAGCACTGAAGCAGTAGCATGGCTTGAGTCTCTCGGGTACATAGTCAGAATTGAACGTATTACACGTACCGAAAAAGACTATGATACACGTATTATGTGGTAATCAAAAGGCAACACTTTCTCGAAAGAGAAAGTGTTGTTTTTATATTGAGAAAATAAAAATAAAAAGCAGAAGTTAACATAACTTGACAAATAGTGATTAATAATATATAATATATGCGAAACAGAGGCATGAGCCTAATAATACATGTATATTTCACTTTATAGTGATTTATAAATAAATTTTTTATCCGGATTGGAGGAAAATTGTATGACTACAGCATTTTTTGAAGATTTAATCTGGCAAAAAGGTGATAGTGCTATTGAGCAGGGTGTAAAGAATATGCGGACACCCAATAATGCTATAGCAGGTGGATTTGGAACATTTAGGGTTTCAATTCCTGCAGAAGTTACACTAATACTAAAAACTAACAATGGATTGAGATATTTTAACATTATAAGGACTATTAAAGCTGTAACCGGCAGAAAGAAAATGAGCGAAAAGCTTATAAATACTATTAGAAATGGAATGATGAATGAAACATTTGAAATTAATCAATATGGTGGAATCACTAATTTGAGAGAAATATTAGAAAAAACTACATTCTAAGGAAATAAAAAGAGCATCCTAATTGGGTGCTCTTTTCACATTCTTATATTTTAATATGTGTTTAATTGTAAATTAATTTTCTTTTTGTATAAACCTATATATTCCAAAAGAACATACAATTTCATATATGGTCAAAGTTATGCAGGCAAAAGTAAAATCATCTATTGCTTTTTTAAATAAATCAAGATGAAAAGCTTCTTGTCTACCTATTAGATTATAATTGGATAAAAATTTATTATAATTTCTATTTTCAAATCCATAAGTTTTACCAGATATGTAGAAATCTACAATATATTGATTCCTAAGGAAATACATTATTTTCCAACCATCATAACCATGCACAGTAGAATCAGTTTTTTTTGTCACTTTAGTTAATTCGTTAGCTATATTATCAGAGGAATGAAAATCTAAAGGAACATTGATATTATCTAAATATTCTTTTTCTTCTTTTGATATTTTCATTATCTCGAGAAGTTCATTAATGCTTTTGGCATCTGGAAATTTTGAATTGGCATTATTTAAAAGATCATAAATATAGTTTGTATTATATTGTAGATAACTAATCATAAAAATTTTAAAAATTATAAATATAGAAACTATACTTATTAGAGTGATAATGGTTGAATTGTTTTTAGAGAAGCTATGTGTTTTTTTACACAGAAAAATTATACCTATAGATAAAATAGTAATTAATAATATGCCAATAAAAATGCTTTTAAATGTTGATGTAGCATCAAAAAAATAATATAAATATACTTCTGTTATTATAAATAATATTAGTGTTGATACTATGATAATAATCAAATCTTTTTTTCTCATAATTACCTCCCATTGCAATATTTATAATATAAAAAAATAGATTTGTAAAGCATATTTTTATGCATACAAATCTATTTTTGGTGCAGATGGCCGGAATCGAACCGGCACGGGAGGTTAAGTCCCGCAGGATTTTAAGTCCTGTGCGTCTGCCAGTTTCGCCACATCTGCGTAATTTAACTGACAAGTTGTATTATACTACTAATAAAGAAGAATTGTCAATAGTTTATTTAAAATATTTTCGTTAAAACCTTGCAATTTGGCAATAAAAGTGATATCATATTACCCAATAAATAAACTGTTGAAAAAGCAAAGTAGATAAATTACAAATATATTAAAAGAGAATGTAGATATATGCTGGAAGTCTACTAATATAGATTTATTGAAATTTCACTTTTGAGGGTTTTACTGAAAATTGTAGTAGGTAAGAACGGTAGCTCCGTTATAGCTTTTAAGTGATTAACATTAGTTAATAAATTAGGTGGTACCATGGATTACAAATACATTTCGCCCCAGCATATAGGGGGAAGGTATTTTTTATATATTATTTTGAAAGGAATGATTTAAAATTATGAACGAAAAAATCGAACAAATTATGAATATGGCAAAAGAGCAAATTGAAAAATCTATTGACTTAAAACAATTAGATGACATACGTGTAAAATGTTTAGGCAAAAAAGGCGAACTAACTGCAATTTTAAGAGGAATGGGCGAAATAGCAGCAGAGCAAAGACCAGTTATAGGGAACTTAGTAAATAAAGTAAGAGATGAAATAGAAGAATTAATTAAAGAAAAAGAAACAGAATTTAAACAGCAAGAATTAAAAAGAGAATTAGAAAAAGAGAAGATAGATATTACTTTAAGTTCAAGTAAAATTAGAAGAGGAAGTAAACATCCAATTAATAGAGTAATTGAAGAACTAGAAGAATTATTTGTTTCAATGGGATATGATGTTGTAGATGGACCAGAACTTGAAACTGATGAATACTGTTTTGAAAGATTAAATCTTCCAAAAGGACATCCAGCAAGAGATATGCAAGATAGTTTCTATATCACAGATGAGTATTTACTAAGAACACAAACATCTGCAGTTCAAGCAAGAGTTATGATGGCAAACAAAGAAAAGACACCAATTAGAGTAATATGCCCAGGTAAAACATATAGAAGAGATGATGATGCAACACATTCACATCAATTTGGACAAATTGAAGGTTTAGTAATAGATAAAAACATATCTTTAGCAGATTTAAAAGGAACTTTAGAAGTATTTGTTAAAAAAATGCTTGGAGAAAACCTAGAATTAAGATTTAGGCCAAGTTATTTCCCTTTTACAGAACCATCTTATGAAGTAGATGTTAGCTGCTTTAAATGTGGAGGTAAAGGATGTAATTTGTGTAAGCATACTGGGTGGATAGAAATACTTGGTTCTGGTATGGTACATCCAAATGTATTAAAAATGAATGGATATGATCCAGAAGTATATAGCGGTTTTGCATTTGGAACAGGTTTAGATAGATTAGCAATGTTTAAATTTGGAATACCTGACATTAGGCTTTTATACACAAATGATATTAGATTCTTAAATCAATTTGATAGAAAGGATGATTAGTTATGAAATTAAGTACAAATTTTGTTAAAGATTATGTTGATATAGATGTAGATTTAAAAACACTTGCAGAAGATATGACAAAAGCAGGTAGTGAATATGATAGTGCTGAAAAGTTAATAAATGCAACTAATCTAGTTATAGGTGAAGTGCTAGAGTGTGAAATGCATCCGGATTCAGATCATTTACATATATGTAAAGTAAATATTGGGAATGAAGTTTTACAAATTGTATGTGGAGCACCAAATGTTAGAAAAGGATTAAAAGTAATTGTTGCACTAGTTGGAGCAGAATTACCAGGAGATTTTAAAATTAAGCAAAGTACAATAAGAGGTGTTGAGTCTAATGGTATGATATGTTCACTCGCAGAACTTGGAATTGAAAGCAAATTCCTAACAGATGCAGATAGAAATGGAATACATGAATTGCCTGAAGATGCAAAGCCTGGAGAAGACCCAATAAAATATATGCAGCTTGATGATGAAGTAATTGATTTTGATTTAACAGCAAATAGAGGAGACTTACTTAGTGTTTTAGGAATGGCAAATGAAATTGCAGCAATATATGATAAAAAAGTAAGAGATATAGATTTAACACATAGTGAAAATTCAGAAGATTTTAATAATAGTTTTAAATTAGAAATAAATACAGATAATTGTTCAATTTTCTTAGCTAAAAAAGTTGAGAATGTAACAATAAAAGAAAGCCCAGTGTTTATAAAAAATAGATTAATTGCATCTGGAATAAGACCAATTAATAATGTTGTAGATATTAGTAACTATGTAATGCTAGAAACAGGCCAACCACTTCATTACTATGATGCAGACAAATTAAAAGGAATGCTTGAAGTTAGAATGGCAAAAGAAAATGAAAAGCTAACAACATTAGATAGTATTGAAAGAGTTTTAAAAACAGAAGATATAGTAATATCTGATGGAGAAAGAGCAATAGGTTTAGCAGGTGTAATGGGAGGACTAGATACAGAAATAACTGAAGAAACTAAAAATATAGTTATAGAAGCGGCAATATTTGATCCTGTAAAAATCAGAAAAACATCTAAGGAAATATTAAGAAGTGAAGCAAGTAATAGATTTGAAAAAGGATTAGATTCAAATAGAACATATATGGCAATAGAAAGATCTTGTAATCTACTTGAAAAATATGCATCTGCAACAATAGTTGGAGGCCTTGCAAAATATGATACAACAGATAGAGAAGATACTAAAATTGATATAACATTTGAAAAAATAAATAATATATTAGGCTTAGAAGTTCCACAAGATGCAGTTATAGATGTGTTTAGAAGACTTGGATTTAAATCTGAAGTTGAAGGTGATTTAGTTCATGTTTCTGTTCCAAAAAGAAGAGTAGATATTCGAATTAAAGAAGACTTAATTGAAGAAGTTGGAAGAATATATGGTGTAGATAGAATAGAAGGAAAACTACCAGTATTACCACTAAAAACAGGAAGCTATAACAAAACAATTAGACAGCTTAGAAATAAAATGCTTGACTTAGGCTTAAATGAAACGCTTTCATATATTTTAATAAATGATAAAGAAGCAAAAAAATATACATCAGATGAATTTGAAATTGTAAAACTATTAGATCCAATGACAGAAGATAGAAACACATTAAGATATAGCATAATACCATCACTTTTAAAAATATATGAATACAACAAAGATAGAAATCAAAAAGATATTTGTTTATTTGAAATTGGAAAAGGTTTCTATAAACAAGGTGAAGAATATGGAGAAAATACAAAATTAAGTGGCTTAATGTCAGGTGAATACTATTTAGGAATTCAAAATAAAGAACAAGTAGATTTCTATATTACAAAAGGTGTTGTTGAAGAAATACTTGACTATTTAGGATATGGAAATAGATATAGTTTTGTAATAAAAAATGAATTGCCAAAAGAATTTCATCCATATCAAACAGCTGAAATTTCTGTAAATAATGATATAGTAGGAATTGTAGGAAGATTACATCCAGAATTATATAAAGAGCCTGTATATGTTTTTGAAATAAACTTAGACAAATTACTAGAAAAACAAGTTGGAAAAATGAAATATAAAGAAATATCTAAATATCCTAGTATTAGTAAAGATATAGCAATTATAGTTGGTAAAGACATAGAATCAAAAACAATAGAAATGGCAATTAAAAAAGCAGCAGGTAAATTATTAATAGCAAGTAAAGTATTTGATGTTTATACAGGAAAGGGAATAGATTTAAATAAAAAGAGTATGGCATATTCTCTTGAATTTGGGACACAAGAAAGAACATTAACAGATGAAGAAATAAATGAAATAATGCAAAAAATAATTGTTGCATTAGAAAAAGAATTTAATGCAGAACTAAGAAAATAATATAAAAAAGCAACAAAAAATGTAATAAAAAACATTGCAAAAAAAAATAATTAATAGTATGATATTAATTAATAGAATAAGAGACATGTATGATAGACTTATTTATCGTGTATGTCTCTTAATATTTAAATTTAGGAGGAACTAATGAAAAATCAAAGAGGTATAACACTAATTAATTTAATAATAGTAGTAATTTTATTATTTATTTTAGCAATAGTAACTATAAATGTATTAAATGCAAATAATATAGTGGATACTGCTGAAAACACAGTAGATGAATTTAAAGCAGAACAAACAAGACTTGCAATAATGCAAGGAATAGTAGATCAATTTGCATTTGGTGATGATATTTCAAAACAAGATGTGCTTAATAATTTGAAAAATAATAGCATTGTTGATAAAGCAAAATCAGATGGAACTGTACAAAAAGATGGGTATAAATATCAGGTAAATGAGAAAGAAAATGGTGATTATGAAGTAATATTAATAGGAAAAGTTGTACAATTAGAAAATGCGTTAGCTGACCAAGTTAATGTAGGAGATTATATAATATATGACCCAACACTTGATGTAACTAATCAGAGCTTGTTAAGCTATACAAGTCCAGTAGGTACATTAAAAGTAAAAAATGGGAATACTTATCTAGTAAATGAAGATGGAACAAGTACATACACATATAACGGAGCATATAACTTAATAAATGAAAATGGGAATTTTGTAACAACAGGTTATACAGAAGAAGCAGATGTATCAGGAAATGGATATAGTAGCCAAAGCTTTACAGCAACATCAGGTAATAACATATGGAGAGTATTAGATGTAAATAAAGCAACAGGGGTTGTAAAAATAGTGCCAGAGACGCCAATAAAAACAACATCAAATGCTAATTTTTATTTAAGAGGATTAAGGGGATATAAAAACGCAGTTACGGAACTAAATAATATTAGTGAAATATTTGGACATGGACAAGGAGCAAATGGGGCAGAGAGTATAACTGTAGAACAAGTAAATGCGCTAACAGGATATACTGTAACACCACCATCATCATCAACAGCAGTTGGATCAGTGGGTAATTGGTATAACACATATTACTATTATGAAAAAGGTGATAACTTAGCCAATAACATAAAGAGTATGTTATTTAAAACAGGTTATTGGCTTGCATCTTGCTGCGTGGAGACTGAATCCTATGTATACTTCAAGGTGCGTTATATGAATATTTCACGTGTGTTTGACTACAATATGTATTATGTGGGATCTAACGGTCGTGAGTATGATAGTGGTAACATTAGTGGCGTTATGCCTGTAGTTACTTTAAATGATGACATTGTAAAAAATGGGGGAGATGGAAGTCAAGGAAATCCATGGACATTCCAAACTCAGAGAGTTATAGTTCAAGAACCAAATACAACAGAATACACATATAATGGAATGCCAATACAAATTTCTGCGAACATAAGTGGAGCATCAAGTTATACTGCATATTATAGTACATCAAGTTTAAATTCAAGTAATTATACAAATGGAAGTAGTAATTCAATATCAATAGGACCAGATGCGGGAACATATACAGTATATTATTACGTAAAATCAAATGATTCAAGTTATAATGATGCAAGTGGAAGCTTTTCAATTGTTATAAATAAAGCACAATTAACAATTACAACAGGCTCTTCTACAAAAGTATATGATGGAGCTCCATTAACAAATAGTTCTGTAGTAGTAGAGGGACTTATTGGTGGAGATACAGTAACAGTTGTAGCAACAGGAAGTCAAACTAGTGTTGGCTCTTCACCTAATACATATAGTATTACATGGAATGGAACAGCAAAAGAGAATAATTACAATATAGTAGAGAACTTAGGAACTCTTACAGTAACAGCAGCACCAGTAGCGCCAACACCATCAGTACCAACTCCACCAGATGACAGAATTTTACCTTCAATGACTGCAAAAGGTAAAGATATAACGCAGGGCAAAACTGCAGAAATAACTGTTACTTTGCCGACTGATGCTTCTGGCAGAGTTTGGGTAACTATTAATAATGTTGATTATGATGCTAATTCTGTTAACCGGTAAAGCAAAAATTTTAATTTCAAATTTACCAGCTGGAAAGTATAATCCTGAAGTTTTTTATGAAGGGGATATTAAGTATTTACCAAAATCAACATATATGGCAAATGGCTTTACTGTATCACCAAGTCATTTAGGACCAAGTTAATGAACAATGGTTATAAAATTAGTTAAATGTATTTTATAATTTAAAAATAATAAAATATCATATTGAATAAATCCTTGTTTTGTGGTATAACAAAATAAGGATTTATATATATATATTTACAAAAAGGAGAGAAAAAATGGACAAACATAATTTATGGGTAAAAATAATTGCAGCAATTGCTTTAATAGCATTAGTTTCAGCATCTTTGTTTTCACTATTGTATTATTTATTTAGATAAGAGGTAAAAAATGATAGAAAATTTTCAAACAATGTTTAAAAACTTTTATGAAAACAACATTGTAGACTATTTGCAATCTTTGCAACAATATCCAATAAAATTAATAACATTAATTCTAGATATCGGAATAGTGTTGTTTTTAGCATATAAGTTACTTCAAATAGTAAGAGATACTAGAGCATGGCAATTATTAAAAGGAATTATATTCTTAATAATTGTAACTGCACTAAGTGGGTTATTTAAATTAAATATTTTACATTTTATATTATCATCATTAATGACATATGGTGCTTTGCTACTCATTGTTGTATTTCAACCAGAACTTAGAAGAGCATTAGAACAATTAGGTACAAGTAAAGTTACTAAGTTTTTTGGAATAGATAAAGATATTGCAACTAAAACAAGAGAGAATATATATAAAATTGTAATTGCAGCTGTTGAACTTGCAAAAACAAGAACTGGTGCATTAATTGTAATGGAAAGAGATATACAATTAAAAGACATTATTAATTCTGGGTTATACATGAATTCAGATATATCTCCACAGTTATTAGTTAATATTTTTACTCCAAATACACCACTTCATGATGGCGCAGTAATAATTAGTGAAAATAAAATTGCAGCAGCAGCATGTATGCTTCCACTAGCAGGTGATAGCTATATTGCAAAAGAGCTAGGAACAAGACATAGAGCAGGAATTGGTATTTCAAAAGAATCTGATGCAATAGCAATAATAGTTTCAGAAGAAACAGGAAAAATATCAATAGCAAAAGATGGAACATTAATTGCAGATGTTAAAGAAGATGCTTTGAAAAAAATACTAATAAAAAATATTGTAACAAAAAGATTTCCAGAGCAAGGAAAAAGTGGAAAAGAAAGAATGCAAAGTTTAAGAAGCAAGATTTCAAACAAATTTAATAAAGATAAAAATGTGGGCGGCAATTAGCCGTCTTTTCTATACAAGGAGAAATATGAGAAATATAAAGATTATAATAGAATATGATGGAAAAAACTTTAATGGATGGCAAAAACAACCTGACAAATTGAATATTCAAGGGGAAATAGAAAGAGCTATTTTTGAAGTTATGGGTGAAGAAGTTGAATTAATAGCATCAGGCAGAACAGATGCAGGTGTACATAGTTTAGGACAGACTGCTAATTTTAAAATTGAAAATGAAATGCCTATAGAAAAAATACCACTTGCAATTAATTCAAAATTAAAAAAATCTATAAGAGTTAAATCTGCAGAAGAAGTAGATGAAAGATTTCATTCAAGATATAATTGTAAAGGGAAAAAATATAGATATGTAATTAATAATGCGCCAATAGAAAGTGCTCTGTATAGAGATTTAGAATTACATATTTCACAAAAATTAGATATAAAGAAAATGAAAGAGGCAATAAAGCATTTCTTAGGGAAACACGATTTTGCTGCATTTAAAGCTAGTGGCACAAGTAGCAAAGATAGTGTAAGAGAAATATATAAAGCAGAAATTATTGAAGATGGAGAAAGAATTAAAATAGAGCTTACGGGTAGTGGATTTTTATACAATATGGTTAGAATTATTTCTGGCACATTATTAGATGTTGGCCTAGGGAAACTTGAGGTTGAGGAAATTTCCAAAATTATTGAATCTAAAGACAGAAATAATGCGGGAATAACATTGCCTCCGCAGGGGTTGTATTTAGTTGAGGTATATTATTAAGAAAATGCTTGATTTTTAAACTAATCTATGCTAAAATATGTATGTTATTTTAGAAAAGAGACATATGGGAGGAAATATAATGGGAGTTGTAAAAGTTATTTTAACAATAGTGTATATTATAGTTTGCATATCAATAATAGTATTAACATTTATGCAAAAGAAAGGTCAAGCAGGACTTTCAGGAGCAATAACAGGTTCATCATCATCAGAGAATTTTTATGAGAAAAATAAAGGAAGAACTAAAGAAGGTTCTTTAAGAAAATGGACAATAATACAAGGTGTTGTATTTGCAGTAATGTCAATTTTATTAAGTATATTATATGTAATGTAATAGAAAATATAGAGGAGCACTTTGTGCTCCATTTTTATATTTGACTTAGTATACATAATGTAGTATAATATTTTTGTCATTGATTTTTATTTAACTACTTTAAAATAATTTTTAAGGAGGCACACTTATGTCTAACAATTTGGAGAAAACTCGGTATGTAAAAGAACTTGAAGATGATATTAAATGTTGTAAAAAGATTATTGAAAATGCCCTGGCTGAACTGGATAGAATCCAGAAAAAATGCAAACATGAAGCTGTAGTAGTTTTTGAAAAAAGGGGACCATTTAGTCGGCTAAATATTGAAGCCACATATGTGTTTCCACAAAAATGCATGATTTGCGGAAAAGTAGGACTATATAAAAACTCTTTCCCAAACTCAAAAAAAATTGATGTTACTAATTTTATGAAAGATGAAAATTATAACATCGAAACCAAATACTCAATTGTTGAGGAAATATTTGACAGGATATTAAGAGATAATCCGGACATGAGTTTTGGTCAAGTAACTGAACAAACTATCGAGATTTTAAAGCAAATTGAAGCTGAGTATGAAGAATCAAAGAAATAAGTGTTAAATAAGAGCAGTTTTAAAGCTGCTCTTTTTATTTTATTTGACAAATAAGTTAATAAATAGTATAATAGACCATAGCAAATATCCCAATTGTGGATATGAAAATGAGATTAATGTATTAAAAATAAGTTTTAAAATGTAATGATTCGGAAATTTTTAGTTATTTATTAAGAGAGAAAAATAAGGTAAATAACAATTAAAAAGTATATAAACATATGATAAAATTATATTAGTAAAAAAAGGTGTGTATTATAATAAGGAGATAATTTATATATTTTATGGAATCATTAGTTTAAAAGTATATTTTAAACTATTTTTTTGTGCATAATTGAAAAAGAGAGAAGGAGAAAAAATGGAAAAAGGAGAAACAAAAAAACAAGAAAAGACTAATAAGCAAATGACAAGAAGACCAAGACAACAAAGAGAGAATGTTCAAAGAACAAACACTCAAAGAAGACAAACTAGAAATTATTCAAGTAGAGTAAGAAAGGAAGTAAAAGAAGAAGTACAATTTAAGAAAAGCCCTCTTAAAATAATACCACTTGGTGGATTATTAGAAATAGGTAAAAACATTACAGTTTTTGAATATGAGGATGATATAATAATTGTAGACTGTGGTTTAGCATTTCCAGAAGATGAAATGTTAGGTATAGATTTAGTAATACCAGATTTTTCATATCTAGAAAAAAATAAAGACAAAATTAGAGGTTTAGTTATAACACACGGACATGAAGATCATATAGGTGCTATACCATATTTATTAAAACAATTAGATATGCCAATATATGCAACCCCACTAACTGTTGGATTAATAAACAACAAATTAGAAGAGCATAAGCTTTTAAGAAAAACAAAAATAAAAACAGTTATGCAAGGACAAACAATTACACTTGGAAAATTTAAAGTAGAATTTATTAGAAGTTGCCATAGTATACCAGATACTGTTATGTTAGCAATTAAAACACCTGTTGGAACAGTATTACATTCAGGAGATTTCAAAATAGATCACACACCAATAGATGGAAAACATATGGATTTGGGAAGACTTGCACAATTAGGTAATGAAGGAGTATTACTTTTATTATCAGATAGTACTAATGCTGAAAGAAAAGGGTATACAATGTCTGAAAGCTCAGTTGGCGCTGTATTTGATAAGTTATTCTTAAACTGCAAAAAGAGAATAGTTGTAGCAACATTTGCATCTAACGTTCATAGAGTACAACAAATTGTAAATGCAGCAGTAGAAAATAAAAGAAAAATTGCAGTTTGTGGTAGAAGTATGATTAATATGATTGAAACTGCAAGAGACTTAGGATATATTGATGCACCAAAAGATGTATTTATAGACATAGATATGATAAAAAATTATACAGATGAGCAATTAGTAATAATAACAACTGGAAGCCAAGGTGAAACAATGTCTGCACTAACAAGGATGGCAGCAGGAGAACACAAGAAGGTAGTAATAACACCAAATGACTTAATAATCATATCGGCAACACCAATACCAGGAAATGAAAAATTTGTATCAAAAGTTATAGATGATTTAATGCAAATTGGCGCAGAAGTAGTATATAGTGCGTTAGAGGACATACATGTTTCTGGACACGCATGCCAAGAAGAACAAAAATTGTTAATAGCACTTACAAAACCAAAATTCTTTATGCCAGTTCATGGTGAATATAGACAATTGCAAGCACATATTGATACAGCAATGCAAATGGGAATTGAAAAAGAAAACATATTTGCATCAACAAATGGTAGAATATTAGAATTGACAGATAATTCAGCAAAACTTACTGGAACAGTTCCTTTTGGAAGAATACTAGTAGATGGATTAGGTGTAGGAGATGTTGGAAATATTGTATTAAGAGACAGACAACATTTATCTCAAGATGGTTTAATTATAATAGTTCTAACAATGGATTCTAGTACAGGGGAAGTAGTCGCTGGCCCAGATGTAATTTCTAGAGGATTTGTATATGTTAGAGAATCTGAAAATCTAATGGAAGATATAAAGAAAATTGTAAGAGAACAAATTAGAAAATGTGAAGAAAGACAAATAAAAGATTGGCTAACAATTAAAGCAAATTTAAAAGATGGATTAAGAGACTATGTATATCAAAAAACAAAGAGAAATCCTATGATATTGCCAATTATAATGGAAATCTAATAAAAAGAAAGGAATGTAATATAAAATGAATAATAAAGATTTAGCAGATTTAATATTTCCAAATGCAAAAGATATTTCATATTATGAGGAAAAATATCCTGAAAGGAATTTAAAAGAAGGTGCAGTTGTATCTAGATTTGCACCTAGTCCAACAGGTTTTGTTCATATAGGAGGGTTATACCAAGCATTAGTTGCAAGAACCTTAACAAGTCAAACTGATGGCGTATTTTTCTTAAGAATTGAAGATACTGATCAAAAAAGAGAAGTTGAAAATGGAATAACAGGTATAATTGATTCTTTAAAAGACTTTAATATGAGCCCAGATGAAGGAATGATAAATCAAACAGATGAGGTTGGAGATTATGGACCATATAAACAAAGTGATAGAAGAGAAATATATGAGGCTTATGCTAAATATTTAATAGAACAAGGTAAAGCATATCCATGTTTTTGTATGCCAGAAGAACTTGAAGAAATAAGAAAAAATCAAGAAAAAGCAATGGTAAGAACAGGGTATTATGGACAGTGGACAAAATGCAGAAGAATGCCTTTAGAACAACAAATAGAAAGAATAAAAAATGGAGATAGATATATTATTCGTTTTAAATCACCAGGAAATGCAGATAAAAAAATAAAACATCATGATGTTATAAAAGGAAATGTAACATTCCCTGAAAATGACCAAGATATAGTAATTATAAAAGCAGATGGATTACCAACATATCACTTTGCACATGCAGTTGATGACCATTTAATGAGAACAACACATGTTATAAGAAGTGATGAATGGTTACCATCAGTTCCACTTCATTTACAACTATTTGCAGAATTAGGATTTAAAGCACCTAAATATGCTCATATTGCACCAATAATGAAAAATGATAATGGAAATAAAAGAAAATTAAGTAAAAGAAAAGATCCAGAAGCAGCTGTTTCATATTACTTAGAACAAGGAATACCATCAGATGCAGTTAAAGAATATTTATTAAATATTGCAAATTCAAGTTTTGAAAACTGGAGAAGAGCTCATAAAGATAAACCTATGGAAGAATTCAAATTTGAATTAAACAAAATGAGTGTAAGTGGTGCTTTATTTGATATGGTAAAACTATTAGATGTTTCTAAAATAGTTATATCTACATATTCAGCACAAAGAGTATATGATGAAACAATGATATGGGCAAATATGTTTGACAAAGACTTAGCAAATCTTTTAGAAAAAGATAAAGAGTATACTTTAAAAGTATTTGGTATAGAAAGAGGAAATACAAAACCTAGAAAAGATATTGCAAAATGGTCAGATATTAGAGAGAACTTTTCATATATGTTTAAAGAATTATATGACAATTCTAGTGAAAAATATGAATTTGGAAAAATTTCAGATAAAAATGAAATAAAAGAAATATTAACAAAATATGTAGAAAAATATTTTAATATAAATGATGATAAACAAATGTGGTTTGATAAAATGAAGGATTTAAGTGAAGAAATGGGATATGCAAGAGAAGTAAAAATGTTTAAAGAGAATCCTGATAAATATAAAGCACATGTTGGAGATATTAGTACAGTAATTAGAGTTGCATTAACTAAAAGACAGAACACACCAGACATGTATGAAATAATGCAAGTTTTAGGAGCAGATGAAGTAATTTCTAGATTAAAAGAATGTATTAATAATTGTTAATTTAGGAGTATTATATATGGAATATAATATAGGTCAAATAGTAAAAACTAAAAAAAAGCATCCATGTGGAAGTAATGAATGGGAAATAACAAGAGTAGGTGTAGACTTTAAATTAAAATGTATAGGCTGTGGCCACCAAATAATGTTACCACGTGAAAAAGCACTAAAAATCATATGTAAATAAGGAGTGATAATATGACACCACATATTGAAGCAAAAAAAGAAGAAATAGCAAAAACAGTGTTAATGCCAGGAGATCCATTAAGAGCAAAATATATTGCAGAAAATTTTTTAGAAAATCCAAGATTAGTAAACAGAGTAAGAAATATATTTGCATATACAGGTACATATAAAGGAAAAGAAATAACTGTAATGGCATCTGGAATGGGTATGCCAAGTATGGGAATATATGCTTATGAATTATACAAAGTATATGAAGTAGAAAATATTATAAGAATAGGCTCATGTGGAGGATATGGAAAAGACCTACAATTGTTTGATACAATACTTGTAGATAATAGTTACACTGAGGGAAATTTTGCATATACATTCAATAGTGAAGATTGTCATTTGTCTCAAGCTTCAAAGGAATTAAATGATCTAATTGAAAAAATAGCAATTGACCAAAACATAAAGTATGTAAAAGGAAATGTTTTATGTAGTGAGTGCTTTGATTTATACATTCCTAAATTACAAGAATTGTTTGATAGATTACCAAAAGATATAATTGCAGCAGAAATGGAATCTTTTGCATTATTCTATTTAGCAAATTATTTAAACAAAAAAGCAGCATGCTTGCTTACAGTTGTAGACATACCAACAGCTCAAAACCAAGTATCAGCAGAAGATAGAGAGAAAGCTTTAAATGATATGATAAAGCTAGCATTAGAAGCAACTTTAGAGTTGTAAAAATATATAA
>JAEEGL011257054.1_pt1 | contig 16245 bp, 15 predicted proteins | sample 9134231 | NCBI WGS metagenome assembly JAEEGL01 (sample SAMN16246548, study PRJNA631951) | gut metagenome | biome: gut microbiome; feature: rumen; material: fiber-attached | host: Bos | place: Iran: Karaj | collected 2018-10
GGTCCATATCAATCAACAAACATTCCTGGCCTAAATGGGCTAAACTTGCTGCAAGATTTATTGCGGTTGTAGTTTTTCCTACCCCACCTTTTTGGTTTGCAATGGCAATTACTTTACTCATAAAAACTCCTCTTCTATAGCTTTTTATTTTATAAAAATTATAAATTACAATATTGTTTCATGTGAAACAATTACTTAATAAAAGAATTATTTATATTGTTATATTTATCGTTTTTTTTGTTATTATCATCATAGTAATTAAATTTTTATTTTTTGAACATATGAAATTTATTAACTATTAAACTTGATACACAACAAACTATAAGTATCGAAAAAGAACCAATAAAATCTAAAATCGTTATATCAAAAATTCCTTTAAGCAATTCATGAAAAGAAGGTACTGTAAAATATATTAGAAAAAAAAGCAATAGTAATATAACAAATATAACTTCTATCATATACATATCACTAAGAAAAAATTTGAATCTATAAAAAAAGCTGTCTTTAATTATATCGTAATCGCAATTTTCAAAATTTTTTATAGCATTATTAATTTTATCAACATAATTGTTTAAAAGTTTCTTGTTTCTATCTGTAAGAACACAATATAATATTCTATATTCTTCAGGGAATTGCAACAGCAACAAAGAGCGGATATGAAATATAGACGATTTATTGTTCGTCAATGTTTCGTATTCTGAAATTTCTGCACCATTAAAACCTTTGGAATTAAAAAAAAGATATTCAAACAAATATATTCGCGTTGCTAAAACTTTTACACTTTCTAAACTTTCATATCTGACAATTTTATCTGTAAAAGGTAACCAAAATCTTTTTCTACGGATTGTTACCAAAGATCTTTTGTTAACAAACTCTAATTTAAAATATAGCGGAGAGTAAATATACATTATACATAAAATACAGATATTAACAATTAAACAAAATATTATTATTGTAAATAACATAAAATATCCGAATACAACATATAATTTATTTTTCAACAGTTAGCATAAAACCAACGTTTTATATTAACCGATTTTTATTTTATTATAGAATCGTTTATTCTTTTTGCTTCAGAATCTATATTTACTTTTTCTTTTATATTGTCTCTGTTATAATAGGTATCTGTTTCATATATATTATAATTTTTACTATCTCTTTTTTTATAAAAATTTACTAACAGACTTAACACTATACATATAGAAAACATAATTAATGAAACAAATGCTATAGATCCTAAACAAAAAGCAGCTTCTATATCTTTAAAATTTGAAGAAACCAATAACAAAGATAACACACTAAAAATTATAAATACGGCTACAACCCGTGAAATATTATCATTTTTAGATATGCTATATTCTTTACAACTGGAAATAGCATCATTTATTTTCTTACATTCTTTTAATAAATAGTTTTTATTTGCATTCGATAAAATTTCTTTTGTTGTTTTGGGAAACTTTAAAAAAATAGAATAAATTATATACCAACCTCTCATAATAAATCCGGTCTCTTGTACATATGCTTTCTGTATATTTTTATATTCTGTAATTTTGGTTGTTAATGGCAGGAAAAAATAACTAGTGTATATTTTTGAAACAGAAATATTATTGCTAAACGTTAATTCAAATTTTTTTGCCGGTGCTATGTATATATACAGCAATCCAAGCAAAAATGCAATTGGCCCAAGAAACAATGAGTATTCGAATTCCAATTGAAACCTCCAAAAATGTTTCACATGAAACAATTATATATTATTTATTAATATTTAGCAATAGTATTTATAGTAAAAATCGTAAAATAATTTTATTTTTATTAATAATTATACATTGTGTAGTATAAATTGTTTTTTGTTTCACGTGAAACAATCTAGAATAATTCAGGCTGTATTTCTCTTGTACTTTCTTTGTTTTCAAAAGCATTAAGGTATTCAAAAATTTTGTTATTGTCATAAACAATATTATATTGTTTGCAAGTTTTATGAAATATATTCATTAAATATTTATTATTCAAACTATTTAATATATAGTTATTTTTATAAAATTTTATATATTTTTCTTTTATGGCGGGGAAATACTTATCTAATTTTTTATAAAAATATTCTCTGTTGCCGTCCCTTAAAGTTACCCCCATACCAAAACACAGTATTCCATATACATTTGCCTTTATACAATAATCTAAAACACCTATCAAATTTTCTTTGGTATCATTTATAAACGGCAATATCGGGGTGAGCCAAACAACAGTAGAAATTTTATTCTGATTAAGTATCTTTAATGTTTCAAATCTTTCTTTGGTACTACTTACATTAGGTTCTATTATTTTACAGAGTTTTTCATCGAAAGTAGTTAATGTCATTTGAATAACACACTTTGTTTTATCGTTTATTGCCTTTAAAATATCTAAATCTCTTAAAATTGCCGACGACTTTGTTATAAGCGTAGCACCAAACCCATATTTATATATTAATTCTAATGATTTTCTCGTATTTTTTATTTCTTTTTCCAATGGGATATACGGATCTGTCATAGAACCCATACCTATCATACATTTTTTTCTTTTGCCTTTCAAAGATTTTTCCAATAGTTCTATGGCATTTGATTTTATTTCTATATCTTCGAACGGATGTTGCATATTATAAACTTTACTTCTTGAATCGCAATATATACAGCCATGGGAACAACCTCTGTATAAATTCATCCCGTTTTTTGCAGATAATATGGTTTTTACATTTGTATAATGCATAATTTACCCTGATTATAAATGTTTCACATGAAACACAAACAAAATGCTATGCATTTTGTACCGCCTTCTCCATACATCTATACTTCTATTTCTCTATACCTCAAAAATTGCTTTGTAATTTTTTATTAAGTTCTTTTGCAAATTCTTTTAACTTAATAAGCTTATCATAATCTTTATTTAATGTCATAAAATAGGTATTATTTTGAGTGAGGGGATCTTGCTTTAGTTCTTGAGGCAAAGTTTGCCAATCTTTAGTATATGGTATCGGACTATATTCAGACAATGATATTCTTGAACCTAAATTATGAACATATTCTATAGATTCCTTAATATTTTCTATATTTTGACCGGGCATACCTATTAAAAGATATGTTATATACTCCCCGCTTTTGTATCCTGCATTATTTAAATATTTTATTGTTCTTTCATACTCACTGTTATTAACTTTATTATTGCTGTTTTTCTGTTCTTGACTGTTAGATGTTTCCAAACTAAATCTCGGTTGAATAAATTTAGCATTGAACATTAGTTCAGCAAGCTCTTCATCCAAAAATCGTGCATGTAAGCCGTTGGGGGTATGAAAATTAAACTCTTTACCATCTTTTTGAATCTCTTTCAATAATACTTTTATTAGTTTATCTGAATTAAATATTAAAGCATCATCATAAAATGCAATATTTTTGATATTATCCCCTGCCAGTTTATATATTTCATCTTTTATTATTAACGGATTTTTTATTGTATATGTGTTATTATTTAATATATATTGTGCACAATAATTACACTTAAACGGACATCCGATACTCGTTTTTAATACAATGTATTCTTTGTTTTTATAAAATGAATAATCCGGAAGCGGAAATCTTTCAAAATTTGAGTTTAGTTCAACATTTATATCATATTTTTTAAATACTGAACCAAAATTATCAAATGAACCAATAACAACATCATCTATAGTTTTTATTGTTCTTGCATGTTCGTTACACAATGTAGCATATATACCGCTGAGAATAATGGGAACATCCGGAAATATTTCTTTTAATAACCTTGATACTTCTATTATACCTAAATACCAATAGGTCATAATAGAACCTATTATTATAATGTCCGGTTTTTCTATGTTTCTAAAAAAATTTTCTGCTATATCGTAAGGTATACCATATCTGTGATACCTTCTTTTAATATTGCTTATTACTTTAGGTTTTTCTATTTCTTGTTGTATATAATGACCGCATCCGTATTTGTTTGATGGCTGTTTTTGTATATTTGGATAATTTCTATCCATATAATCAAAGAATTGTACACATATATTTTGTTGTTTTAATATTGAAGATAAATATAGAAGTCCCAATGGTTTTGCCCACAAATCATAGGCTGCAAAATCATATACAGGAGGATTAACTAATAATATTTTAGTCATTTGTATTTCAAATTAAAATTTTCTTTTTTTGTTATTGTCATTAATTATGCATTGTAAATTGCCATTTTGTTTCACATGAAACATTTAACTATTATCTTTCATTTCTAATACTAACAAATTAAACGGAGACTTTTGTTCAATTATGTTACAAATATCTTTTGGATCTAGTGATAAGTCTGCAGAATTAAATAAAATATAATCATTTAAAACATTTAAAAAACCATATCTTAATGATTTTACCACACCTACATTTCTATTGTTTTTTAACACTGTTAAATTGGAATATTTTATTGATAAATCAATAAGTTTTTTATTAGTCTCATCATTGCTGCCATCATTAATAACTATTAGTTTGGCCTTTTTAAAATTCTTACACTTCAACATTATTTGATCTATGGCAAACATTATATTTTTTTGTTCATTATAAACCGGCATTACTACTGATAATGATATTTCAGCGGTTTTCATTTTTATATACACATATTTAAATTTAATTTATATTTCAAACAACTTATTTTTAATAATTTTGAAATTTTGGTTATTATTTTATAATTGTAATTCTTATTAAAAATTTGTAATAAACAAAATATTTTTTATTTTATTATTTTGGCATATTTATTGTCAATAAATAAAATTTTTATTTAAAGTATTAAAAATATTGATTTTTTTTTATTAATAAAATATACTATTTAATGGGTTGGTATTTTATAGATTGATTTTTTGCTATGTGCAATAGCACAAGCAGGGGGTTTTTTATCTATAAAATATTGGCCAAAATAAATTGATAAAAATTTTAGTCAAATTTAGCTTCAATGATATATACAATTATCTGAAATTTTAAGTTTTATCAAAAAAATAAGAGGGGAAATTATTATGTTAAACCAACAATTAACAGAAAAAGCAAAAAGACTTATAAATATTGGTAATTTGATAGAAGCTGAACAAATATTGAAAAATTTAGAAGATAAATATTCAATATTTGAATTGGCAAAAATAAGAAAAATCCAAGGGAGAAATAAAGAAGCTGAACGCTTATATTTAAAATCATTATCAAAGCCATCACAACTAAAAAGTCATATAGACAGTGATATCAATATAGAACTTGGAAAAATATATGCAAGTTTTGGTCAAGTGGAAGAAGCTGAAAAAAGATATAAACAAGGGATGGACAGAATTAGTTCAGAAAATAATATTTATAGAGAACTTGGTGAATTGTATAGCAGAATGATGAAAAATGAAATAGCAAAAGATTATTTGGAAAAAGCGGTAAAAATGTTTCCGGATGATTATAAAGCAGAAAGTACTTTAGCTCTCATATACATGAGAATGGGAAGAACAGATTTATCAAAAGAAATATTTAATAAATTGCTTGCAAAAAAAGAAATAAAAAACAACAAGTTTGTATATAATCAAATATTAAACCGATATGAAATATTAATGAAAAAAGAATATTTGGAATCAAACCCGAGAGAAATGAGAGTAACGATAACGAATAAGTGCAATATTGGTTGCAGATATTGTGATATATGGAAAGTTCCTGATTGGAAATTATCAGACGAAAGAATGAAAGAAATAATGAATTATTTCCCATATTTAGAAAATATGTATTGGCTTGGCGGAGAAACATTTTTATATAAAGGCTTTGAGGAAATATTAGAAGAAGGTTCAAAGTATGATACATTAAATCAAACAATATTAACAAACGGATTATTGTTAAATGAAAGATTATTAGAAAAAATATCGAAAGCCAATATATCATTGTTAATAGCTATAGATGCCGGCAAAAAAGAGACTTATGAATATTTAAGAAGAGGTGCAAGTTGGGAAAAATTGTGTAAGAATTTAGAGTTAATAAGAGAAGTAGGTCAAAGAACAAATAAAAAAATAATAACCACCTTTAATGCAACATTAAGCAGAAGTAATTACAAAGAAGTATTTGATATGTTGGAAATGGCACACAAATATGATTTTGACAGAATAAGATTTATGTCAATATTGGGTGACAGCAAAGAAAATGTATATCTTACTAAAGATACAGAAATGATAACATATTTAGAGAATGTTTTGCCTATGCTCGAAAATAAGGCAAAAGAATATAATATTTATATGGAAGCTAACGGATTATCTTTGGATTATAAAAACTACAATGATATAAACGTAAAATTCGTAAAAAACAATAATTATCACTTAGTTAAAAAACATAATTCTATAAAATGTTTTGAACCATACAGAGATATAGTATTGGACAGCAAAGGACCTATGAGACCATGTGTTGGTTGTCATGATTGGTTAGAAGATTCTTCTAAACTTTCAATAAATGATTTTTGGAACTGTGAAGGAATGCAATTTTTCAGAAAAAAATTTAGTACCGGACATGTTTGTAGTATATCTTACAAAGCAAGTGACAATGGTCCTAATGACGAAGTAAGTTGCAGTTCAGAGAATTGTTGGTCGTGGTAATGATAAAAAAAAGAATTGGCATCATAGGCGGTTTTGCAGAAAAACAATCTATGTACATGAAAGAATTGTTGGAAAGCATGAATGTTAATGTTCTTCTTATAGACACGGTAAGCTTTCCTGAATCTGTTTCTTTTTCTATCGGGGATAAACTTAAATACCAAAACGAAGAAATAGAAGATATAAAAAGTTTTTATGTTGGTGCCATATATTCCAGTGGTCCACCGTATTATCTGCCTGAAGTAAAAGAAGGAAAACCTATAGATTTAGATGGATGGTATTCGAATTATACATCTGAAAGAGAACGAATGGCTTTTATAGGTTCCTGGATAGGAATGTTGGAGCTTGAAGGTAGAGTTTTTGTAGATAATATTTTTAATTGGAAATTACATCATTACAAACCTTATCAACTTGCACTATTAAAAAAGCATGGAATACCTGTCCCTAAAACACTTGTAACAAACAGTAAAACGGAATTATTAAAATTCAGAAAAGAAGTAAAGGAAGTTATTTATAAGGCTGTTGCAGGTGGCAGTTTTTGCAGAAAAATGACAGACCATGATTGGACAACCGAAAGATTGGATAAATTAAAATATGCTCCTGTTATTTTTCAGGATTACATTGACGGTGATAATATCAGAGTTTATGTTTTAGACCATAAAATTATATCTTGCAATGTTATATATACTGATGAATTAGATTATAGGATGCATTCAAAACCTCAACATATAGAACATATATCTCTTCCGGAAGATATAAAAGAAATGTGTATAAAAGCAGCTGATATTTGTGGCCATAATTTTGCAGCAATTGATGTCAAAAAAACAACAAATAATAAATATGTTGTATTGGAAGCCACACCATCGCCAATGTTTATTGGAATAGATCATTGCACAGGGGATAACATTTCCGGTCAACTTGCAGAATACTTAATAAAAAATGGATAACTGGTAATGAATTTAAAACCATTAGCACTAATTCTTGGTGGTTTAGTTTTATCATTAGTTGTTTTAGAGCTTGGATTAAGACTTGCCGGTTGGACTATGTCTTATTATCAACAATATACTAACAATAAAGCTTTAAGGAACAAATCACAATATACAATAATATGTTTGGGAGAATCTACAACTGCCAGACAATATCCCATTCAATTACAACAACTGTTAAATGAAAAATATCCTAATAAATTTTCCGTTATCGATTGTGCTGTTCCCGCAACAAATCTTGAAACAATATTAAACAATCTTGATAACAATATAAATAAATACCATCCTGATATTGCTATTTGCATGATGGGCGGATTGGATATTACAGAGTTTAACCACAAAACTCCAACCGCTCAAAACATTTTTTTAAAATTAAAAATTATAAAAATATTTATTGAAATAAAAAAATACTTAAAAACAAAAAACAACTCTAATCTTTTTGCTTATACTCATAATGACAAACAACTTGTTAATAAATTAATATTGGATTTAAAATTTAAACAAGCAGAACAAATACTAAAAGAAATATTAAAAAATGACCCTAATGATGAAGAAGCTTTTATAGAGCTAACTATTTTGTACGGTATTTTTTTGCATTATGATGAACTTGCTTATAATATGGCTATAGAAGGTCTTAACAAAAAATCTGATTTAAATAAAGACTGGTATTATTCTGTTATTTTTAGACTTTGTTATAAAAACAATGATATGAAAAAATTAAAATATTATATAGATAACGCAATAAACAAAGATATCTCTATATTTTCAAGTAATCAAAAATATTTTTTATATAGTTATGTAAAAAACTATATTTCGGAAGAACAGAAAGATAAAATACTAAAAGAGATGATACAAAATGATGATATGGATTTTGGTTTAATGGCAATAGAATATCTCAATAAAAAAGAATATAAAAAAGCAGAAGAGTGTTTCAATAAAGCGGAAGAATTAAGATTAAATTTTCCAAATACAGAAGTGTATAATTTATATAAACTGATAATAAAAAAGCTGATAGACAACAACATTAAAGTAATATGTATGCAATATCCTGTAAGGAGTATAAAACCATTGCAAGAACAATTAAAAACAGAATCTTATTATGATAAAATAACATTTATAAGTAATGAAAAGCTTTTTAAAAATGCTTTAAAAGAAAAGCCTTATAATTATTTATTTACGGATCAATTCGGTGGAGATTTCGGTCATTGTACCAATTTGGGTAATACAATGATTGCAGAAAATATTATAAATATCTTGGAAAAACTTTACAATTAGTTTAAATAAGTTATACAAAGAAACAGGGAATTATTATGAAAAAAAAAGAGTTATTTATCGCCGATTTACAAGAACGGCATAGTACATCCGTTATTTTTATCAAAACTTCTTTATATAAATATTACAATTTTAAACCGGGGTATCGTACACCTTTTGTATTAGTTAATGACGACGATAAAAAAATTGGAGTATACGAAAAATATAAATATAAAGCAAAAAAATAAAGAAAAGATTCTGTTAAAATATTTTACTAACTTTTTTACAATGTTTTAAGTATAATTTTTATTGTTTTTTAATTGTCATTAACAGTTATTGTTCTGTTATTAATTATAAATTATTTTCTTTTACATTTTGATTTTTTTTAATTAATTCTTTAATATTTATAGGAATTTTGGATACCCAATTTCTTGAACATACATACAAGTTTTCTTTTTTGGTATCAAATCTTGCTTCTCTCAAATCATATCCTGCAAATTGTCTCAGAATAAGTTTATCACTTCCATCCATTAAAAATATATCTATATATCCTAAAAAATATGAAGGTGCTATTAAAACATTTAAATCTTCATCATAAGTTATATCTTTAACAGTATAATTGCTTTTTATTTTTCTTTTAAAATCCATTGTTTCTGCATCATATACATAGATTTGACCTTGCTGATGAAATGCTATATATATTTCTTTGTTTTGCTCTGATATTGCAGCATAACCTTGTTCTGAACCGACAACTATATCTTTTATAGAATTGTTTTCGAGGTTAATTTCTTGTAGTTCATATTGACATTGAAAATAAGTTAAAATATAAGAGTTTCTAAATTTGTTATAAAGAATACAATCATTAGGTTCCCAAGTTTTATAATGTTGTATTATTTGCATTTTTTTTAAATCTATTAAAAATGTGCCAAATTTTGATTCAAAAACAATTAATATTACATCTGTTTTACTATTATATATACATCTTGCAAAAATTTTATCATTTTTGATAGCGTCAAAGTCTACTATTTTAATTTTAGCCTTTTCTTTTCCTGTATTAATATCCATTACATAAAATATTCCGTCGTTTACACTGTAAATATATATTTCTTCTTTTTCCCAATTTGCTAATACATCTTGATATAACTGAATATCTGTTTTAAGTTCCAAACTTTTACTGGTTGAACCATCCACCAATAATATTGGATTTGTTGACATAATAAGTCTATTTTGTTTATTATCAACTGTTATATTATATGCAGCACTATCACTTACCAAAGTATTAAAAGGGCCGTTATTATAATACGGCATAAAAATAAAAACTATATTTGATACTATAACAGAAACTATTAAAATAAAAACTTCTTTTTGTTGTTTTTTGGTAATAAATAAAATAATATTATTTATACTAAATAATTCTCCTATAACAGGAAAAGCAATTATTATATTCTGTATTTTTAATGGTATATATAAATTTAGAATATATATTATTATAAAAATTATCGGAGAAACAAAAGATGTTAATAAAAAGTTACAATTTCCGGTAATAAAATAAGTTGATAAATAAATTAAAAACATTAATAAAATTATTGATAAAATTAATTGTTTATTCTTAAGTTTTAATATATGTTTTATAATGAAATATATTAATAATATCAATATGAATGTATATATTAATATATCTATATTTTGACTGTTAACACAAAATAATTTATAGATAGAATATTTAGGTGTAATGGCATCCGGATCAGTAAACAGGGAAAATTTTAATATAGAAAAAGGTCTTACAATTTTTGAAATTTTATATATAAAATCTGCTATATACCATGATATATATAGAGAGAAAAACATTATTTTTGAAAAAAAAGTTTCTAAAAAAATATATTTTGCATTTAATACTGCAGTAAAACATATACCAAAAATAAAAAATGTAATAAATCGTGATATCCAAAAAACAATATTATAAATATATTTTTTCATTTTATTTTTTAACATTGAATATTAAAATTAAACTATATATTCTAAATCTAACTATATCATATAACGAATAAATTATATCTTTTATCTTTCCAAAATGCGGTTTGCCAAATTTCCTTCTATTGTAGTTCGTTTCCATAATTTTGACATCAGCATTTAAATATTTTGCTCTTAATATTATTTCCGCTTCAATAAATCCCGGACTTATTGATATTGGTGAAGTTTTTTTTAACAATTCTTTTTTTATAATAAAAGTATAATTACAATCTGCTATATCTATTAATGCTAACGGGAAAAAAACATGTAAAATTATCCTGTTACATATGGAAATAAATTTTCTCCACTTTGAAGCACCGGAATATTCTTTCCTTTCCAGTACCAATAAATCAAACGGATATTGTTGTTCGAGTATATTATAAATATCTTTTGGATCTAACGGTAAATCTGCAGAATTAAATAAAATATAGTCATTTAAAACATTCAAAAAACCATATTTTAGTGATTTTGCCAATCCTTTATTTTTATCGTGTTTTAACACAATTAATTCCGGATATTTTATTGATAAATCAATCAGTTTTTTATTTGTATCGTCATTGCTTCCATCATTTATAATAATTAATTCTGCTTTTTCAAATTTATTAAGCTCCAACATTGTTTGTTCTATGGCAAACATTATATTTTCTTGCTCATTGTAAACAGGCATAACTACTGATAATGCTATTTTTTGTACTTTCATTTTAATTTTATTTCTTTTCCTTTACAAACAATTGACTTATCGCATGCATCTAAAATTTTACTGATGTTTAAAGCAAAATCTCCATTTGTTATAGGTTGTTTTTTATTTTGAACAGATGTTAAAAATTCATTACAAACTTTATATAATGCTTCTTCCTGTGATAATTTTGGAACATATATATCACCTATTCTGTAATCTACCAAAATTTTTTCTCTATCATTATTAGAAAAATAGACATTATATCCTTTATCGTAAACTTTAATTTTTTCTGTAGGTTCAATATCGTCATAAACTATTGTTTTTTTACTTCCGCCAATAATCATTTTTTTATTTTTAAAAGGAAACAACCAAGATGAACTTATATGCCCTATTTGTTTTTTATTGTATCGTAAAGTTATATATGCCAAATCCATTATCTTCGGATCAATATAAGATAATCCGTTAACAGACACACTTTTAGGCATTTTATTTAATATATATTGAATTATAGATATATCGTGAACTGCTAAATCCCATATAACATTTACATCATTCCTAAATATTCCTAAATTTAATCGTTGGGCTTCGATAAACAAAATGTCACCGATAGAATTATTATCTAATAATTCTTTTATTTTTTGTATTGCAGCTGTATATAAAAATGTATAATCTATCATCAACAATGATTTTTTCTTTTTAGCAATACTTGCCAATTCTTGTAATTTTTTATAAGAATCTGTCGCAGGTTTTTCCATTAACACATGTTTATTATTTTCTAAAGCAGCCCTTGCATATTTATAATGTTGGCTAACCGGTAACACTATAACTATAGCATCAACTATTTTGTCTTTTATTGCAACCATTGGATTTGTTATACATTTTATATTAGGATAAAGTATTTTTGCTTTATTTAATTTATCAACATCTTTATCCACTATATATGAAATATTAACATTTTGAAATTTCTTAAAATTTCTAACAATATTTGGTCCCCAATATCCGTATCCTAAAATTGCAATATTTATATTCATTTTTCAATATATTTCCTTTATTTTTTCTGCAGGATTTCCAACAACAACACAATTATCATCAACACTTTTTGTAACAACACTGCCTGCACCTATAACAGCATTTTTACCTATTGTTACTCCAGGTAAAACAGTAACATTAGCACCTATAGAAACATTTTCATTTACAAAAACTTTTTCCAATTTAAAATTTTTATTGTTTGATTTGGGATACTTATCATTGCAAAATACAGTATTTGCACCAATAAACACATTATCCTTTATTGTAACACCATCAAAAATTTGGACACCATTTTTAATTGTTACATTATTGCCTATTGTCACATCGTTTTCAATAAAAACATTACAACCTATTTTACAATTGTTCCCTATTTTTGCGTTAGCTAATATTATGCAATATTGCCACACACAAATATTCTCACCTATGTTTTTTGTTTGCACTTCTGAAGTTGAATGAATAAACATGTCGTCACCATTTATATTAAAATTCAAAATATTTTTTATATACAAACTTTGATACAATATTCAAATCAGATAATATTTTCAGAGGATACTTTAACAATTTTATCGTACTGTAATTAGTATCGTAATCCTTAAAAGTTTTCGTTGGTGCTTCTATGATTTTAGCAAATTCTTCTTGTGAAATGTTTATTTTTTTCAAACATTCCTCAACAACTTTATCATTTTCAAGATGATACGGCTTTGCTAGCCTTTCTAATCCTTCTTCCCTGGACATTTGTCCATCTCTTACAAGAGCTGCATCACTATTCATATTTAGATTAATATGAAATTTTATTCTATGCACATAAGCTATAAAACTATAATATAAATAATCGAGGTAATGTGCTCCCGGATAAACCCAATTCAACTCTTTTTTAATTATATTTTCTGCATCTTTTCTAATATAATTCATATAAAATAACGGGGCTACTGTTTTAATACCTTTTAAAATTGTGTAAAAAAATATTTCTTTTGCTCCAAAATTATATGTAGGATTATCCGGTGTCCATTTTGGTATAGGCATAGTTCCGAATTTTTTCTGAATGGATTTTAGATATTTTCCGTCCAGGAAATACCATTCCAACGGCTTTACACCTTCTGTTCTAAAAGAATGCCCTAAAAGAATATTTTTTATGCCATATTTATATGCCGTTGAATATAAACTGTTAGCTATTGAAATATCTGTTCCTAAAATTAAATCCGGAACAGAAGCTTTTAACAAACTTCTTTTTATATCACAAGCTAAATCATACGAATATTCTACATTTATAAATTTAATACCAAGTTTGTTTATCGCTTTTTTCATATTATCTATAGCCACATTATTATCAAAACCATCATTACAATGAACAGCTAAAACTCTTAAATTCCAAACTTTAACGGCATTGTATAATAAATATATACTATCCCTTCCTCCGCTGATACCTACAATACAATCAAATTCTTTATTTTTTGATTGCCTTTTTATATTTTTAATAATTTTATTTAATTGTTGTGTTCCTCTTTCATCGTTAGGAAAAATTTCGCATAGTTCGTCATGCAAATGACAATGATTACAAACTCCGTTGTCATCAAAAGTTATACCCGGAACTCTTTCATCTTGAATACATCTTGTACAAACTTTTAAAAATTTATTTTTCATATTCTAATTTTTCCAATAAATGTTTAATATCGTATCTGTATATACCAATAGTTGTAGGAACATAAATTATATTGTTACAAATAACAGGTTGTCTTGCATGATAATGAACAAATTTACTATAAACTACTTTATCGGTTTTCATTGATATTATATCTAAATAACCACTAAAATATGATGTTGTTAACAATATATTATACTGTTCATCATAGTTTACATTTTTAACACCATATCTAACTTTAATTTTACGTTTTAAAGTGTATGTATTTGCATCATAAACATATATTTGTCCCTGTTGATGCAAAGATAAATAAATCTCTTTATTTTTATTCGAATATGCCATTTCTCCTTGACATACCGGAGCTCTAATTTTTCTGACTTCTTTTTGTGTATCTATAGGACAAGAAATAATATATGGTGTCATCGTCCAAAAAGAAAGCACATATGAATTATCAGTTTTGTTAAATATTATACTATCGTTTTCAGTAGGTATCTGTTCCTGCCTTATTATTTCTAAAGTATTCATATCAAAAATATATAAGTATGAATGTTCCAAAGCTAAAGCAATTGTTTGAGTATTATTATCAAAACTTATTCTTTCGGTTGTTATATTATTATACATACTATATTTAACATAGAAATCATCTACTAATTTTTTTTCTCTGATTATATTTCCGGTATCATAATCTAATATCAAAAATTTATTATTTGTCCCGTCATATGTATATATTTCCTTTCTGATATAATTTATTTGCAAATCTTGTATTTCCGTTTTAAAATCTATTTTAAATTTTTTCTGTTTTTGCAAGTTTGTTTCTTCAATAAATAAATTATATGCATCAAAATCATCTATACTTTGTGGCATAAAATCAACAGATCTGTTATTCATTAAAGAAATGTTTTGATAACTTATATAATTAATAGTATTATTTACATTGTTAATATGATATACACCTGATGGCGAGTAAAAACTTATCAATTTATTCATTATTTGTGATACAGATAAAACAACAGCAACCTGTATTCCAAAAAACATGAAAACCAAAGATAATATTAAAACAATATTATTATATTTTCCTTTATTAAAATAATCACAATATATATGTTGTATTGTATGTATTGGTACTAACAGCAAATTAATTAACGGTATTAAAAGCAAAAATTTAATAAAAATATTTTTATTTGATAATATAAAATTAAATATGTAGTAAATTAAAAATATCAAAAATATTTTAGCAGTTAACAAATTAACAAAATTCTTTTGAAATAAAAAATCATATATAAAAAACAATACTACAAAAACAAATAAAGTAACCAATTTATAAATTAAAAACTTATTATTTTTTATATTTAAGTAATATAGTAGTATTGTAGAAATAACAATGCTTACCATAAAATATATATTATCAAGTATTAATAATAAACTAATTAAAGTAAATCTATTTGAAGGATTACAAAAAAAATGTTCATGTACATAATTTATATTCGGAAATAATAATAGTATATCCGTTATCATTGATGGATATATCAGAAATTTAATATTCAGAATTGCTAATAAAAAAAATAAAATTAATATTGTTGATAATACAACAGATACAATAAAAATTGAGCTATAATTTTTTGATGTTTTATTATTCATAAAAAATGTTTAAATAAATATATCACTTACTTTTTTACAAACAACATCTGCTTGTTTTAAATATTGTTCGGGAAGACTTGTTGTAACTGTTACACAAAACATTTTTGCAGCTTTTGCCGCTTTTATGCCATAGGGGGCATTTTCTATAACTATACATTCACCGGGTTTAACTTTTAATTGTTTTGCTGCAGTCAAATATGAATCCGGATAAGGTTTTCCTCTTTTTATCATATCTGCCGCTATTATTACATCAAATTTGGATACTATCTTTTTAGGTAACATGGATTTTACTTTATCTCTGTTGGAACCTGTAACTATTGCAAGCAAAAAGCCTTGTTTTTTCAATCTGTTTAGCACCTGTTCAATATCCGGAAACAAATGAACTTTAAAATAC
>JAEEGL011473541.1_pt1 | contig 16245 bp, 13 predicted proteins | sample 9134231 | NCBI WGS metagenome assembly JAEEGL01 (sample SAMN16246548, study PRJNA631951) | gut metagenome | biome: gut microbiome; feature: rumen; material: fiber-attached | host: Bos | place: Iran: Karaj | collected 2018-10
CTGCATTTTTTCACACTCCTCGTTTTAGCATTAATTATTTGGATGTACCGGGAATTTCAAGGATAGCTCCTCTATTTCCGCTGGTAACAAGCTCTCTGTATCTTGCAAGGTAGCCTGTTGTAACCTTAGGCTCTCTTGGCTGCCACTTAGCTCTTCTTGCGGCAAGCTCTTCATCTGATACCTTTACATTAAGCGCATTGTTAGGAATATCAATGCTGATGATATCTCCCTCTTCAACCAGGGCGATAGGACCGCCAACCGCAGCTTCAGGAGAAACATGTCCTATAGAAGCTCCTCTGCTGGCTCCTGAGAATCTTCCGTCTGTAATAAGAGCAACTGTAGATCCAAGTCCCATTCCGGCGATGGCTGAGGTAGGATTGAGCATCTCTCTCATTCCGGGGCCACCCTTAGGTCCTTCATATCTGATAACCACCACATCACCTTCAACGATCTTACCGCCAAGGATTGCAGCAATAGCATCCTCTTCGCAGTCAAATACTCTTGCAGGTCCTTCATGGGTCATCATTTCAGGAGCAACAGCAGACTTCTTAACAATACCTGTATCAGGCGCAAGGTTACCTTTAAGAACTGCAATACCGCCGGTCTGCATATATGGATTCTCGATAGGTCTTATTACTTCAGGATTGAGATTGGTTACGCCCTCAATATTCTCCTTGATGGTCTTACCTGTAACAGTAATAAGATCTGTGTTTATAAGGTTTTTCTTATTAAGCTCTGCCATAACAGCAAGTACACCGCCTGCCTCGTTGAGATCCTCCATGTATGTAGGACCTGCAGGTGCCAGATGGCAAAGGTTAGGAGTCTTACTTGAAACCTCGTTGGCAATCTCCATGTTGAGCTCAACTCCTGCCTCATGAGCAATAGCAGGAAGGTGAAGCATTGTATTGGTTGAGCATCCAAGAGCCATATCAAGAGCCAGAGCATTCATGAAGGCTTCCTTGGTCATGATATCTCTTGGTCTGATGTTCTTTTCAATAAGGTTCATAACGGCATAGCCGGCGCGCTTGGCAAGTCTGATACGAGCTGAATATACTGCTGGAATAGTTCCGTTACCCGGAAGTCCCATACCGATAGTCTCTGTGAGGCAGTTCATGGAATTGGCTGTGTACATACCTGAGCAGGAACCGCAGGTAGGGCAAGCCTTTTCTTCGTACTCGCAGAGCTTTGCATTGGTCATCTTACCGGCTGATACAGAACCTACAGCCTCAAACATAGAAGAAAGTGATGTCTTGTGTCCATCAACTCTTCCGGCCATCATAGGGCCGCCGGAAACAAATACGGTAGGAATATTGACACGGGCGGCAGCCATCAAAAGGCCTGGAACATTCTTATCGCAGTTAGGAATACAAACCATACCGTCAAAAGCATGGGCCTTGGCAAGACACTCAGTGGAATCAGCAATCAGATCTCTTGTAACAAGGGAATACTTCATTCCAATGTGTCCCATGGCAATACCATCGCACACAGCGATAGCAGGAACAACTACAGGCATACCGCCGGCCTCAGCAACTGCGAGCTTAACGGCTTCTGTAATCTTATCAAGATTCATATGTCCCGGAACGATCTCATTATATGAGCTCACAATACCGATGAGAGGCTTTCTTCTCTCCTCTTCAGTAAATCCAAGGGCATTAAACAAACTTCTGTGAGGGGCCTGCTGAAGGCCTTCCATGACTCTGTCACTATTCATTGCCATATACTCTTTCTCCTTTACCTGGTATAAACCAAAAAATTCTCATTTTCATATCTTACATGCATTGTATCAAGATAATCCCAGTTAATATCATCATGAAATGCATAGAACTTCCATTGATTCTCACCAATATTTCCATCTTCCAGAAGGGCTTTATCAAGAATAACCAGATCACATCCCGTTACATCCGTATTGTAACAGTCGATGTCCCACCCAAATTTAAGAAGATATCTTTCATCACAGTCAAGAGCTGCAATATTGGACCTATTGGCTATATTTGCAACATACATCGAATTATAGAGATCATTTTCCCTTTCACCCATCTGCATGTTAAATTCCGGGGCCGAAACCCTAATGAGAAAATAGATAAATATCACAAAAGCCGGAATATAAACCAGGGATTCATGGTACCATTTCTCATTTTTACGAAGAACCTCTATCTCTCTGTGATCAGAATCCTGGACTTCAGTATGTGAAGTAATACTGTTATATATTCTGATAGAAAAATTGATGATTTTCTCTATCACACCGCATATACAGAAGGATATCAGTACGCCTCCGTAGTAAAAGCTCTCCGCATAGGGAAGCTCATGCCTGATAACCAGCATGGCACCCACCAGAATAAAATTGACAATCACTATCAGATTGATAACTGTCCTACTGTACTCAAAGTGTCTGACACACTCAATAAGGAGTACAGTTATTCCTATGATCAGAAATATTACTGTTATAAAACTGGCGCCGGGAGTGATTCTCTCCAGCACATCAAAGATCCAGTTTCCAAACTGTCTTGTAAAAGCCTCTGTATTAAGCCTCTGAACATATGCCTGTGAAGCCATCATTCCTGCCCCCGCAAACCAGGCTTTACCGGGAGTGCGAAGAAGAACCGAGGATCTGAGGCCATCATATAGTTCGTAGGAATCCTCACCGGCCAAAAGAAGATTCGATCCCAGGGACAGCCACAGAGCCGAATAGAGGAATGTAATTATAATGACCGATGAAACTGTTACTCCAGTCAGGCCTCTGAGCTTCTTGTAATAAACATTTTCATAACTGTCCTTGTATACTTTCCTGCTCCTTATTCCATTTATCAAAAGAAATGAAAGAGCCGCGATAGCTGTGGGGATAACCCAGAGTATACTAACAACACATGTATATATTCCAAGGATCATAAAAAATGCCAGCAGCGTAAAATGGGGCTTTTTATTCTCTCCTGCCCTGCATATATCTCCGAGAAGATATATACTTGCCAGAAAACAGGTGATTGCCAGAGTATAGCCTCTTCCCTGTACGCTGAAATCATTGACCATCTTCATTGATGCATAGAGGATGGTAGCCGCAACAGGAAGGCCATGGGAATAATATCTTCTTGCAATCTTATAAACCAGTATCAGATTGGCTACCGCGCAAATAAAGGATAGTCCTCTGAGGCCAATAAACGGATCCCAAAACATGTCTAAAAGCGATGCAATAACCGCATAGCCTATATGATCATCGGGCATTGTCCAATGAAGCGCAGCGTAAACAGGACCTCTGCTGATAAAATTGTAGTAAGTATATAGCTCATCATATATTGGCGTTATGGCAAACATACGCCAGAGATAATAAGCTGTCATTCCAATAATAAAAAGCGTAACCGAAATTGTTTCCGGCTCATGAGGCAAAAAATCGTATACCTTTTTTTCAGTTTTAGCTATTAGTGATTCGTTCAGCAATAAGATCTCCCATTTCATTGCAAGCAGTTCTGGTAAATTTATTTTCTTCTGTCTTAGGAAGAATATCCACAGTGCGATAGCCCTCTTCAAGAACTCTTCTCACCGCGTTCTCAATTGCGTCTGCTTCTTTATCAAGGTTAAAGCTGTATCTGAGCATCATAGCTGCAGAAAGGATTGTAGCTATAGGATTGGCAATATTCTGTCCTGCGATATCCGGAGCACTACCATGGCTGGGCTCATATAAGCCAAAGCTTGTGTCATTGAGGGAAGCGCTGGGAAGCATTCCGATAGAGCCGGTGATCATGCTGGCTTCATCGGAAAGAATATCTCCAAACATATTCTCTGTAAGAACAACATCAAACTGTGAAGGATCCTTAACAAGCTGCATTGCACAGTTATCAACAAGCATGTGCTCCAGCGTTACATCAGGATAATCCTTGGCAACCTCCTCCACAACCTTTCTCCAAAGTCTTGAGGAATCAAGAACATTGGCCTTATCTACGCTGATAACGCTCTTTCTGCGTTTTCTTGCAACATCAAAGGCCCTGATGGCAATCCTTCTTATCTCACTTTCTCTGTAAACAAGAGTATCGGTAGCCACAAGCTCTCCGTCCACCTCTACAGTGTTTCTGTCTCCAAAATAAAGACCGCCGGTAAGCTCACGCATAATGAGCATATCAAAGCCCTTCTCTCCTGTAGATTCCTTAAGAGGACATGCATCCTTAAGCTGTGGATAGAGATAAGCAGGTCTTAAGTTGGCAAAAAGGTTGAGACTCTTCCTGAGCTTCAAAAGGCCTGCTTCAGGTCTCAGGGAAGGCTCAAGCTTGTACCAGGGTGAAGTTGAGGTATTGCCGCCAATAGAGCCCATGAGAACAGCATCTGCAGCCTTGGCATCAGCTATTGCTTCATCAGTAAGGGGCACACCGCAGGCATCTATAGAGCATCCGCCCATGAGAATGTCTTTGTAGACAAACTCATGACCGAATACTTCTGCAACTTTATCTAAAACTTTTTTAGCTTCTGTAACTATCTCGGGACCGATTCCGTCTCCCGGGATACAGGTGATATTTTTCTTCATAATCTCCTCCAGAGTATAGCTTTTTTCACTATTGAAAAATCAATTTACAGTTCAACCTTGGGAAGCTGTGACAATGATTTCTCAAGCTCAGCATCAGAAGGAATATAGTCAGACATATCGCCATCATTGAATTTCTGATAAGCAACCATATCAAAATATCCGGTTCCTGTAAGGCCGAATACGATATTCTTCTCCTCACCGGTCTCCTTGCACTTAAGTGCCTCGTCGATAGCAACTCTGATAGCATGGCTGCTTTCAGGAGCAGGAAGGATACCCTCAACTCTAGAGAACATCTCAGCTGCTTCAAATACGCTGGTCTGCTCAACTGCTCTTGCCTTGAGATAGCCCTGATCATAAAGCTCTGAAACAATTGAGCTCATGCCGTGATAGCGAAGTCCTCCTGCATGGTTGGCTGAAGGCATAAATCCACTTCCCAGTGTATACATCTTGGCAAGAGGACATACCTTACCTGTGTCGCAGAAATCATAAGCATACTTACCTCTGGTAAGTGAAGGACAGGAAGCAGGCTCAACAGCAATGATATCGTAGTTGGCCTCTCCTCTTAACATCTCACCTACAAAAGGAGAAATGAGACCACCAAGATTGGAACCGCCGCCGGCGCATCCAATGATGGTATCAGCCTTAATGCCGTATTTATCAAGAGCAGCCTTGGTCTCAAGACCGATAACAGACTGATGAAGAAGTACCTGAGAAAGGACAGATCCAAGAACATATCTGTAGCCTTCCTTGGAAGTAGCTGCTTCTACAGCCTCTGAAATAGCACATCCGAGAGATCCGTTAGTTCCGGGGAACTCAGCGTTGATCTTTCTTCCGATCTCCGTATCCATAGAAGGTGAAGGTGTAACGCTGGCACCAAAGGTACGCATTACTTCACGTCTGAAAGGCTTCTGTTCATAGGAAACCTTAACCATATATACGTGGCAAGCAAGATCAAAATATGCACATGCCATGGAAAGAGCTGTTCCCCACTGTCCGGCACCGGTCTCGGTGGTAACACCCTTAAGCCCCTGCTTCTTGGCATAATATGCCTGAGCAATGGCTGAATTGAGCTTGTGGGATCCTGATGTGTTGTTTCCCTCAAATTTGTAATAAATATGAGCAGGAGTTCCAAGCTTTTTCTCAAGGAAATAAGCTCTTACAAGAGGTGAAGGTCTGTACATCTTGTAGAATTCCCTGATTTCATCGGGAATAGGAATATAAGCATCTGTGTCGTTAAGTTCCTGAAGTGCCAGCTCATGACAAAAAATATGTGAAAGTTCATCAACTGTAACAGGCTTAAGTGTTGCAGGATTGAGGATGGGTGCAGGCTTTTTTTTCATGTCAGCCCTTACGTTATACCAGTCCTTTGGTAATTCATTCTCCTGCAAATAAATCTTGTAGGGTATATTACTCATTTTCACTCCTCCTTGGGCATATTTTTTAAAAAGCCCGATTGGGTGACCCCAACCAGGCTTTCATAAGAGTCATTTTTGACTTACTTCTTCTTGGTATCGTTAGAATCTTCAGATGTTACAACAGCATCCTCAGGCTTCTCAACCTCAACGATTGCTTCCTTAGCCATAGGGATACGGCAATTCTTGTTGTTACCAAACTCAACGATTACTGTGTCATCATCGATATCAATAACAGTTCCGAAGAAGCCGCCTGTTGTACGTACGCTATCGCCTACTGCAAGAGCTGAAAGAACCTGAGCCTTCTGCTTCTGCTCTTTCCTCTGAGGGCGAATCATAATGAAATATAAGAATCCGATGAATACAACGTAAACTGCAATCATCATAAATGTGCCGCCTGCTGTAGCTCCCTGCGCAGCATCAGCTGTAAGTAATAATCCCATAATATCCTCCAAAAAACTTTTGTTTAATAATACACCAATAAATAATACTAAAAATAATGTGATAATTCAAGCATGCAATATTTAATCAATTTTCCATGACGAAATTAATGTGCATCAGCCTTTTCGCCAGTTTCTGGCAATGTTATAACCGTCATCCACGGCATTGCCATCAAATTCCTGCATACCCTCCAGCTTCTTACGTTTATATTCCGCGTAGTTGCCTGCCTCAATGGCATCTCTGATCTCTTCCATCATATGATTATAAAAATAGAGATTATGAAGCACGCAGAGCCTCAGGCCCAGCATCTCTCCTGATTTCAGCAGATGTCTGATATATCCCTTGGAATAGCGCTGGCAGGCCGGACACTGACAGCCTTCCTCAATAGGACTGTCATCCAGCTCATATCTGGCATTAAGCAGATTGATATGTCCTCTTTTGGTATAAAGATGTCCATGGCGTCCGTTTCTGCTGGGGTATACACAGTCAAAGAAATCCACTCCTCTGTCAACTGCCTCAAGGATATTGGCAGGAGTACCGACTCCCATAAGGTATGTAGGCTTGTTCTCTGGAAGGTAAGGCACCACTGTTTCAAGTACGTGATACATCTCCTCATGGGTCTCACCAACCGCAAGACCGCCCACAGCATATCCGTCAAGATCAAGGTCACTGATAACCTTGGCATGCTCTATTCTGATGTCATCAAAAATGGCTCCCTGATTTATTCCAAAGAGCATCTGATGAGGGTTAACGGTATATTCAAGACCGTTGAGCCTGTCCATCTCCGCCTTACATCTCTTGAGCCATCTTGTGGTTCTGTCCACAGACATCTGAACATATTCATGTTCAGCCTTGGCAGAAGGACATTCATCGAAAGCCATGGCAATTGTGGATCCGAGATGAGACTGTATCCTCATGCTCTCCTCCGGGCCCATGAACAGCTTGTGGCCATCTATATGAGAATGAAAATACACGCCCTCTTCCTTGATCTTTCTTGTTTTGGCAAGAGAAAAGACCTGGAATCCGCCCGAATCTGTAAGAATGGGCTTATTACAGGACATAAACTTATGCAGTCCTCCCATTCTGTAAACAACGTCGTCTCCCGGTCTTAAGTGCAAATGATATGTATTGGACAGAACAACCTGAGTTCCGATGCCCTCAAGGTCCTGTGTGGAAACGCCGCCTTTAATAGCCGCAACTGTGGCCACATTCATGAAGACAGGTGTCTGAATCTTACCATGAACAGTTGTGAACTCAGCTCTTTTGGCGTTTCCGTCCTTTTTTAATATTTTGTACATTTATACCTCTTATTTTACATAAATACTCCAGAATTCTTCCAGGCAGATATCATTTTCTGATATAAATGTTGCCGCGTCAACCCCAACATATCTGAAGTGCCAGGGCTCGAATTCTATGCTGGTAATATCCTCTTTTCCCGCAGGATATCTGAGGATAAAGCCGTATTTATAGCTGTTGGCAGCAAGCCATTTACCTGCTGCAGTTTTACCAAAGCCTTCATCGAGACTTGAATATCCGTCACTGATAATATCAATGGCAAGGCCGATCTGATGCTCGGAAGATCCCGGAACGGTTACAGCCTGTGAAGCCAGATTAAAGGCATCCATATAGGACATTCCGCTGTCCATATACTTCCTGACCTTGTTATTAAAAAGCATGGTCTGTCTGTCCATATCTCTATAGGGCGAACAGATTATAAGTGTAACTCCATCCTTCCTGGCAGCCTTCATCATATCAAGAAGGGGTGTGATTATTCTCTCATCACATCTCATGGTACCGCTGATGGTTCCAAGATGGAAATCATAATCATCAGGAATGGGATGCTGCTTGTTAACAAGAATAAGCTTCCAGTCATCACTTCTAAAATCAGGTGTAGCTGAAGTCTCTGCAGGCATCTCCTCAGATTCTTCATCCTCATAATCTTCTTCGGAAGCAGAACCAAGAATATCATCAAGTGTGATCTGCTTGTCAGGATCAAGATGCTCAGCCTCGGCAACATCAGGATTCTCGCTCTCATAAGCTTCCTCGATGATGGATGAATCCACATTCTCAATGGTTGCAAGCTCTACATCAGATTCAGAAACCGCTGCAACCTGCACCGTCTTTTCTGATGATTCCTGCTCCTGTGTCACTTCAGAAACAGTTTCTCCAACATCTGTAGTATTAACCTCAGTAGCAAAGCTGATCCCTACAGACATTGTAGGATAAGCGAAACTTGTGCTGGTGACAAAAAACAGGAGGATACATGCAAGACAAGTAAACCTCTTAGTATTTCTATAGAAATAAAAAAGAATGTTGTAACAAAATATCGCTGACAAAGCATAGGCTATTCCTAAAAAAGACAGCCTTTTATGTTTTCTGTTAAACTTATCAACCTTAGAAATCACCTTTTGCTTATAGGTGAGTTTCTTCTGTAGATTCCCCGCGTTCAAATCAGAAATCCCCCACTAACATACATATTTACTTAATAAAATAAAATTACGCTTTACATTATAGCTCGAAACCGCGTAAATTTCACTATTTTTTACATTTTTGAAATCATTTTTTGTATATTAAATATCAAAAATGTGTCAACCATGCACCTTTTCAGTCTTTTGTATTCCATTATTTTATTTTCTATTTTATAATATCCCTAATTATGTGCATTCAAATTGCGGAAAAGAGGTATCTATGTCAGGCTCTTGTTTTGGTAAAAATATCAAAATTTCCACCTTTGGTGAATCCCATGGCCCTGCCCTGGGTGTTGTTATCGACGGCTTCCCTGCAGGAATGGAACTTAGTACCGAAGATATACAGAAACTTCTGGACAGAAGAAAGCCCGGAACCAGCGAGGCCACCACACAGCGCAAGGAGGATGATCTGGTAGAGATCCTTTCAGGTGTGTTTGAAGGCAAGACCACAGGAACACCTATAGCTTTGATGGTTCGCAACACTTCCCAGAGATCTTCCGATTACAGCGAGATCGCAAGCTACTATCGCCCCGGCCATGCAGATTTTGGCTTTGATTCCAAATATGGCTTTAGGGATTACAGAGGCGGCGGAAGAAGTTCAGGAAGAGAAACAGTTGGACGTGTAGCCGCAGGAGCCCTTTGCAAGAAGCTCCTTTCCCAGATGGGGATTGAAGTTATGGCCTACACCAGATCCATTGGTGATGTCGAGATAGACTACTCCTCTTTTGATAAAGATGCCATCACCAAGACTCCCTCCTCAATGCCGGATGTAAAAGCCAGCGAAAGAGCCATGGAGCTTATCCGCAAATGCCGTGAAGAACAGGATTCCATCGGCGGTGTCATAGAATGTAGAATAAATGGTGTTCCCGCCGGAATCGGCGAGCCTGTATTCGATAAGCTCGACGCTCTTCTTTCCCAGGCAATAGTGAGTATAGGTGCCGTTAAGGCAGTGGAATTCGGAGATGGATGCAAGGTATCTTCTTTCAGAGGTTCAGAGAACAATGACAGTTTCCTGATGCAGGATGGCAAGGTCACCAAAGCAACCAACCATAGCGGCGGAATCATAGGTGGCATCAGCGACGGCTCCGAAATAGTTGTAAGAGCCCACGTTAAGCCCACCCCCAGTATTGCAAGAACCCAGCAGACCGTAAATAAATCCGGCGATAATATAGATATCAATATCCACGGCCGCCACGACCCTGTTGTAGTGCCAAGAGCTGTAGTGGTCGTTGAAGCCATGTGTGCAATAGTACTCCTGGATCTTATGATCTCCAACATGTCCAGCCGAGCAGATTACATCACAGATTTTTATAACAGAAAATAATCAAAAAAGCCATGTATCACATTTCATGATACATGGCTAATCATCTTATAATTCTTTTTATTTCTCTTTTGTATTCTCAAGTTTGTGGAATACGATACAGTTAGGTCTTGAAACGGGAAGCTCAGGTCCGTTCATAACCATTGTTCCCTTATCCATATCCACTGTGAAGAATGTAAGTGAATCGGACTCATGATTAAGTGAAACAAGATGCTTGTTATCAGGGAAAAGAGCTGCATCCTTGGGATACTCGCCTGCTACAGGAAGCTGGATCTTCTTGGTGAGAAGTCCTGTCTCCTTGTCAACCTTGTAAACAACTACATTGTTCTCGCCTGCTGTGGAACTTACGAGATAATTGTAATCCTCAGAGAAGGTCAGGGCTGAACTTGCAACGCCCAGAGTATCTGACTCATCTGAGTTGGATACTGACTGAATCTTGTTGAACTCAGGCTCGCCATCAATCTCCTCATACTGATAAACATCAATTCCGCACTTCTGCTCAAGGCATACATAGAGGAACTTGCCATCCTTGGAGAACTGCATATGTCTTGGTGATGATTCCTGATCGCAGTGGATCACATCAACCTCTTTTATCTTGCCTGTCTCGTGATTAAGGGAATAAATATTAACCCTGTCCATTCCAAGGTCTGCAGCAAGAAGATACTTGTTGTCCTTGGAAACCTTAATGCACTGAACATGAGGCACATGGTTTCTGCCGGCTGCTGTGCCAAGGCCCTTGTGGAATCTCTCATCGGTGATTTCTCCGATGGAACCGTCCTTATTGAGCTTAAGAATGGTAACCTTGCCGTCATGATATCCGGCGGTGATAAGGAAGTTATCAGTCTGATCTTCGTTAAGATAGCATCCTCTCATACCATTGATGGAAGCTTCATTGAGGAACTCAAGACCTCCGTCAGGTAAAATATGATATGACTCAACACCGGAATCGGTGATGGAATAAAGAGTCTTATTGTCGTGAGAAATGCCTATATATGATGAATTGGTTATCTCTACCTTCTGTTTCTCGGTAAGTCTGCCGTTTTTAAGGTCTACATCATAGATCCTTATTCCGTATTTGGAACCAAGTCCTGATGTATAGCTTGAAACATAAGCAACATACTTGTCTTTTCCAGCCATTGTAAAACGCGCCTCCTAAGCCTTATGAATAATCTTGCATTTATCATAATAATATCACAAGAAAAAAAAACTTTAAATATGAAAAAAGTAATTGACACTAGGGGTAGCTTTATTAAAATAAAGTAGATTGTGAAATTTTATATATTAATAAGAGGAGTATGAAAATGGGTAAAGATCTGATAACGCTAGAGCATATCACGAAATCATATGATGGGCAGACCATTCTTGATGATCTCAATCTTTCAATCTATGAAAATTCCTTTGTAACACTGCTGGGACCTTCAGGCTGCGGCAAGACCACAACCTTAAGGATCATAGGCGGTTTTGAGAAGCCAGATATGGGAAAAGTTATATTTGACGGCAAAGACATAACCTCTCTTGCCCCCAACAAAAGACAGCTCAATACTGTCTTTCAGAAGTATGCCCTTTTCACTCATATGAATATTGCTGATAATATCGCCTTCGGTCTTAAGATCAAGAACAAGTCCGATGCCTATATCAAAGATAAGATCAGCTATGCCCTCAAGCTTGTAAATCTTGAAGGCTTCGAGAAACGTATGCCCGACTCTCTTTCAGGAGGTCAGCAGCAGCGTATCGCCATCGCCAGAGCCATTGTTAACGAACCCAAGGTTTTGCTTCTTGATGAGCCCCTCGGAGCCCTGGATCTCAAGATGCGCCAGGACATGCAGTACGAGCTGAAGAGACTTAAGGAAGAGCTTGGCATTACCTTTATCTATGTAACCCATGACCAGGAAGAGGCCCTTACAATGTCAGACCACATCGTGGTTATGAACCAGGGCTATATCCAGCAGGAAGGCTCTCCCGAGAAGATCTACAACGAGCCTGAAAATGCCTTTGTTGCTGACTTTATCGGAGACAGCAACATTATCCGTGCAACTATGGTCAGAGACAAGCTGGTTGATATCCTGGGAGCCAAATTCGACTGTGTTGACACAGGCTTTGGTGAGAACAAACCTGTGGACGTAGTTATAAGGCCTGAAGATGTTGAGCTGGTATCCCCTGAAGCAGGTACCATCGAGGGCGTTGTCACAGATCTCACCTTCAAGGGTGTTCACTATGAGATGGACGTTATGGCCAATGGTTACGAATGGCTTGTTCATTCAACAAGACTTTCCGAAGTAGGTTCTAAGGTCGGAATCAAGGTAGATCCATTTAATATCCAGATCATGAATGTGCCTGAGTCCGAAGATGAGGAGGCAATCAGTGAAACTGTTTAAGAAAAGCAAAAGCGCCTATCTCATGTCCTCGCCTTACATTGCATGGGCTCTCATATTTATAGTAGTGCCCCTATGCATGGTGCTTTACTACGGACTTACAGATTCCCACGGCGCATTTACATTTTCAAATATTGCAACAATAGCCAAACCCGGATATCTCAAGGCTTTGAAGAGATCTGTGAATCTGGCTCTTATGAGCACGGTGGTATGTTTCATTCTTGCCTATCCCCTCGGAATGATACTCTCCTCCATGAAGCTTAAGAAAAATACATTTATTGTTACTCTTTTTATCCTTCCCATGTGGATGAATTTCCTTTTAAGAACCCTCACATGGATGACCCTTCTTGAAGGAAAAGGAGTTATTAACACAGTCCTTGAATTTTTACACCTCCCTACCCTGAACATAATCAACACACCTGCTGCTATTGTTCTTGGTATGGTTTATAACTTTTTGCCCTTTATGGTGCTGCCTATCTACAACTCATTATCTGACATCGATGATAATGTTATAAATGCAGCCAAGGATCTGGGAGCCAACAGCCTTCAGACCTTCCTGAGGGTAATACTTCCGCTCTCTGTGCCCGGAATCATCAGCGGAATAACCATGGTATTTATCCCTGCCCTTACAACCTTTGCTATTTCCACCATGTTGGGCGGATCCAAGATTCTCCTTATCGGTAATGTAATCGAGCAGGAATTCACACAGCTCTATGACTGGCACCTTGGAAGCGGACTTTCCATCGTGCTTATGATCTTTATCCTGATCAACATGGTTGTAGAGTCATTATTTGATTCAAAGGGAGGGCTTTCATGATGAAAAAAGTACTTGAAAGAATTTACCTGACTCTCCTGCTTATATTTATGTATGCTCCCATCATCACCCTGATCGTCCTTTCCTTTAACGCAAGTAAATCCAGGGCAAAATGGGGAGGCTTCACCCTTAACTGGTACATAAGCCTTTTATCAGATGAAGCCGTTGCATCAGCCCTTATCAATACCCTGACCATCGCTGTGCTGGCAACTATTTTTTCAACTATCATCGGAACCTTTACCTGTATAGCCATGATAGGCCTTAACAAAAATATCCGTTCCGTCATCATGGGCATCACCAATATTCCCATGATCAATGCAGATATCGTTACAGGTATTTCACTGATGCTGCTTTTCAGATTCCTGAATTTAAGCTCAGGCTTTTCAACTATCCTGCTGGCCCATATAACCTTCAACATTCCCTTTGTAATGCTGAGTGTTATGCCAAGGATCAAGGGCATGAACTTCTATGTATATGAGGCAGCTCTGGACCTGGGAGCATCACCTGTCTATGCCTTTGCCAAAACAATTCTTCCGGATCTTGTTCCCGGAATTGTTTCAGGTGCGCTTATGGCCTTTACCATGTCCCTTGATGACTTTATCATCACTTACTTCACCAAGGGTTCCGGCTTCGAGACTCTTTCAACCCTTATCTACAGTGAGGTTAAAAAGGGAATCAAGCCTGAGATTTATGCTCTTTCAGCTATAATTTTTGTGGTTGTGCTGTTGCTGCTCTTCATTGTTCACAGAGCACCTTCAGCCAATGCCAATAAGAAATAAAGGGGAAATCATGAAAAAAAGAATTCTTTCTTTAGTTTTATCCGCTTCCATGCTGGGAGTAATGTTTGCAGCCACCGGCTGTGGATCGGATGTAGCCGGTGAGAACGGCAAACTTTATGTATATAACTGGGGTGAATACATCGACGAAGAGGTTATCGATGAATTTGAAGAGGAAACCGGCATCAAGGTCATCTATGACACCTTTGAGAGCAACGAGATCATGTATGCCAAGCTGGCTCAGGATTCATCCGCCTATGATGTTATATGCCCCTCTGACTATATGATACAGAAGCTCATTCAGAATGACCTTATACAGGAGCTGGACTTCAGTGCTATCCCCAACTCAGTGAATATCGGTGAGCAGTACTATGAATCAGCAAGAGATTTTGATCCAGAGAACAAATACTGCGTACCCTACTGCTGGGGAACTGTAGGCATCCTCTATAACAAGACCATGGTTGATGATGTGGTGGACAGCTGGGATATTCTATGGAACGAGAAGTATGCGGGCCAGATTCTTATGCAGGACTCTGTAAGAGATGCCTTCATGGTAGCCCTGCTTAAAAACGGCTATTCCATGAACACAACAGACGAAGCAGCCCTCAGAGTTGCCACAGATGACCTTATCGCTCAGAAGCCCCTTGTACAGGCCTATGTCATAGATCAGGTAAGAGACAAGATGATCGGCGACGAAGCAGCCCTGGGTGTTATCTATTCCGGCGAAGCCATTTATACTGCCAGGGAAAACGATAATCTTGTTTATGTGGTTCCCAAGGAAGGCACCAATGTCTGGATTGATTCCTGGGTTATTACCAAGGGTTCCAAGAATAAGGAAAATGCCCAGAAATGGATAGACTTCATGTGCAGAGGCGATATCGCCCTTCGCAACTTTGAGTATATCACCTACTCCACTCCTAACGTCGTTGCTCAGGAGAATATCGAGGATGAGGACATAAAGAATTCAGAAGTGGCATTTCCTGATCTCTCTTCCTTCCCCACTGAATCCTATCAGTACCTGGGTGAAGCAGGCGACAAGCTCTACAATGATTCCTGGATGGAAGTAAAGTCTGCGGACTAAAGGAGTATGAAGGGGTTTAAAGGGGGCTTGAAGGGGCTACTGTGCTAAGATAATACGACTTACTCCGTAGCTTCGCCACTTGCGTAAGTCTCAAAACATTCGGAATCCGCACTGATCGTGCTACTTCCTCATGTTTTCTTGGATTGTTAAAAGGCACTGATGTTTTTTTGCGAGCATAAACATCAGTGCCTTTTTCAATCCTTATCTTAGCACATTCATATCCACATTGCCGCCAATACCGGGAACCTGTCCCTTGGAGGTATACTGCCACATATCGTAACGAGTTGCGGTATAGGTCGGAATATCCACATACTGGGCAAGCCAGATACGGTAGTCCAAAAGACTTCCTGTATTTATGCGATTCTCAAACCACAATTTGTTGGAATAAACACCGCAGGAATATCCCGCATTCTGAATGGTAGTAAGGAAAGCCCTTGTAACCGCAGTTCTTTCTTCTACGCTGATCTCATCTCCTCTACCATTACTTTTCTCAACATCGATATAAATAGGATACTGCAGGCTGTAGGGACTTATGAGTTCCAAAACCATTGAGGCTTCTTCTACAGCTTCCGCTTCATTAACGGCCTGGGAGAAGAAATAAACTCCCACGTTAAGGCCTGCACTCTTGGCTCCATTTATATTCGCAGAATACATAGGATCCACAATAAGTGCTCCGGAGCTTGAGCCTCTGTACCCGCATCTGATTATGGCAAAATCAATACCTGACGCCTTAACAGCTCCCCAGTCAATATTTCCGTTATGCTTGGAGACATCAATTCCCTTGGTTCCGGCGTGGGCTGCAGCAACTTCTTCGCTGCTGGGCTGTTCCGGCTCTGTTGGTCTTTCAATCGTTCCTGAAGATGCTTCTCTGCTGATCTCGGCAGCAGCTGACTCTTCCTCTATCTGAGCAATCAGGTCCTCAGCATCATCGGAAATGTCCTCATCATAGGATTCCTGAGGTTCTGAGGATTTTTCCGAAGCCTCCGATGAATCACTCTTTTCAGAAGCACCGCCTGTGGTCTGATCTTCATCCTGAACCTTGGTATCCTCTTC
>JAEEGL012286077.1_pt1 | contig 16245 bp, 11 predicted proteins | sample 9134231 | NCBI WGS metagenome assembly JAEEGL01 (sample SAMN16246548, study PRJNA631951) | gut metagenome | biome: gut microbiome; feature: rumen; material: fiber-attached | host: Bos | place: Iran: Karaj | collected 2018-10
CGACATCAAGACGAACGGCTACGTGCCGACGCTCGACTTCATCGGCGTGGACATCGACGCAGTTGCGAAGGTTCGCTTGAAGACCGATCCTGAGGGTATCAAGATCGCGATGAAGAACTTCCTGAATATGTCCGAAGAATCCATCACGAAGGCGTTGACCGACTCGCTGCAGGGCAATATGCGTGAGCTCATCGGCACCGTCAAATTGAAGGAACTGAACACGGACCGCAAGAAGTTCGGCGACGAGGTGCAGCAGAAAGCGCAGACCGATATGAATGCGCTGGGCGTTGAGATCATCTCCTGCGACATCCAGAAGACCGAAGACGAAAAGGGTCTGATCGTTGCCCTCTGTCAAGACAACATGAGCCAGATCCAGAAGGACGCTTCGATCGCGAAAGCGCAGGCGGAACGCGCCGTTGCAATCGCCGAAGCGGAAGCAAAGCGGATGGCAAACGAGGCGCAGGTCGCCGCGCAGAGCGAGATCGCCTCCCGCAGAAACGAACTCCGGATCCGCGAAGCCGAATTGAAGCGCGAATCCGACATCAAGCAGGCGGAAGCCGACGCGGCATACGAGATCCAACAGCAGGAGCAGCGCAAGACGATCGAAGTAACCACCGCGAACGCGAACATTGCACGCCAGGAGCGCGAGATCGAATTGAAGCGCAAGGACGTCGAAGTGACCGAGCAGACGCTCGAAGCGGAGATCAAGAAGAAGGCGGAAGCCGAAAAGTTCGCCCGCCAACAGAAGGCGGAAGCGGAGCTCTTCGAACGGCAGCGCAAGGCGGAAGCGGAGAAATTCGAACGTGAAAAGGCTGCCGAGATTCGCAGAATCCATGCGGAGGCGGAGAAGTTTGAACGCGAAAAGGAGGCCGAGGCGCAGCGCGTACAGGCGGAAGCCGAGAAGTACGCGAAGATGCAGGAAGCCGAAGGCATCAAAGCCGTCGGCGAAGCCGAGGCGGCAGCCATCGAAGCCCGCGGCATTGCGGAGGCGGAAGCGCTTGAAAAGAAAGCGGAAGCCATGCGTAAGTACGGTCAGGCGGCGATGATGGAAATGATCGTGAAGGCGCTTCCCGAGATGGCGGCGTCGATCGCAAAGCCGCTGGAATCCATCGACAAGGTGACGATCATCGACGGCGGACACGGCGGCAGCGGCGTGGACACGATGGGCAGCTTCGTCCCGAGCGTGCTCGCCCGCACGATCGAAACGATGAAGGAAGTGACCGGTCTGGATCTCGTGGACATCATGAAGGCGGAGACCTACGACGCGAAAGTGAATCGCAACGTAACCGTGAACGGCGACGCGCAGGGCGCGGTCAAGACCGTTCTGGAACCGAATGCATAACCCCCATGCAGAAGCAACAGCCCCGAGCAATCGGGGCTTTGCTTTTAGCGGAGTATAGCGTTTGGAAAGAGATGATCGCCTGCGTCGCGTGATATGCCTTCGGCACGATATATGACACCGCCGCACGATATGCCCTTGCAGGGCACGACATGTTTGCTTGCACAATCGCGGGTTTACACACCAATCCGTCAAATCCTGCGACATGTGCGGCAGATTTGACACCTTGCACCGTGTGCTGCCCGGTGCAGCTCCGCTGCATAGGCGCGCGGAGAAAAAGCTCGCGTCGATGAAGGCCTTCATCGACGCGAAAGCGCAGCGTTTTATCCCGTAAACGGGTCGCTCTGATGCGGCATTGGGGTAACGGAAGGCGTTGCAGGCGGTTCGGTTTCCTCCGGCGGATTACCGCCCTGCGGCGTCTCGTCGGGACGCGGTGTATCCGGAATATAGGTCGTAACCGGCGCCGCATAGGCGTAGCCTGATTCGTACGGCGAAATGCTGACGCCGCCCTTCGAATACAGGTAGATCGTGGCGGTTGTGTGACCGGTCTTGATGTAGTCTGCCGCCTTTGCCATGATCTCGTCCCAATGCTTTTGCAGCAGCATCAGTTTGGTGTCAAGGTTGCTCGGATCGCCGACCTCGATCGTATAGGACGTACCCTCGGTATAAAGACGAATCTGCATGAGCTCCGTCATGTCGATACGGCTCAGCCGCGGCGTGCGCGAAAGCAGCCCCAGCTCCTTGAATTTGGTCAGGATACGAATCAGCGCGGCGACACGTGTGTCCGTCGCGTCACCGATGCGCGTACCGTTCGCAGCGTTGGAAATGCTCATACCTTCGGCGATCAAGAGCGAACCCGCGCTCTCTGCGGTTTCGTTCAGGACGATGCCCTTTTCGTCGATGATTGCAAGATACTCGTTTTGCGGACCCCAGCGCACGCATGCCGCTTCCGCGCGCTTTGTGACCGCGATGCGCACCGTGGACGGGAAGGAATACTGCACTGTCGCTTCCAGATACGGATCGGATTCGATCGCCTTTTCGGCATTTGCGGTGCTCTGAAACAGCATTGACTGTCCGCGTTTCAGCTTGCTCAAAGAAACGATGTCCGCTTCGGTGTACCCCTCCGGCACGTCGGCGACGCGAATCGTCGAAAGACGCGTTACAAACCATACCATCGTAAGCAAAAGCCCCGCAGCAAGTATGCCGAACAGCAGCGTGGACAGACTGCGCCTGCGCTGTTTTTGCTTTTCAGCCTTCTTCAGCGCGCGCTGCTTTGCCTCTTCCCCGGCGCGCTTTTTGGCGCGCGCTTCGGCGCGCGCACGAGCCTCGTCATACTCGCGCTTCGCCTCGGTGTCGTGCTCCACGACCGTTGTCGTCGCCTTCGGAGCATTTTTGCGCTTGCCGTAGCGGTTCTTTTTCTTATCGACGCGCCGCCCGTAACGGTCAAAGCGGAATGCGCTGGAAACCGAGTGCGGAATCTTGCCGTCTTCCTCAAGGGGCATGTCCGCCCCGTCGGAACCGGTTTCCGGCTTCGGTTCGGGTTCGGTTTCTTTTTCCGACGGCTCGTCCGCCGCGTCGTCGCCGAACAGATCTATCAGGTTCTCTTCGGTTCCGGCGTTTTCATCGAACAGAAAGCCGTTTCGTTCCTTATCGGACGGTGTTTTTTTCTTTGCCAATTACAATTCCTTTCTCGCGACCGTGCCGCCCAGCGCTCCGATCGCAAGGTCGATTTGTTCATACCCGCGCGCGATGCGCTCGGCATGCTCAATTACGGTGTCGCCCTCCGCGCATAAGCCCGCAAGCACCAATGCCGCGCCGCCTCTGAGATCGTGCGCCGTCACCGTTGCGCCGTGCAGACGCTCCACGCCCGAAATCACCGCCGTGCGGTCCAGAATGCGGTTTTCGGCGCCCATCTTTTTCAATTCCTGTGCGTGCTTGAAGCGGTTTTCAAACACGTTTTCGACGAGCACCGAAGTTCCGTCGGCAACCGACAGCAGGGAAAACAGCTGCGGCTGCAGATCGGTCGGAAATCCCGGGTACGGGCGCGTTTCGGTAAAGTCGATACTGCGCGGACGATTCGTCGCTTTGACCCGTACCGCATCCGGTGTGCGCGTTACGTCGCACCCGCAGGCGGAAAGCTTCGAGAGCAACGCGTCCACGGTGTCGGGACGCGTTTCGGTGACCGTGATGTCCCCGCGCGTGATCGCCGCGCCGATAAGGTACGTGCCGGTCACGATACGATCCGGCATAATGCGATACGTCGTGCCGTGTCCCTCCAAAACGCCCTCGATCGTGACCGTCGGCGTGCCGGCGCCCTTTACGTGAAACCCGCAGGCGTTCAGGAATCCCTGCAAATCGACGATCTCCGGTTCGCAGGCGGCATTGCGGATGACGGTCGTTCCCTTCGCGCGGACCGCCGCCATCATGAGGTTTTCCGTCGCGCCGACGCTCGGATACTCAAAATCGACGACCGCGCCCGAAAGATTTGCGCCTTTGCAGCGGATACGTCCGCCGCGTTCGGTAATCTCGGCGTTCAGCTTTTTCAGTCCCGCAAGGTGCAGGTCGATCGGACGGTTGCCGATCTCACACCCGCCCGGATACGGCGCATCGGCTTCCGAGAAACGCGACAGCACCGAGCCCAAGAGAAAGATCGAGGAGCGCAGTTCGCGCGAAAGCGCTGTCGGCAGTACGGAATTGTTTGCCGTGCCGCTGTCCACGATGAGATCATTTCCCTCGCGGAAAACCGTGCACCCGAGCGATTCAAGGATATGCAGCATGTTGCCGACGTCCCGAAGCCGCGGACAGTTCCTGAGTCTGATTGGTTCCTTCACAAGCAGCGTTGCCGCCAAAATCGGCAGTGCTGCATTTTTCGAGCCCTGCGCCGCGACCGAACCCGAAAGCCTTGCGCCACCGCGCACCGTCAAATTCGACATGTTCCGTGCTTCCTCCCGCATGATACTGCATCTTATGCGAAAGGGACGGAAAATGTACCGCTATCCGTACGGGTTCGTGTCGCGCGAAATGCTGAGAAGAAGACCCATTGCGGCAAGGAAGACCAGCAGCGACGTCCCGCCCGCCGAGATAAACGGAAGCGCCTGACCGGTCGTCGGCAACAATCCCGTAACAACGCCGATATTGACAAACACCTGGAAACCGAAAACAATCGAGATACCGGCGGCCAAGAGACTTCCGAACCGGTTTCTGCAGCGCATTGAGACGACCATGCCGCGGAACACGATCCATGCGTACATCAGGATCACGATGAACCCGCCGATGAAGCCGAACTCCTCGCACAGAATCGCGAAGATAAAGTCCGATTCACCGTAGGTCATGTACAGAAGCTTCTGATAGCTGTTGTTGAGACCCTTGCCGAACAGTCCGCCGGAGCCGATTGCGTAATACGACTGCAGCAACTGATAGCCGGTGCCCTGCGGGTCGTTTTCAGGGTTTGAAAACGAGGTCATACGCGCAACACGGTACGGCTGCGCGAACGCCAGAATGAAGAATGCCACAACCGCAATTGCGCCGAGAATCAGCAACTGCTTCAAGTCGCACCCGCCGAGATATAGGAGAACGATGCCGATAAAGCCGATGATAACCGCCATCGACATGTTCGGCTGCAGCATGACGAGACCCGAAATCACGCCGATTGCGATCAGCATCGGGATCATGCCGTAGCGGAACGTGTTCATCTCATGGCGATGGCGCGACATGTAGGAGCACATGAAGATCATCAGACCGAACTTTGCAAGCTCGCTCGGCTGAATCGAGATACCGGCGATGACGAGCCAGCGTTTGCCGCCGTTCAAGTCGCGTCCCCACAACAGCACCGCGATCAAAAGAACGATTGATATCGCCATGAACAGCGAGCGCAGCTTTTCAATGATGCGGTAGTCGATGAGCGAGATCAGAAGCATGACCGGATAACCGATGATCAAATAAACAATCTGACGTTTGAGATAAAAGAAGCTGTCGTGATTCGCACCGGAATAGTGCTGTGCGTAATAATACGAAGCGGAAAAGACCATGACAAGTCCGAACGCACAGAGCGCGGAAATCACAAGCAGGATGGAAAAGTCCATCTTGCCGCGCATGAGCCGCGCATTTTTCAAGCGCTGAAAGACCGATTCTTTTTTCGCCTTCTGTTCCGCCATCGTCTCTCCGTATTATTCGTATGCACGCGCGATCTCTTTGAAGACCCGTCCGCGCGTTTCGTAGTTGTCGAACATGTCCCAGCTTGCGCACGCGGGGCTTAAAAGCACACAGTCGCCCGGGCTTGCAAGATCGCGCGCCTTGCTGCACGCGTCCTCAAACGTATCCGCGGTATGGCAGAGATGCGCATAGCCGTGCACCGCCGCGCAATCCAGAATCTGCTGCTTGGTGTCGCCGAGCACGACGCACGCCTTGACGATCGGCGTGAACGCGTCAAACAGCTCGTCAAACCCGATATGCTTGTCGTAGCCGCCCAGCAACAGCACTGTCGGCTTTTTCATCGCCTCGATCGCGCGGACCGTGGATGCGGGGTTCGTGCCCTTCGAATCGTTGATGTAGTCAACGCCGCTGCGCGTGCAGACATACTCAATGCGATGTTCGACGCCCACAAAGGTCATCAGCACCGCGCGGATCGTTTCGGGTTTGATGCCCCACGAGAGCGCCAACAGCGCACAGAGCATCGCGTTTTCAAGGTTGTGTCCGCCGGGAATGCGAATCTCATCCGCCGCCATCAGCGTCTTTTCTTCGCCGTTGATGCGATAGACGAGCATTCCGTCGCGCACGAACATGCCGTTTTCGACCTCGGCCTTGCGCGAGAAATACAGCACATGCGCGGGCGTACGGGAGGCAAAGCCGCGCACCGTCTCATCGTCCCAGTTCAGGACCGCATAGTCGTCGGCGGTCTGATTGTCCAGAATCTTCGCCTTGGCTTCGATGTAGTTCTCCATCGAGCCGAAGTGATCAAGATGGTCCGGCGTGATGTTGCACACGCCCGCCGCCTTCGCGTGGAAGCGCACGTTGCCTTCAAGCTGCAGCGCCGCCGTCTCCGCGACAACGATGTCACCGGGCTTGGTTTCCAAAGCATGCGCCGAAATCGCGACGCCGATGTTGCCGAGCACGAAGGTATGGAAGCCCGCCGCTTTGAACAGCTCGCCGGTCAGCGCCGTGCAGGTCGTTTTGCCGTTGGTGCCGGTGATGCACACGAAGTCCGCCTTCGAATAGCGATAGCCGAGTTCGATCTCGCTGATGACCTCAATGCCGCGGCGCTTCGCCTCGACGATGAAATTGCGCGACATCGGAATGATCGGACTCGGAATCAGAAGGTCCACGCCGTCGAGAAGATCCATCGGGTTTGCGCCGAGCTTGACCTCGTACGCGATGCCCGAAAGCTGATCGAACAGCCCCTTGATCTCGGGCTTCATATCGTTGACGATGATGCGGTAGTTGTCCTGATACAGCAGCCTTGCCGCGGCGATGCCGCTCTTTGCCATGCCGACGATCAGCGCCGTTTTTTGCTTTGCCATAAAACCTCTTCCTCCTTATTTACAGAACCAGAAAATCAAAAGCGCCGCCGCGGACGCAACCGCGGTCACCACGCTGTACATCGAAACGATTCGCGTCTCCGGCACGCCGCCGAGTTCGAAATGATGGTGCAGCGGCGCCATGCGGAAGATCCGCTTGTGCCGCAGTTTGTAGGAACCCACCTGCAGAATGACCGACACCGACGAGGCGACATACATGACGCCCATTAACGGCAGCAGCAGCGACGTTCTGGAAAGCAGCGCCAGCGCCGCGACCGACCCGCCGAGCATGAACGCGCCGAGATCGCCCATAAACACCTTTGCGGGATATGCATTGTGCACCAAAAACCCGAGGCACGCGCCCGCAACGGAGAACGCGAACACCGAAAGTCCCGAAAGCCCGACGCGCGCTTCCGATACGGCAAGCGCTTCATTCGCATCCATCGCCGCCGTGTTTTGCGTGAGCACATACAGAATCAGCATTGCGCCGACCGCGAGCGCATAGACCGCGGTAACGGAGCTCGAAAGCCCGTCCAATCCGTCGATCAGATTCACCGAATTGACCGTCGCAATGATGACGAACATCGCAAACGGGATGAAGAACACGCCGAGGTTCAGCCGATCGAGCCAGATCGAACCGCCGAGCTGCGGATGGAAGTACATCATCAGCGCAAAGACTGCGGCAAGCACGAACTGCGCGGCAATCTTTTGCCAAGCGCGAAGCCCCATGGAACGCTTCTTCATAATCTTGATAAAGTCGTCCAAGAACCCCACGAGCCCGAACAGCACCGCCATCAACAACGCCACGATCGCAAGCGAATAACTCTTTCGCGCGAAAATCAGCGTGGCAATGATGACGGCGATCAGGATCATGACGCCGCCCATCGTGGGCGTGTCCTGCTTTTTGAGATGCGTTTTCGGCCCGTCGTCGCGCACATTCTGCCCGAACTTCAGTCGGTGCAGCACGGGGATCAGCAGCGGTCCCAAAAGCGCCGCAACGCCGAACGCAACGATCAGCGCAAGCAGGGAGTTCACAACAATGCTATCCATCTCAGTCCTTCAAAAGCTCCTCTACGATTTCGCGGTCGTCAAAGTGATGCTTGACGCCGTTGATCTCCTGATAATTCTCATGTCCCTTGCCCGCAATCACAAGAATGTCATCGGGTTCCAGAATCGAGAGCGCGTACGCGATCGCCTCCTTGCGGTTGACGATCGACACATACGGAGTACCGCTCTTCTGGACGCCGAGCTCCACCGCTTTGACGATGTCGTCCGGATTTTCGGTGCGCGGATTGTCGCTCGTCACAACGACGAAATCCGAATGCCGCCCGCCGATCTCGCCCATCAGGGGACGCTTGGTGCGGTCGCGGTCGCCGCCGCAGCCGAACAGGGAAACGATGCGCGCCTTGGCGAACGCATGCACTGAGGTCAGAACGTTCTCCAACGCGTCGGGCGTATGCGCGTAGTCCACGTATACCGCAAACGGACGCCCGTTCGTATTAACCGACTGAAGCCGTCCCGCAACGCCGCTGAGCGATTCGAGCCCCTTCAAAATGTCCGCAAACGAGATGCCGATCGACTGCGTGATCGCCGCCGCGCCCATCGCATTGTACACCGAGAACAGCCCGGAAATGTGCATGCGCACCGGTCCTTCGCCGTTCGGGGTACGCAGATGGAAGCGCACGCCGTCTGTGCGAATGTCGATGTTGATCGCCGTATAGTCCGCGCGGTGTTGAATGCCCATCGTCTTGATCGGCAGCGTCAGCCCGTCCATCATGCGCTCCGCATACGCGTCGTCGATGTTGATAATCGCAAGATCGCTCTGCCGGAACAGCAGCTTCTTCGCTTCGAGATACGCGTCGAACGTCTTATGATAGTCCAGATGATCCTGCGTGAGGTTCGTAAACAGCCCGACGCGGAACGGAATGCCCGCAACGCGATCCTGCACGAGCGCGTGACTCGAAACTTCCATGATAACGAGATCGACGCCCTCGTCCGCCATACGGCGCAAAAGCGCAAACAAATCGACAGATTCCGGCGTCGTGCGGCCGGTTTCGAACATTTCATCGCCGATCAAGTTGTGAATCGTACCGATCAGGCCGACCTTTTTCCCCGCTGTTTCGGCGATCGACTTGACCATGTAGGTCGTGCTCGTTTTGCCGTTCGTGCCGGTCACGCCGAGCATGATCATCTCTCGCTCGGGATGTCCGTAGAACGCCGCGGCGGCATGCGCCATTGCCACGCGTCCGTCCGGCGCAACGATCTGCGGCACGTCCAGCGGCAACAGATGCTCGACGAGCAGCGCTGCGGCTCCCTTGTCCACCGCCTGCGCGGCGAAGTTGTGTCCGTCGGAGACCAGCCCCTTCATACAGCAGAACAGGCTGCCTTCCCGAACCTTTCTGGAATCGTATTCGACCGACGTGATTTCCGCGTCACCGCCCGTGACTGGCAGCTTGATATCCGCGGCAATGCTCGATAACAACATGATCGTTTCCCCCGTTTAATCTTTTTCCTTCACTTCGAACCACACGTACACGACCGTCCCGACCGGCACCTTGAAGCCTGCCGCAATGTCCTGATTGACGACCGTTCCCGCGCAGTTATGTTTGTCGTAGTCCATGATCAGTCCCGCTTTTTTAAGCTTGTCGAGCGCGTCCATGCGGTCCTTTCCGTAGACGTCTGGCACCTCGACCATCTCCACCTCGTCGTTCAGCTCTGCGAAGAACGCGTACCCGGTCGAATACAACAGCACCGTGCTGCCGCGCACTACTACCGTGTTCGGCGCGGGCGACTGGTTGCCGACAGTGCTGTCCGCTTCCTCCTCGAGATAGATTGCCTCGAGTCCCGCGTCTCTTAAGATTCGCGCCGCTTGCGACACGGTCAGCCCCCTGACATTCGGCACCGTCGCGCTTTCATTCGCATTATCGGGCTGCACACCCGTATACGAGAGCGCGCTTGCAAGAACTTCCTGTACGAACGGCGCGGCGACCGTGCTGCCGTACACCTGCGGTACCTGCGGTTCGTCGACGATGATCAGGCACACAAACTGCGGATCGTCGACCGGCGCAAAGCCGATGAACGACGCGATCAGCTTGGACCTTGAAACGCTTCCGTCCTCCTCGTACTTCTGCGACGTGCCAGTCTTGCCGCCGACTGTGTAGCCGTACACCTGCGCGTTCTTGCCGCTGCCGTGCTCCACGACGTTCTTTAAGAGCGAGCGGATCGTCGTTGACGTCGACGGAGAAATCACCTGCCGCACGACCGTGCGCTCGTTCTTTAAGCGCACATTGCCGTCCTGATCGACGATCTCCGAAATGACATACGGTTTTAAGAGCTCGCCGCCGTTGATACAGGCGGTGAATGCCATCGCAAGCTGCATACCGGTGCAGCTGATGCTCTGTCCGAAGCCGATGCGCGCAAGGTCCGCGTCGCGGATATACTTCTTGTGCGTAACCTTGCCGCTCGTCTCGCCCATGACGCCGCTGCCGGTTGATTCGCTGAATCCGAATCGGAAGATGTAGTCGTAGAACGTATCCACACCCATTCTGAGCGCCATCGACATAAACGCCGGATTGCAGCTGTTCGCCACCGCCTCGGATAACGTTTCGCGCCCGTGACCGCCGCTCTTCCAGCACTTGATCTTCTCGCCCTTGACCAATAGCGAGCCTTTGCAGTTGAACTCGGTACCGAGCGTAACCGCATCGGATTCGAGCGCCGCCGCAAGCGTCACGACCTTGAACGTCGAGCCCGGCTCGTAGGTATCGGTCACGATACGGTTCTTTGAAAGCTCCAGAAGCGTCTTTGCGTCGGAACGCGGCGGGTTCGAGGAATCGAAGCTCGGATAGGAGCCGATCGCAAGGATTGCGCCGGTGTTGACATCCAAAAGAAGTCCCGAAGCCGTTTTGGCGTTGTTGACCGTGCACGCTTCGGAAAGCGCATTCTCGAGAATCCCCTGCAGACCCGTATCCGTCGTCAGCACGACATCCGCGCCGGGGATGGATTCGATATACTCCTCCTCGCCGCCGGGGACAGGGTTGTTGTCGCGATCCGTGTCGGTTTTCTGATAACCGTCCGTGCCCGCAAGCTCTTTGTTGTACGTCAGCTCGACGCCGGTCTGTCCGTCGCCGTCGATGTTCGTAAAGCCAATCAGCTGCGCGTAGTAGCCGGATTCCGGATAGTCGCGCTTGACGTCGGAATAGTAGCTCACACCGCTGCCGAGCTGCATGGAGTTCAGCTTCGATATGACCTCTTTGTCAACCTGATCCTTGATCTTGACCTGCGAAAGCAGAACCTCCTCGTGGCTTGTCGGTGCCGGCGTGGCATCCGGATTGTTCGGATCCGGTGTCGGTACGTTCACGCGCTTCTTTTTGATAAGCTTTGCGTAGACGGTATCGTAATCGAGGTTCAGATACATCGAAAGGATGTTCGCGATACGCTCGCGGTCGCTCGGCTGAATGTTCTGCGGATTGACGCAGACCTGATACGTTGTATACGACGAAGCGAGCACCGTGCCGTTGCGATCCAGAATTCTGCCGCGCTCCGCCTTGACCGACACGACGCGCGTCCACTGCCGCATCGCCTTCTGCGTCCACGTCTTCCCCTGCACCATCGACACGACAAACAGCTTGCCGAGAACCAACGCAAAGGCAAGCCCTGCGAACAGCATGGCGACAAGCAGTTTTCGTTTGGTCGGTGCGATGCGAACCCGCTTGCCGTTCGTGCGGCGGACCTTGGTCTTCGCCGCGGCGGACGGATTCGTATCGGAATCGGAACGTTTCATACAGTCTTGCTCCGTCAGGGTGCCGGGGTTGTCGGCGCGGTCGCTGCCGGTGCGGTCGACGCCGGCGCGGTTTCCGCGGCGGAATTACCCGCGGTGCTTCCCCGATACCAGTTCATAGTCATGCCGCGGTTGCGGCAGACCTCGTTGATCGTGGCAAAGTCGTTCATTGCGCTCTGCGATTTTTTGAGCTGCGAGATCTGTTCGTTGTACGTTTCGATCTCGCTGTTGACCGTTGCCGTTTCGCTGATGATACGCGCGTACTCCGCGGACCCGAACAGTGCAAACAGCGCCGTCGCGGCAATCGCGAATACGGACAGCAGAATCAGCACCTTCGAGGACGTTGTGAGCCGCACCACGGTTCGCACTTTCTTCGCGGTGCGTTCCTCCCTGACGGGCTGCGGGCGCACCGGCATCGACGCATCTTCCAGCACCGGCGTCGGCGTTCCCGTCTGCGTCGGTGAAAAGATACGCGTTTGCGGATTATGGATTTGACGTGCGTTTTGATCGAACGAAACGTCCATCCCGCGGCTCCTTTCTGTCCTTTCTAATCAATATGTTCCCGTTTCGGGATCAATGCGCACGATTGCCCGCAGCTTTGCGGACGTCGAGCGCGAATTCTCTTTTTGTTCTTCCGCCGATGCGACGATCGGATGGCGCGTCAAAACGATTGCGGTCGGCTTCTTCCCGCAGATGCATACCGGCGCCGACTTCGGGCAGGTACACGGGTTCTCAAACGTGCGAAACGCGTTCTTGACAATGCGGTCCTCCAGCGAATGGAACGTGATGATTGCAAGCCTGCCGCCGACGTTCAGAAGATCGTGCGCGGAACGAATCGCGTCGTTCAGCCCGTCGAGTTCACCGTTGACCGCGATGCGGATCGCCTGAAAGCAGCGCCGCGCCGGGTGCTGCGGCTCATTGCGGAACTTCGCGGGAATCGCGTTTTTAATCAGCGCCGCAAGCTCCGTGGTCGTCTCAATCGGTGCCTGTTCGCGCTGTTCGACGATGCGCCGCGCGATCTTTGCGGAAAACTTCTCCTCGCCGTATTCGAAAAAGATGCGTTTAAGCTCCTCCTCCGGCCATTCGTTTACCACGGTCCTCGCCGAAAGCGGTGCGCTTTGATCCATGCGCATGTCCAGCGGCGCTTCCGTCTTGTAGGAAAACCCGCGCTCCGCCGCGTCAAGCTGATACGAACTGACGCCGAGATCCAGGAGAATGCCGTCAACCTTTCGAACGCCGCGCGCGGCAAGCAATTCTTTCATATCGAAGAAATTGCCCTTGATTGCCGTAAAGCGATCGCCGAACCGCTTCAGTCTTGCGCCCGCCGCCCGCAGAGCGTCGTCGTCGCGGTCGATGCCATAGAGTCTGCCGTTTTCGCCGAGCCGTTCCAGAACCGCTTCCGCATGCCCGCCGCCGCCGAGCGTGCCGTCTGCGAAAATGCCGCCGCGCTCCGGCGCAAGCAATCGAAGAACGTCCGAAACCATGATCGGCGTATGCGAAAAAACAGTCTCCATACGGCTCCTTTCCGCGGAAGGTATACTTCCACATATGTATACATGGTGCATTATACACCAATCCCGCCCGCTTGTCACCATGCAAATGCGTCAGGAAAGCAAATTTTCTATGAAAAATGAACAAAACGAAAATTCGGTGTCGAAATGCGCACGAATACTACATCTTGTGGTATAATAGCAAGAACTGAACATCGGAGGAACCATATGGAGGAATATTCCGTCAAAAATATAACCGTCATGGAAGGATTGGACGCTGTGCGCATGCGCCCCGGCATGTACATCGGCTCGACCGGTCTGCCCGGGCTGCATCATCTGCTGTGGGAGATCGTGGACAACGCGATCGACGAAGCGGCAAACGGCTACGCAAGCGAAATCACCGTGAGCTTAAACCGCGATCATTCCGTGACCGTCACCGACAACGGCCGCGGCATCCCCGTCGGCATCCACGAAAAACTCGGCGTTTCGGGCGTCGAGGTCGTCTTTACGCAGCTACACGCGGGCGGCAAGTTCGGCAACGCCGCATATTCGTATTCCGGCGGTCTGCACGGCGTCGGCGCGTCGGTCGTCAACGCGCTGTCGCGCTGGGTGCAAGTCGAGGTCTATCACGAGAACCGCGCCTACCGCATCGAATTCGAAAGCGTCGAAAACGAGGAGGGTAAGATCGTTTCCGGCAAGCCCAAGTATCCGCTGACCGAGATCGGACGCACACGAAAGCAGGGTACGGTCGTGACGTTCCTGCCAGACGATCGCGTGTTTGAGACGATCGACATGCAGTATTCGGTGGTCATGAAACGACTCCGCGAGCTTGCGTATCTCAATCGCGGCGTGAAGCTCGTGCTTGACGACAACCGTGAAAAGCAGAAACACGCCGAGTTCAAGTATGACGGCGGTCTGAGTGATTTTGTCCGCTACATTCAGGAGGACAAGAATGCGCTGTACGACCCGCCGATTCACCTCTCGGGCGAATCGAACGGTATTCGCGTCGAGGTCGCGATCCTACATAACGACGAATACGCCGAGACGATCGCGTCGTACGTCAACAACATCCCGACGACCGAAGGCGGCACGCACGAGACCGGCTTCAAGGCGGCGATTACGAAGATCTTCAACGACTACTGCCGCAAGAACGGCGTCTTGAAGGACAAGGATCCGTCGCTTGCGGGCGAGGACTTTCGCGAGGGCATGACCGCGGTGCTGTCCTTGAAGATGCACACAGTGCAGTTCGAAGGACAGACCAAGACGAAGCTCGGCAACACCGAGGCACGGCCTGCGGTGGAAGCGGTTTTAAACCAAACGCTCGTACCGTGGCTCGAAAACCTCAAGAACGCGAACACCGCGAACCTGATCGCGGAAAAGGCGGTCAAAGCCGCCAAAGCCAGAAGCGCGGCGCGCAAGGCAAAGGAAAATGCGCGTGAAAAGAGCAAGCTCGAAAACGCGCCGCTGGTCGGAAAGCTCAGTAGCTGCACCGGTCGCGATTATTCGTTAAACGAGCTGTTCATCGTGGAAGGCGACTCCGCAGGCGGCAGCGCCAAGCAGGGGCGCGATCGCAAGTTTCAGGCAATTCTGCCGTTGCGCGGCAAGCCGTTGAACGTCGAAAAGAAGCGGCTTGAACAGGTTTTGCAGAACGACGAGTTCCGCTCGATCATCACGGCGCTCGGCACCGGCATCGGCGACGATTTCGATATCTCGTCTCTGAAATACAACAAGATCATCATTCTTGCCGACGCGGACCAGGACGGTGCGCATATCCGTGCGATCCTTCTGACGTTCTTCTACCGCTACATGCGCCCGCTCATCACCGAGGGGCATGTGTATATCGGCATGGCGCCGCTGTACCGCGTGCAGAAAGCGAATCAGCCGCCGATCTACTGCTATGACGATCCGGCGCTCAAAGCGGCGATGCGCAGCATTTCCGGCAAGAACTATACCCTGCAGCGCTACAAGGGACTCGGCGAGATGAACCCCGAGCAGCTCTGGGAAACGACGATGAATCCCGCCTGCCGGCGGCTCACGCGCGTCACGATCGAGGACGCCGCGGAGGTCGAACACCTTGTCACCGTGCTGATGGGCGACAAGGTGCAGTCACGCAAGGAATACATCTTCGAATTTGCCGATTTCAACCGTAGCAACGCGGTGTTTGAAAAGATCAAGGAGTAAGCCATGGCGAAGATAACGACACCGGAAAAGACCGAAACCATCCTTCTGAAAAGCATGGACGAGGTCATGCATGAATCCATGATGCCGTATGCGCAGCATGTCATCTTAGAGCGTGCTTTGCCGCGCGTCGAGGACGGCCTGAAACCCGTACAGCGGCGCATTCTCTATACCATGATGGAGCTCGGACTCTCTCCCGACAAACCGCATCGCAAGAGTGCGCGTATCGTCGGCGACTGCCTCGGCAAATACCATCCGCACGGCGATTCTTCGGTCTACGACGCGATGGTGCGCATGGCGCAGCCATTCAATATGGGCGTATGCCTCGTCGACGGACACGGCAACTTCGGTTCGGTCGACGGTGACTCCGCTGCGGCGATGCGTTATACCGAAGCGCGCATGACCGACGCCGCGATGCTGCTTTTGAAGGACATCGACAAGGACACCGTCGATTTCACCTGGAACTTTGACGACACCTTAAAGGAACCGGAACTTTTGCCCGGACGGTTTCCGAACCTTTTGGTGAACGGCGCGAACGGCATAGCCGTCGGTCTTGCGACCGCAATCCCGCCGCACAATCCGGTCGAGGCGATCGACGCGGTCATTGCGGTGCTCGACAATCCGCGTATCAAGATCGCAGACCTCATGAAGATCATGCCTGCGCCGGATTTCCCGACCGGCGGGTTCCTTCTGGATTCGCCCGAGATCGCACAGAGCTACCAGACCGGACGCGGCAAGCTCACGATGCGCGCGCGCACGCATTTTGAGGAAGTCAAAAACGGCAAGACGCGCATTGTCATCGACGAGTTCCCGTATCAGATCAACAAGGCGGCGTGCCTCTCGAAGATTCTGGAGATCACGCAGGAGAAAAAAGCGCTGTTTGCCGCCGTCTCCGATATCCGCGACGAAAGCGGCCGCACGGGTACGCGCGCGGTCATCGAGATCAAG
>JAEEGL012696878.1_pt1 | contig 16245 bp, 15 predicted proteins | sample 9134231 | NCBI WGS metagenome assembly JAEEGL01 (sample SAMN16246548, study PRJNA631951) | gut metagenome | biome: gut microbiome; feature: rumen; material: fiber-attached | host: Bos | place: Iran: Karaj | collected 2018-10
AAAGTTTTAAAAATTAATCAATAGATTAATTTTTCTTTTTTTTATGAATAAATTGGGTTATACTATTAGTAGGAGTTTGGTGCTATGAATTTATTAATTAATGGCTATAAAATATATGAAATAGTTCTTGTTACTTTTTTAACTTCTTTTTTATCAGTACCAGTAGTAATTAAACTATCTCATCATGTTGATGCAATGGATTATCCTAATGAACGAAAACTACAAAAAAAGCCAGTACCGCTTTTAGGTGGATTAGCTATTTTTGGTGCGTTTATGGTTGGATATATGCTATATGCACCAATGACAACTAAAATGCTATCAATCCTAATGGGATCATTTGTAATTGTATTATTAGGTATTTTTGATGGTTTAAATGGAATCAAAGCTCGCTATAAATTTATTGTTCAAATCTTAGCAGCTTGTATTATTGTTTTTTATGGTCAAATATACATTAGTGATATAACCGCTTTTGGACTTTCCTTTGTAATACCAGAACCACTTAATTATATTGCTACTATTTTCTTTATTGTTGCAACTGTTAATGCAATTAATTTTATTGATGGTTTGGATGGCCTTTGTTCTGGAATATCATTAATTTATTTTATAACAATCTTTATAATTGCATTTATCTTAAATACTTTAGGTGGCCTAGATGTTATTTTATCATTAATTATGATTGGGGCAGTATTAGGTTTCTTAATGTTTAATTTTGCTCCAGCTAAAATTTATTTAGGTGATTGTGGTAGTTATTTTTTAGGATTTATTATTTCCGTTATTGCACTTTTAGGATATAAGGGTGCTACATTAACTAGTTTAATTATTCCATTAATAATTTTAATTATTCCGATATTTGATACCACATTTGCTATTTTAAGAAGATTATTAAAGGGTGGAAATATTGGGGTTGCTGATAAAGAACATTTCCATCATCAATTATTAAAAATGAAATTTAGTATGCGCACTACGGTATTAATTATTTATATGATTAATATCTTATTTGCAGCAGTATCAATTTTCTATGTACTAGGTGATAACCGTATTGCATTAGGTATTTATATTGGTTTAATGATATTATTATTATTCATTGTTATTAAAACTGATATTTTATTTGAACATAAGAAAAAAGAAAAAACAATTGAAGAAAAAACAAAAACTAAAAAAAAGAAATAGGGATTTTATGAAAAATAATAAATTTGTAACAATTCTTTTTATATTATATCCACTTATTGATTTATTAACGGCTTTACAAGTTCGTTATTTTTCATTTCCAATATCAGTTGGAATCGTTGTAAGAGGATTAATTATTTTAATGCTTTTTGGCATTGTGGTATTTAATAATAGTAGTAAGTATCGTACGTTAACAATATCTTACTTTTTACTATTAATGGTTTATGGAGGAATATACTTCTTAACAAAGTTAGATACGAATATCATTAAGGAAGCTATAAGCTTATTTAAAATGTTTAGTTTACCAACCGTGTTAGTGTTATTACTTAATTTTTATGATGAATTAGGTATTGATAAACGAAGCATTAAAAATATTATTTATATAAATGGTTATGTTTTTGCATTAATCTTAGTTATTGCATTTATTACAAAAACCGGTAATTTAACTTATTCTGCTAAATATCATTTGGAAGGGTATATGGGTTATTTTTATGCTGCTAATGAGATAAGTGCTATTGCGGTTTTAACATTCCCATTTATGTATGAAAAAATTACTAATAGTATTTTCTTTAAAATCGTTGGGATGATTAGTGCTGTTATCTTCTTAATGATTGGTACGAAAACGGTTTTAATTGGAATTTGTTTAACCACCATATATTATGTAATTGTTAGTTTAATTAAGAAAAAGAATCGTATTTTATATCTTACTTTTATGATTGCAATTTTAGTATTTGCATATTTTTCTCCAGCTTATCAAAATATTGTAACGCGTCATGAACGTATTCAAGAAAATTTAAGAGTTGATGAAAGTACTATTCTTGCATATAAAACGGATGATACTAGTGATAAAGATATCATTAGTAGTGGTCGAGATGAATTCTTAAAAGATAATAATAAAATATTCAAAGAAAGTAATATTAATGAAAAACTATTTGGATTAGGTTATACTAAATATGATTTAAGATTAGTCGAAATGGATTTATGTGACATCTTCTATCGTGGTGGGGTTGTTGGATTAATTATCTATGTTATTCCATTTATTTATATTGGTTTATTAATTGTTAAAAAAATGTTTACTAAGTTTAATTTAAATATTAGTAATAGTTATTTAAGTTTAGGCTTTGGATTATTACTAGCATTACTTACGGGACATGTTTTAGTAAGTCCAGCCGTAAATATTTATATTGCATTAATTATACTATTATTATTAACTGAATTTAATTATTTAAAAGATATTCATAAAAAAAGAGTAGTTTTTGTAGCTACTACTGGTGGTCATTTATCTGAATTATTAGTATTAAAACCATTATTTAAAAAATATGATGCGATATTAGTTACGGAAAAAACTAAAACGACGGTAGACTTAGTTAAAAAATATCCTCATGTTTATTATTTAATGTTTGGTTCAGATCGTCATAATATTATTGTTTATGGTATGCGTTTAATTCTAAATGCATTTAAGAGTTTATTTATCTATTTAATTGTATGGCCAGATGTAATTGTATCAACTGGTGCTCATTTTGCTGGTCCGATGATCTGCCTTGGTAAAGAAATTGATAGTAAGACGATATTTATTGAAACCTTAGCTAATTCAAGTAAAAGAAGTGCGACGGGTAATTTAATATATCAAATTGCAGATTTATTTATTGTGCGTTGGGATGAAATGTTAAAACTTTATCCGAAAGCAGTTAAAAGGGGTGGTATCAAATGATTTTGGTTACAGTCGGAACCCAAGATAAATCTTTTAAAAGATTAATTAATGAAGTAGATAAGTTAGTTAAAAATAAAGTTATTAAAGATGAGGTTGTTATTCAAACTGGATATACGGAATATAATGGTTCGATTAATCACTTTGCATTTACATCGCAAGATGAATTAGATGAACTAGTAAAGAAATGTGATATCTTAATTACCCATGCTGGAGTAGGATCAATCTTTAAAGGATTAGAGTATGGTAAAAAAGTAATAGCCGTACCACGTTTAAAAAAATATCATGAACATGTTAATAATCATCAATTAGATATATCGAAAAACTTTGAAGAAGCAGGATATATTTTAGTAGTTAATGATATGATAGATTTAGGAAAAACCATCAAGAATATTAAAAAATTTGTTCCTAAAAAATTAGAAATCGATAATCAAGAACTAATTAATACGGTAGAGGAGTTTATTGATAAGATATGAAAAAAATCGCATTTTTTTGTTATGATCAACAAATGGGTGGAATCCAAAAGTCATTAATAAATTTATTGGATAATTTAGATTATTCAAAATATGAAGTTGATTTATACTTATTTAATAAGGAAGATTCGTTTTTTGTTAACACCATAAATAAAAAAGTAAATATTATTTATCTTAATATTGGAATCTATCATAAAGTATTTAATTGTATTCCATTCCGTTTAGTTCGTTTATTAAAATTTAATGTTAAAAAGATTCAATATGACTACGCAATTGATTTTGATTCTTATCAAGCCCTTACCGCAGCGGCTTGTCTAAAAACTAATGCTAAAAAACATATTATGTGGATTCATAATGATGTTTATTTAAAATATCAAGGTGAATTTAAATATCGTATTTATCATATGTTTATGAAGCATAAATACCAATACTTTGATAAGTTTGTTGGTGTTTCGGATGGTGTTATTGGGCCATTCAAAGCTTTAAATGGAACTGCTAATAAAGAATTGTTTGTTATTCCTAATTATATTGATACTAACGAAATATATGAAAAGAGTAAAATTAAAACCGATATCAAAGTTGCTAAAGATACTTATAATTTAGTTAGTGTTGGAAGATTAACTTTCCAAAAAGGATACGACATTTTAATTAATGAGTATAAAAAAATAATTGATGCCGCCGAAGATAAAAAGTATCATTTATATATTATTGGTGATGGTGAAGAAAGAAGTAGTCTTGAGCACCTGGTTAAACAAAAGAAATTAAATGATAAAGTTACTTTCTTAGGAAGCTTATCAAATCCATATAATGTTATGAAATTAATGGATGGTTTTGTTTTAACCAGTCGTTATGAAGGCCAAGGAATGGTTATTTTAGAAGCTAAAGCATTAGATTTAGATATCTTTATTACGGAACATTTAACCCAATATGTTGATGGTATTAAAGGTTGTACTGATATTAAAGAAGCTATTTTAAAAGCTAAGAAACGTGATCATTCATTTAATTATTTAAAAGATTATAATCATAAAATAATGGTGAGTATAGATAGGTTGTTTAGCGATGAAGAATGTTAAAGAAATAGTTAGTTACTTAATAGTTGGGGTTTTAACAACGGTAGTTAGTTTTGTTACTTACTTCTTATTAACTAGAACCGTTTTAAATCCGGATAATGCCATTCAGTTACAGATTGCAAACATCATTAGTTGGATATGTGCAGTAGCATTTGCATATATTACTAATCGTATTTTTGTATTTGAAAGTAAAAATAAAAATATCTTTTTAGAAGTATTTTTATTTGTTATGGCAAGAGTGCTAAGTTTAGCAATGGATATGGGTTGTATGTTTATTGTGGTAACCCTATTAAAACGTAGTGATATTATTGGTAAATTAGTAAGCCAAGTAGTGGTAACTGTTGCTAACTATGTATTAAGTAAATTAATTGTATTTAGAAAGAAAAAAGATTCTAAAAATTAGAATCTTTTATTATTTTACAAAAAAAACGAAGCTGCCCCCTGAAGACAGCTCCTAAAAGAATAAAAAGGGGTTGGCTAGTGTGATACTAGCACCAATTCGCCTTGTGTGAATTGGTAGTGTTTATACTAATCGAAAACCTTATATTTGTCAACACTTTTTTTAAAAAAATTAAAAAAAGTTTTAATCATGATATAATGGCATTAGGAAGGAGAATCAATATGGATTTAAAAAGTATTACTGGTATTGGACCTAAGACGATATTATATTTAAATAAATTAGGTATAAATGATGTTGATAACTTAATAAATTATTACCCATTTCGTTATAATGTTTTAAGACCAGTAAACATCTATAACTATATTGATTCTGATGAAACAATAACTATTAACGCACGTGTTATTAGTGATTTAAAATTATTTTTCTTTCGTAATAAAATGAGTCGTTTATCATTTTGTATTGAAAGTAATGGTAAGATTATGAAAACGGTTTTATTTAACCGTCATTATTTAAAAGATCATTTAAAACTTAATCAACGTATTGCGGTTACGGGTAAGTATGATAAGTTAACTAATCAGTTCGTAATTCAAGATATCTGTTTTACGGAAATTAATGGTGAAGTTATAACACCAGTTTATCACTTAGTTAAAGGGTTAAAACAAAAGAGTATACATAGTGCTATTTTAAAAGCAATTACTAATCGTAATGTAGAAGTGGTGGATAATGTTCCAAGTTATCTTGTTGATAGGTATAAATTTATTAACAAGAGTAATGCTTTAAAAATAATTCATAATCCGAATAGTATTCAAGATTTAAAAATGGCTAAACTAAGATTAATATATGAAGAATTATTTATTTTTGCTAGTAAGATTAATTATTTAAAAATAAATAATAAAAAAGATAATGGTTTAAAACGCGATATATCAAAAAAAGATTTATTAAACTTTATAGATACTTTGCCTTATTTATTAACCAGTGATCAAATAGATGCCGTATGGGAAATATATGAAGATTTAGTATCACCAAAAAGAATGAATCGTTTATTGATGGGTGATGTCGGTAGTGGTAAAACGATTGTTAGTATTATTGCTATGTATTTAAATTATTTAGGTGGTTATCAAAGTGCTTTAATGGCACCTACCGAAATCTTAGCAACTCAACATTATGAAAATATATTAAAAATAGTTCCACCAAATATTAAAGTTTCTTTATTAACTGGGAAAATGACAAAAAAAGAAAAAGAAACTTTGTACGATGCGATTAATACTGGTAAGATTGATATTGTTGTAGGAACGCATGCTTTATTAAATGAAAAATTAACTTTTAATAATTTAGGATTAGTAGTTACTGATGAACAACATCGTTTTGGGGTTAATGCTCGAAAAGATTTATTTAATAAAGGATTGAAGCCGGATGTTTTATATACTACGGCAACACCAATTCCCCGTACTTATGCTATGACTATCTTTGGGGATATGGATACATCAGTAATAAAGGTTAAACCGGGTAACCGTTTACCAGTAATTACTAGTGTTACTAATGAAGAGAATATTAAAGATGTATTAATGCTGGTTAAAAAAGAAATTGATTTAAAACATCAAGTATATATTGTTGCACCATCAATTGATAGTGAAGAAGTGGATGATTTAAACAGTGTGGCAATTTTAGAAGAAAAATATCATAAAGCTTTTCCAAATACGAAAATTGGCATATTACATGGTAAATTAAAGAATACGGAAAAAGATAAAATTATTAAAGATTTTATGGCTAATAAAATAAGTATTTTAATATCAACGACAGTTATTGAAGTAGGAATTGATTCACCAAATGCAACGGTGATGATAGTTTATAATGGTGAACGTTTTGGATTATCGACACTTCATCAATTACGTGGTAGAGTTGGACGTAGTGATTTACAATCTTATTGCTTTATTATTAGCAAGAAAAAAACCGAACGTTTAGAAGCATTAGAAAAAAGTAATGATGGGTTCTACATTGCGGAAGTTGACTTTAAGATACGTGGTGAAGGTGATTTATTTGGAACTAATCAAAGTGGTGATATGCAATTTAAGTTAGCACAACTAAGTTCGGATTATAAAATCTTCTTACAAGCTTTAAAAGATAGTGAAGAAGCAATTAATAATAATGATGAAACCGTTAATAACATTATTAGCAGTTTAAAAATAATATCTTAATTTAAAAGGAGGATAATTATGGATCATCGTTTAATTAGACAAAATGCCAGATATATTATTAAAGGGAATTTATTACAAATATGGGTTCCATTAATTCTATTAGAATTAATATCTTTACCATTTAGTTTAATAATAGTAAAAGTTGCAGAAGCCGGTAGTGATTTAGAAAAAGTATTAACTATTATCTTTTCCCTTTTATTAATGCCAGTAACCATTGGCTGTTATGAATACTTTTTAAATATTGTTCGTGGAAAAGAACCAAAACTTAAAAGTTTATTTAATTATTTTGACCGTTTTGGAACTATCCTTTTAGCAATTGTAATAGTGGGTTTATTAACAACAATTGGAACTTTTTTATTAATTATTCCGGGTTTAATAATAGCATTAATGTATAGTCAAATATATTATGTTATTGTTGATAATCCAGAAGATAACGCAATCAGTTGTTTAAAGAAAAGTAGAGAGTTAATTAATGGTTATAAATGGGATTATATTGTCTTTAATTTAAAGTTTATTGGATGGATTTTGCTAACTGTTTTTACCTTCGGAATTGCGGGAATCTATGTAATTCCTTATGTTATAATTGCTCAAGCTAAATATTATGATAATTTAGTTCTTTTGCATAAAAATTGATTGACAACAAACTAACTTTTATCTTATAATGTTTATAGCATGATAGATATCATGCTTGAAGACTCATACTGTTTTACTAATGTGTGAGTGTTCAACCAAAACCCCCTGAAGGAGCCGTTAGGCTCCATTTTTTTTGCGTTCATATTCAGTTTTTATGATATAATGGCAGTAGGTGATAAGATGAAAAAGAAACTAATTATTATAGGAAGTATTATTGGAGCTTTATTAGTAATTGGAGGAATTGTAACAACAATTATCCTTTTAAATAATAAAGATGATGATAAACCTAAAAAGAAAGATAATGATAGTAAATATACTTTATTGAAATCTGGCAATTATAGTTATGGTTTTGTATCTTCGTATAAGGAATATACTAAGTTAATGGAAGATGAAAAAATAACTAAAGAAGATGATTATGAAGCATTTAGTAAAAGTGATTTTAAAAATCAAAAATACTTATTTGTAATTGTTGATATCGATTCTTGTAGTGAAACTATTGAAAAAGATCGTGTTGAAAAAGATCAAGCCGGTATCTATAATGTTTATTTAGATGTAAGTTATGGTTGTGGGGTATGTCCATTAATTAAAAAAGTATTAGCATATAAAGTGGATGACATTAATGATAAAACTAGTGTTAAAGTATATACTAAAGAAGTATCAAGAACAACTTGTGATCCAAATGTTGCTTGGAAACCAATTATTTATGTATATCCGGAAAAAGACATGGATTTAACAATTAAATTAGGTAATAAAAAAGCATTACTATATACTTATCCTAAATATAATGATGGATGGAAGATTCATGTAAGTAAAGATGGTAATATTTATGATTATAATACAAAACGTAATTACTATGGTTTATATTGGGAAGGTATTGATAACTATCAACTTGATATGAGCGAAGGATTTGTAGTTAAAGGTAGTGAAACAATCAAATTCTTAGAAGATAAGTTGGCTATTTTAGGATTAAATGATTATGAAATAAATGAGTTCATTATTTACTGGATTGATAAGTTAGAAAATAATGCATATAACTTTATTTCATTTAGAGATAGTAAGGACATGATGTCGTTATTAATATCTGAGCAACCTGATACATTAATTCGAGTAATGATGGATTATAAACCATTAGATAAAAAGATAAAAGTTAAATAACAAAAGTTAAATAAAATAAACCGTAAAGGATTTACGGTAGTTGAATGGGGCGGAACTAAACATTAATTAAAAAAAGTTAATAAATACTTTAATTTATTAGCTTTTTTTGTTATTATAAATATTAATAATTTTTGTAGGGAGTTATATATGATAATAATAGGTATTGAAGAGCTTGCAAGTGATATTGATAATTTTTGTAGGGAGTCATATATGAAAAAAATAGGCATTGAAGAGATTGCAAGTAATATTATTCAAATAATTAAAAATCATCCAAAATATATGATGGTTGAGTCAGTTGGAGTCAAATATAGTAAAGTTGATTTATCGGTTAGTACGGTAGTTATTTTAAAGCGTAGTTTTCAAATAAATAGTATTGATAAATCAACAATTAAGTTTACTCTTGATTTTAAATATGGTTATGATGAAATTGCAGTATCAGAAAAAATATATGAAGTACTAAATGCTATACAAGTAAAAGAGTATTTCTTATATTATGATCCTGAAAAAGAAATGACAATTAAAGATATTGATAAGAATAAGGAAGTATTATCAAAACGCTTTTTTGGGAAAGAATTTAAAGAATTAACTACTCAAGAACGAGGATTAGTTTTAGAGTATGCAGCTAAAGCTAAATATAAGAATGTAGCAGATTTACATGATGCTTTTTGTAAATTTTATAATAAATATCATCGTTTACCATATGATTGTGAACCTTTAGGTAAGATTAGAGAATTAGCTAATAAAAATGGTTATTTATCTCCTGATTGCAATCGCACAATTGATGGGATTATTGTAACACCATTACTATATTTTATTGATCATTATTATCGCTTGCCAAATGAAAATGAAGATGTATATGAAAAAGTATATTTACCAGTAGTTGATGGTTATAAAAAAGGTAAATACTTTAAACATGTTACTATTGCTTTAGATGTATTACATATATATTATGCTGGTCAAAGTATGGGAGATAAATTATTTGCTGAAGCTGTTGATCAAATTAATAATAGCTATGGCCTAAATATTGAAAAATATACTCGTAAAATAAAATGTCATAATTACGATGTTTTAGGTGCCGACGATGTTTCATATTTAAATTATAAGGGTTATAAAAAGACTTTTTGGTTCTTTAATGATAACAATGAATTAGTAAGTGGTAATTTAATAATAACCTTTAAAGGTTTAGAACATTTTGCACTAAAGGATACTATTAAGGAACTTGTTCAAGATTCAGGAAAGATAAAAGATAATATTGATAAACTTGATTTAGTATTTAACGATTATTGTGTTGAAAAAGATATTCCGGTATTAACCGTTCAATATAAGGACTTAGTTGCTGGTAATGCAGCAATCTACAAACTTATTTCTGATAAGCTTGATGAAATTAGTAAAAGAATGAAACGACCAGTTTATAATTCTAAAACTGCGGCAGGACGTGTGCTTGAATTAAAAGACTTGCATAATACGAAATAATAGATTCAGGAAACTTAACGAGTTATTATTACTTATAAAGCTTAATCTGATGGTTAAGCTTTTAGTTTGTAATGAATAACAAGAGTTGATTTTATTTAGTAAAAAAGGTATAATACTTAATGATGTGGGTGTTTAGAATATGAATAAAAAAGCAAAACAGATTTTACATGTAATATTGTTATTTTTAATAACCATTTTATTAGTAACTGGGGTATATTTAAAATTTAAATTTGCTTCAATAAATTTTGAAGAAATTCTATTTTTGATGCGTGGCGGTACTGAAGATTCTGATTTTTCAGTATTATATTTAGCATTAGAAATATGTACCCCAATAGTATTAGTATTATTTGCTATTGTATATGGATTATTTTATGATATTACATTTGGTAAAAAAGAACTAAAAATAAAAAATAAACATATTTATCCATTTAACTTTGTTCATAAACATCGTTTAGTTTTAACAATTATTTACTTTATTTTAGCAATTAGTATTTTAGCATGGTCTAGTGGTTTTATTAATTATGTTATATATACTAATTCAACATCTAAATTCATTGAAAACAATTATGTAGATGTTAATGAAGCTAATGTTCATTTTAAGAATAAACGTAATTTAGTATTTATTGTTTCAGAATCATTAGAAACAACAATGTTTACAAAAGATCAAGGTGGAGCTTGGAAATACGAAGTAATGCCAGAATTATATGATTTATTAGGTGAAGAAAATGTTGTTTCTTTCTATGATGATAATAAAGCACAAGGGTTAAATATGCTACAGGGTACATCATGGACAACTGCAGCATTAGTTGCTAATACTTCTGGGTTACCACTTAAGATTAGAATTAATAAAAACCAATATCATTCAGAAAACTTTATGAATGGTACTTATGGTTTAGGTGATTTATTAAAAGATAATGGTTATAATAATGAATTAATATCTTCTGCTAAAACATCATTTGGTGGTTTAAAAGAAATGTATTCACGTCATGGTGATTATAACATAATTGATGTTAAAAACTTAAAAGACTATGGTTTTTCAATGGGTAAGGAAGATAAAGGTAAATGGGGCTTCAATGATAATAAGTTATTCGAAGTTGCTAAAGTTAGAATTGATGAATTAGCTAAAAAGAAAGAACCATTTAACTTACAATTAGTAACTATTGATACTCATTTCTATGATGGTTTTGTTGGTAATTATTCCGTAACTGAATATAAAGAACAATATGAAAATGCGTATGCTACTCAATCAAAATTAATTTATGATTTTGTTGAGTATGTACGTTCTAAAGATTATTATAAAAACACAACAATCGTTATTGTTGGGGATCATTTATCAATGCAGGATGATTTCTTTAAAAAACGTGGTGCTAAACAACGTTATGTATATAATTGTATTATTAATCCTGGTGTTGAAATAGACAATAATAGTAATCGTATTGCAACATCTCTTGATATGTATCCTACCATTGTTTCATCAATTGGTGGTATAATAGAAGGAGATAAGCTAGGATTAGGAGTTAACTTATTCTCTGGAAAAACAACTCTAGCTGAAAAATATGGCGTTAAGAAATTAAATTCTGAATTAAAAAAGAAATCAAATTTCTACAACGATAAATTATTAAACGATGAGTATTTGAAAAAATACGAAGTTAAGAAAGGTAGTTAATTATGTTTATAGTAAAAATTCATAAATCTGTTATCGTAACTTATATTGGAGTAATCTTTGCTGCATTAGCAATGTATTTTGCTTTTACAAAAGTTGCATTTTCTGATGTTCCATACTTAAGATTTTCATTAATTTTCTTAATGCTATCTGGTGTATGTGATATGTTTGATGGTAAAGTAGCGCGTATGTGTAAAAGAACTGAAGAAGAAAAAGAATTTGGTATTCAAATTGATTCTTTAGCGGATACAATTAATTTTATTGCATTACCAGTAGTTATTATGTTATCACTTGGATTAAATCATGTATGGGATTTTATTATTTATGCCATTTTTATCCTTTGTGGTATTTCGCGTTTAGCTTTCTTTAACGTTAATGCCAGTTTAGATAATCCAGTAAGTTTCTACAGTGGACTTCCAGTTACATCAACTGCTATCATTTATCCATTAGTAGGGTTACTTCATGGTAATATTCCTGAAAATATTTTTGAAATTGTATATATTTCTATAACTTTATTAACTGCTTTATTATTTGTACTAAAAATTAAAGTACCTAAGTTTAAAGGATGTATGTATATTATCATTCCAATCTTAGCGGTTATTTTAGGAGTATTATTGGTGGTGATTAGATAATGTATTATGATCTAAGTACTAATTCATTTATTCCTGCAGAGGAAAATAATTTTTTAGGGTTCTTATATAATACTTTTGTCGGACGTATAATCCTAAAGATATTTACTACGAAGTTAATTGCTAATATGGCAAGAGTTTACTACAACAGTAGAATATCAAAAATTAAAATAAAAAAATTTATTAAAAATAATAATATTAATATGGATGAATATGAAGTTGCTAACTATTCATCTTTTAATGATTTCTTTAAAAGAAATATAAAAAAAGAATGTCGACCAATTGCTAAAGATGGTTTATTTAGTATTTGTGATTCTAAATTAACCGTTTATAAAATAAATAAGAATAGTGTCTTTAATATTAAGGATTCACTTTATACTATTGATGAATTAATTGGGGAATCCCGTAAATATAAATATGCTTTAGTATTTAGATTATGTGTTGATGATTACCATCATTATGTATTTCCAGACAATGGTAAGATTGTTGGAAATAAAGTAATTAATGGTACCTTACATACGGTTCAACCAATTGCTTTTAAACGATATAAAGTGTTTCATGAAAACCAACGTGAAGTTACTTTCCTAGATTGTGAAAATTTAGGAGATGTTTGTATTATTGAAGTTGGGGCAATGGTTGTTGGTAAAATTGTTAATGAACCAGTAACTAATTTTAAAAGAGCTCAAGAAAAAGGCCATTTTGAATTTGGTGGTTCAACAGTAATTATGTTAATTAATAAAGATATTAAATTTATTGATGAAATAATTAGAAATAGTGAAGACGATATTGAAACAATCGTTAAGTTAGGAGAAAAATTAAGTAAGTAGGTGATATTATTAAAACTTATCAAAAAAATATACTAATGGTTTTTGTTATGGTTTTAGTAGTGGCACTTACTTTTTTAACCATTTTTGATAAATCATCATTAGTAGTTATAAAAGATAATATTTTTAATTTAAAAATTGAATATATTTTATTATGTGTTTTAATTATTATTTCTTATTTTTTAATTCAAGGTATTTATACTAAAGGTATTTTAAGAACCTTGAATCATAAATTACCATTTAAACGTGGTTTATATTATGCCGTTACCGAATTTTATTTTAGTGGTATAACACCATCATCTACTGGTGGTCAACCAGCACAATTTTATGAGATGACTAAAGATAAAATTCCAATGCGTAAAAGCTATATTACTTTAATGTTAAGTACAATCTATTTTAAATTAATCTTAATTGTTTTAGGAATTGTAGTATTAGTATTTAAAAGGGATGTAATATTTGATAGTTTATTAATCTATCGTATTTGTTTCTTCTTAGGATTTACAATTGATGCCTTAGTAGTAATTTTATATATTTTATTAGTGTTTAAACAAAACTTAGTAAAATCAATAGTTAAAAAGATATTAAGTTTATTAAGTAAATTAAAATACTTGGGTAAATATACTGAAAAGTTTGATATTGATGATTTTGTAAAACGATATAATGATGAAATAAAATTCATTGGATCTCATAAACAAATGGTATTTTGGAACTTTATTTTAGTATTTATTCAACGTTTGTTATTATTTTCAATCGCATATGTTGTGTATAAAGCAATGGGTTATAATGCTTATAATTACTTTGATTTATTAATGATTCAGGTTATTGCCCAAATTTCAATTGAAGGGGTTCCAATTCCTGGTGGTGCTGGTATATCTGAAGGTATCTTACATAATATGTTTGTAATGATCTTTGCTTCAAAGTTAGCGGATGTTGGTATGTTATTAACTCGTGCTTTCTCATTCTATATTCCAGTAATTGGATGTGGATTAATTATATTAATTAATAAAATTATTAATCGAAATAAGTAGAAATGGTTATTTATAATAGCCATTTTTTTATGATATAATGATAATAGGATGATAAATATGAAAAAGAAAATACTATTATTACATGGCTGGGATAATAGGTATTATAGTAAATATAATATTGATGATTCATGGTTATATCGTAAAACATTTATTAATAAATTAAGTAAGAAATATGACTTGGTAAAATTAAATTTTCCAGGGTTTTGCAATGAACCAGAACCAAGGGAAGCTTGGTGCTTGGATGATTATGCAAAATATGTAAACGATTATATAAAAAAGAATGATTCTAAATTTGATTACATTTTGGGTTATTCTTTTGGTGGAGCGGTAGCGGTAAAATATGCTAAATTATATAATCCTAAACAACAATTAATATTAATATCACCAGCAATTGTTAGAAAAACATATCATTCAAAAAAAATGATTAAAACGCCGCGTATTTTTACGGGAGTTCGAAATTTAATTCGAGATTTTTATTTAAAACATATTATTAAAAACGAATATATGCTTGATGGTACGAAGTTTTTAAATAATTCTTATCAAAGAATTGTTAGAGAAGAAGTATTAAATGATTTAAATGAACTGAATAGTGCTAACGTATTAATGATTTATGGTACTAAAGATACGATGGTTGAACCTTATCGAGTTTATAATGAAGTTAATAAAAAAATACAAACGAAGATGCATTTTATTGAAGACGGTACACACGATATTGCTAATACCAACCCTGATGAAATCGTATCACTACTTGACATTTACTTGACAAAATAGGCTTTTTATGGTATAATTAAAAACAGTTGGGGGTTGGAGATATGCCAAATTATGGTTTGCATGAAAAAATGGCGGAAGTTGCTTTTAAACCAATGCAAAAGTACATCGATTTAGATGTTAAATATATCATGTTAAATGCTATAGGACCTGATGCATTTATGATTACTGCATCAAAACTGTTTGATCGTCAACATGTTGAAAATGTTGGTGATTATTTTGTGTGTCTTATGGACGAAATAAAAAGTAATAAATTATTAGAAAACCCAGATGCAATGGCATATCTTTATGGTGCAATTTTTCACTATGCGTTAGATGTAATAACCCATCCATTAATTTATTTTATGACTCAAGCGAATGACTATGGATCACGTATTTGGGATTTGCATGGAGCTTTTGAATTGTGGTTAGATGATTATTTCCGCGATTTATATCATGATGAAGATAATAAAAACTTGTTTGCAGTAAAATATATTAAAGATAAAACTACTAATCAATTAATTGATTATGTTTATAATTGCGTTTATTGTGTTAATAATGCGGCATTAAAATATAATACAGGTTTAGAATCATTGATTTTCTTTGAAAAATCAGTGCGACAAAATAAAGCCCATGTTGCACCATTATTTGATAAATTAGTTTCGCATGGTCAAATCTATAATAATGGTGATAAATACCGTGCGGTTCCGTACTTAAATTTAGAACATGATGTTATCTATGATCCGGTTACTTGTGAACATTTTACGGATTCATTCTTAGATTTATGGTATAAAGCTTTAGAATATGGTTTAGAATTAGTTGAAATGGCTAATAATTATTTATATAAAGATATACCAATTAATTATGATGCTTTTAATAAGAGTTATAATACTGGTCATATCTGGACTGGTGATAGTGAAATAAAAATATATCGTTATCAACCTGTAAACGATGTTAAAAAGAAAAAATAATTATTCAAATACATAATAATAAGATATAATGGAAGTGGTGATGTTATGAAAAAAATAATTATGGTATTAATGATTACTTTATTATTAACCGGATGTTCTGCTAAAAGAA
>JAEEGL014648366.1_pt1 | contig 16245 bp, 7 predicted proteins | sample 9134231 | NCBI WGS metagenome assembly JAEEGL01 (sample SAMN16246548, study PRJNA631951) | gut metagenome | biome: gut microbiome; feature: rumen; material: fiber-attached | host: Bos | place: Iran: Karaj | collected 2018-10
CCCCATTTGTTGATTCAAAAAAGTTTAATTTAAAAATATTAAATATTTTAATTATATATATTAATTATATTTCTTTTAAAAAAAATATTTATTTAAATTTTATTCATATAAATAATATAAATAAATAATAAAAAATGGAGCCAAAAAATAAAGAATCAAATAATTTAAATCAACAAAATAATATTCCAGAAGAATTTATAGAAAGAGAATTTGAAGAAGTTGAAGATGGATTTTACGATGATAGGGGATTTTATACAACACCAAATGGATCTTTTTGGGATGAAAATGAAACATATTTTAATAGATTAGGTTTTGATAAACATAATGGATATTATGATAAATATGGTTTATATCAACCAGGAAATAATTATAATTTTGATTTAAATTGTTATGAAGATGAAATTGATAAAAATTTAATAAAAGATTTCAAAGAAATTAATTCAAATAATTTAATTGAATTAAAAGAAGAATATACAAAGAATAATGAATGTGTTAAACAAATTGATAAATTAAATGAAGAAGATAATGAAAATGAAGAAAGTGAAAATGATGGTGGATTAGATGATGAAGAAATGGAAAAAATATATAATGAATGTGTTAGTATTAGTAAAAAAAAAGATCCAATTATAAAAAATGTTGTTAATATTAAATTAGTTCATGATGAAATTAATACTCAAGAAAACCAAGCAAATTTGAATACCAATAATTAATTTTTTCCTTATATTTAAATAATCAATTATATATTTTTTTTTTCTTTTTAAAAATTAAATGAAAGATGATGATGAAATTATTATTATAAGACATAATATAACAACATCAAATTGTTTCATAAATTTAAAAAATACTTCTAATTTTGCTTGTTGTGATGAAAATGATATAATTATTTTTTATTATTTTGAAAATAAATTATCATATTTAAAAAGTCATACTGATGAAATATTATATTTAACTCAATTAAAAAATGAAAATTTAATATCATGTTCTAAAGATACTTTAATTAAAATTTGGGATATTAAAAATAAAAAATGTATAATAGATTTAGAAGGTCATGAAGATTGGGTAAATTATATAATTGAATTAAATGAAAATAAAATAGCATCTTCATCAATTGATTATTCAATTAGAATTTGGGATATTATTAATTATATTTGCTTAAATATCTTAGAAGGACATAAAGATTGGGTTAATTGCTTAGTTCAAATTAATGATAAAGAAATTGCTTCAGCAAGCGATGATTATTTTATTAAATTTTGGAACCTTGAAACTGGAGAGGAAAAAAATATATTCTTTGATTGTCAAAATTGTGTTAAATTTTTAGTTAAAATTGATGATAATAATTTATTAAGTATTGATAATGAAGGAAATATTATTATTTGGGATTTGAAAGAAAGTAATAAAATTATTTTAAAAATGAAATTTGAAAGAAAAGATATATGTAATTGTTTTTATATAAATGATGAAAGAATTTCTTTAATTACAGAAGATTTAAAAATATATATATTAAATTTAAATACTCAAACTTATTTTTTATTAAAATAATTTAAATAATTAAATATATATTTCTCATTGAAATGTCATTCAAAAACGAAATATATTAATTAACATTTATTTCAAATAAACCAATTAAAGGTTTATGATCTGATATATATAAATCAACAGTATCATATAACATACATTTAATATCTTTATCTTCTTTATATAAAATTCTATCAGTCCAAGAAGGAGTTCTCTTTCCATCATATATTTGACTTTCTTTGATGTATTTATAAGTAGGAGGAAAGTTAATTTCTCCTTCATTTAATTTATATTTTTTAAATTTTTCTTTTATTATATTCATTTCATCATATTTTCTTAATATATCCAAATTATTTTTTACTTGGGTTTCACTTATTCCTTTTTCTTTATTATTTTTATCTTTTTTTTTATTATTATTTATAATATTATTTTTATCTTTGAAAATTTCATTAAATCTTTCTTTAGATAAATCAATTCTAAAGTTTAAATCTCCATAAATAAAATATAATAAATTTTCCATTTTAGGATTTTCTTTTGTTAAATTTTCAAAAATTGTAATTAATTCTTTTTCTCTTTTTTCAAAATTTTCTTTTTCATCTCCTGAAGATAAATGTCCAGTAATAAAAGCAAATTTTTTATTATTATAACTAAACTTAATAATATAATTACCTTTATTTCCTAAACCTAAAATTCCAGTTTTATTTTCAATTACACATAAATTATTTATTTCTGATAGTAATTCACTTTTAATAAAAATTAAAATTAAAATACCAACTAAATTTTTATTTAATAAAAGATCATAAGAATGAAGCTTACATAGTTCAGTAAGTATTTTTGATTTATATAAATCTATTAAATCTTCATTTGAAGAAATTAAAATATTTCCTGCATGTAATTCTATAATTTCTTCAAAGGAAATACAATATAAATCAGGTAAATTATTCGATGAAAAATTTTTTGAAATTTTATCAGAAAATAAAAAATAATTCATATTTAATTGTGAGTTAAAATTTTCTTCACTCATTGCTGATACATTATAAGTTCCTATAAATAATTTTAGTTTTTTTATTTTCTTTTTAACTGAATTTAATTTGAATATATAATTTTTAAAACTTATATTTTCTAAGTATTTAACATGATAATAAAATTCATCTGAAATTGATTTTAAATTAATAAAAAAATCATTAAATTTTTCATTTTTATGAATATTTAGATATTCTTTTGTATTATTTTTAAACTCTTTTTCTTTTTGATATTGTGAAAAATAATTTTCAACAAAAATTTGATTTAATTCTTTATTAAATTTATAAGTTGTTTCAATGTCTCCTAAAATAAAAATACATAATCCATCTTGAACAGATTCTTCTTGTTTATATTTATTAGAACTTTTTCCAGTTAAAGGATCTTTTGCAGAATAATGATAACTTAATTTTTTAATTTCTTTATTTTCTTCTTCAATAAATTTTCTTATAGAATGTTCATACATATCATCTTCATTATATTCAATATAATTAAAATAAGGTAAAAGCTCATCAACTAATAATTTAATTTTATCATTATTTATACAATCAAATATTATTCCAGATTTTTTTTCAAATTTTTTATAAAAATTTTCATCAAATTTTTCACTTCTTATTTTCATTCCATAAATATAATCAAATACATCTTTTCCATATCTTAAAATTAATTCACATTCATAATAATTAAATACTGAATCTTTCCTAAAAATATAATAAGTGATTAAATTTTGTCCTTTTATTTTTTTATTTTCAAAACATTTAAAATAACCATTTATGAATTTAGTGAAAAAATCATGTTTATTTTTAATACTTTTATTTAATAAAAAAGGAGTTATCATTTCATAATTAAATAAAAATGAATTTATTTCATTCATTTTTTTATTATCTTGGTAAATGTATAATTCAGTTAAATTATAAGGATATGAAAAATATAAATTATTTTTGAAAATTTTTTCTTTGAAAATTTTAAATTGTTTTTCTATTTCAATTCTAGTATTTTTATCATAAAAAATTAAAGGAAGAAATACAATATCAATTAATTTATATAAACATTGATCTAAAATAAAAGCAATTAATTCATATTTACTACCATAAATTAAACAAGGAATATTATTTAAATTTATTATTCCTAAAATTCCATATACATGTGAAATAACAAAATCAGATAAAGATTTAATAGTTTGAATATCAATATTATTCATTTGAAAATTTTCTTTTGATATTGATAATGAATGTAAATTTATATTATTCCTAATATATATCATATTTTCCCCTTCATAAATTGTATGTGATGGTTTATCTTCTACATTTTCATAGAATGTATCATCCATTTATTTTCTATAATTTATAATGAAAGTATTTTTCTAATAAAACATTTTAAATTTTTTTCTGTTTAATTTTAATAACAATAATAATAAATTAATAATCAAAACACCTAATTATAATTTTCAATATAATATATATATTTTAATTAAAAAACTCCTTAATTAATCATCAAATAAAATTAAAATTTCAAATAATATAAAATATACAAAATATAATGTTAAAATAAATTTACTTTTTTACAATACTTGTTCTTTTCAAATTATTTGTTTCCCAATCAATTATTTAATGAGCACTTAATAACATTTCTTTAATTTTTTTATTAGTAGTAACATCAGAAGGTAATTTTCCATTAATATCAGCAATAAAAGCATTACCGCCGTGATTTAAAAGTAATTGAACACAATCTTTTTGATTATAAAGAGAAGCTAAATAAATTGGAGTTCTCATTTTATTATCATATAAATTACAAGTTTTACCATTTTCAAGTAAATATTGTAATATATCATAATGACCTAATTTAGCTGCCCAATGAAAAGAAGTTTGTTTAAAATAATCATATTGAAAAATTAAATTTATATTCTTTTCCAAAGCTTGTTTCACCATTTCTAAATTATTAAATTTAACTGCATCTAAAAATTCTTCTGTGTCTTTTAATTCAAAAGGATTTTTTGGAAGAATATTTCTATTTACAAAATCCTTAACAAGAATATTATTTGCTGTTAAATATCTTATTGCACTTATTAATACTTTTTTTCTTTTTCTTCTTATTCTTGCTTTATGAACATCATCAGCGTATTTTTTTAAAAATTCTAATTTTGATGCATTTTCTTTTAATTCTTCAGGAGTTAAAATACAATTTGTTTCACTATTATATTCAGTAATTTTTTCTTCTTTTTTATTTTCTTTATTAATTTCTTTATTATTAATTTTACTGTTATTGTTACTATTATCAAATTGATATAATGGTATTATAGGACTTGTTTTATTTTTTGGGATTAATGATTTATTGCTTGAATATTTTATTCCTTTTTTTAAAGTATTAAATCTTAAAAATGAAGAAACTTCATTTGCATTTGTTTCTGCATAACTTATATTATTTTTTTCATTTGAAAAACTTTTTAATTGTATATTTTTAGTTGTTAATGGAGGAAGATAATTATCATATGGTCTTAATTTATCTTTTTCTGGTAATTTAAATTCTTTATTTATTTTGGAAATTATTTCTTTAAAATTTGGTAAGTTTAATCTTATAGCTTCTTTACATGAATTTATTAAATCATAATTTATTTTTGTTTTTCTTTCTCTTATTTTATCGAAATTTAAATTTATTTTTTTTGACTTTTTTGGTGAGACATCAGTCGAGAAATTATATTCCCTAATATTAAAATTGTTTCCTTCTTCTAATAATTTTGATTGTTTTGAATCAAATATGTTTTTATGATAAGAATTTCTTTTTAATCTAAATGAATTAATTTGAAATATTTTGTTAGAGGTATGAATTCCATTTTTATTGTTATATAATAGATTATTTAATATATTTTTAAAAGATTTATTCCTAACAGTTTTCTTTATAAAACTCATTTTTTAATATTACATAAATAATTAAATTCTCATTAAAAATCAAAAAAAAAATTAAAAAAATTACAGTAAAAAAAACTTAAAAACCTCAAAAATAAAAAAGTCATAATCCATTTTAAATACCTCTTCTTAATCATTTTTCATTCCAAAAAAAAAGTAGAGATCCTATAAAGAAAGACATAAAAGTGATTCAAAGAGATTTGTGATTCAAATAATGTTATAAATCTGATTTTTAATTTTTCATTTACATTTAATTATATTTTTTTAATGGTTTTTTCTTTTGTTTTTTTAGAAAGGTTTTTTGAGATTGTTTTTGAACAGAGACATATATTTATTGTTTTAAATACCTTAAATATAAGATAATTTTTTAAAAAAAAATAAAATTTATTAAATAAAGTTATATAAATAATAAAAACTATAAAAAATAGGATAATTAAATATTTTTCTTTTGTGAATCCAAAACAAAAGTTTAAGTTTTGATAAATAATATTATAAAAATCTTTTAGAATTCATTGAAATTTATTAGACAAAGTTTAAAGATTTATTTTTTAAATTTAAATGGAAAAAAGATTAAAAATATTTCATATTAAAATATATTAACTTAAAGAAAAATATTAACATTATAAAAATATTAATAATTAAAATTTTATAAAATTGCATGTATATTAATTATTATTTCGAACGATTTTAAGAGTAAAAAACTTATTTTAACTCCATTTAAAAGACATCTTAATAAACATAATATTTTTCTTTTTCCCAAAAATTATTTAAAAATTATAATGATTAAATATAATATAATAAAAGAAAACTATTAATTATATAATTTAAGATTGAAAAATTATAGAAAAGAATAATAAACAATTAGTTTTAAAAAAATTTTTTTTAATGCTTAATTATGTTATTGACTATGAAATTCAAACAAAATTGTTTTTTTTGACAAAATTTCTTTTTATTAATTTTTGGTTTTTAACATTAAAATAAAAAATAACATTATTAAAAATACTTAGATATTAAAATTAATAAAGAAATTTTGTATGGAAAAAAAATTAACTCCAATAATTTTTCGAATAAACAAAGACTTTAACATTCCTGAAAATAATAAAACATCATTTCAGAGTGTTTTTTCATATCTAAAGAAAAAATTACAAGTTAAAGATACAAGAAAATCTCATATTGACTCTCTGTTAAAAAAAAGTAAAGGAAAATTTTTTAAAGCCGTACATGATTATTTAAAAATTTGCTTAAATATAATTACTAAAAGACTACCTCAAACTTTTATAACAAATATTACAATAGATTATAACCAAAAATTTCTATTTAAAAAAATTATAGATATATATAAAGAATTTAATTTACTTCCTTCATTAGAAGAAATATTAGAAAAAAATTTATGTAATCAAGATAAAATTAATTATTTGAAAGAAATACTTAATTCTAATTTTTATAATCTTTACGAAACTTATAGAGAAAGTGATAGATTCAAAAGAGATATGAATGAAGTTAAAATTAATGAAGGAAAAAAAAATGTTATTTTATATGAATTTGTTGCAAATAATTTTTGTATTTATTATTTATATGGTAAAGCACATATTCAAAAAGATAAAAAAAAAGAAAGTTTCGAAGAAGAAGAAAAAGAAATTGAAAATGAAGAAAAATCAAATAGTAAATTATCTTTTAGTTCTTCTTATAATTGTTTAAATAATGAAAATAAATCTGAAAGCGAAAATAATAATAATAATATGAATGATTCATAATATTAATTAAAAATGTATATAAATGATTTTAATAATAATGAATTTAAAATTAATGACTTTATTGTTTATCTATATTAAATATAAGTATTTTATTTGTAGATATTTGAAAGAAGTGATTATTATAATATTTTTTTATAAATAACCATGTTTCTCTTTTATAAAAACAATTGTAAAAAAGATTAAAAGTAATTTTAATGAAATTCATTAAATAATTTGCCTAATCAAATAGAAATGTAAAAAACGGACATTATAAAAAATATTTTTTAAAATTATAAATTTATATAGAATATTGATGAGTTTGTTTTTTGTTATTATCTATTTAAATAAAAAATTTATGATTTTAGAATAAATGTTTTATTAAAATAGAATAGTTATAAATTAAAGTAAAAAAAATAATTTTAGAGTTTTTATAAATTTAAATCTATTCATATTGTTATATTTTTTAAATTCATTTGATTAGTTATAATTGGTTTTTTTTCAAAATAATTATTAGAAGAACTTTGATTAATGTGCTTTTATTTTAGGTCGTAGAAATTAAAATAATGGAATTTATATGTTTTAAAATAAGGATTAATATTTTTTATAAAATTCATTATCCTTATCCTATCAATATTTTAATGTTTAATATTTAACATATATAAATTTAAAATAAATTAGAATAAATTACTAATAATTTAGTTTATTTTTTTGCTAATTCTTACAATTAATATTTTCTTTAAGATTTTTATTGATTCTAATTTTTTTTCTCTGATTGATTCTTAATTATTTATATCGAGAGTTGATGAAAACTTTTTCATAAATTATCTTTTTATTAAATTTGGAGTATAGCCTTTTGTATAAATAAATCTCCCTTATATCTTAATATATTATTGTAATTCTTTAATTCTAAGGAAAATTTTTCTTTTAAATTTTGTTTTTTTTTCAAAATTTAAATTCTGTAAAAACTTCATCTTCTTTATTTAAAATAAATTATTTTAATAGTTTTTCCTATTTATTTCCTTTTGTTCAACTTCTCTTTTTAATTCTTATAAAAAACCTTAATATCAATTTAAGTTTAGACTATTTTCAAAATATTTAGATAATATCATATTGAAATCAATTTTTATTTATTATTAAATTTTAATATAATTTTTGGAATAAGTCTACATTGAAGTATATCAAATTTTTATTTAATAACTATTTTATTAAACATATAAAATATTATTTATTAAATAAATAATGACTATAAATTACAAATTTTATTAATTAAGATTTTAACAATATCTATATATTGACATGATTTTGCTTGATTTTTGTTCATAAATTTAATAATATATCCATCATCAATATCAGATAATTTAATAATTGCAATTTCAAAATAAATATTATCATTTCTACAAATAAATTTATTTTTTGTAATTGAAGGAATGAATCTCATTTTTTTAATTTCTTTAAAAATTTTATTTTTTAAAATTTGATATTTTTCAATAATTATTGTGTTTAAATCAAAAGGTAAATTATTATTTTTTTTACCATCAGAAATTTTATTTAATTTATAATTTTCAACTTCTGTATTAACTCTATTAGATTGAACTGAAATATTAATTAAATGATGATTTAAAGACCTATTTATATTTTTTTTATTAGAAATTTTTTTTGAATTAAAAGCAAACTTTTTAAAAATTAAATTTGATTCTTTATTTGAATCAACACTTGTATTTAACACATATTTTTTTTCAATACTTTTATTATTGTCACTTTTAAATTTTTTATTTTTTGATTTAATTGATAAATACTTTAAATCTTTTTCTTTTTTTGTATTTTCATTATTATTATTATTCTCATTAATGTTACCTGATTTTTCATTTGAAATTTCTCTGTTATTGTTTTTTTGATTATCTTCAAAAGTTTTATCAAAACTAACACTTGTATTAAAAAACTTTTTTTTATTTATTTTATTTTTTATTCTATTAAAATTATTGTACTTTTTTTTAATATTGTTAATTTTTTTTAATATTAAATCATTCTTTTCATTATCAATAATATTTTGTGTTTTAATATTCAGTAAAGTTAGATTATAATAATGTTTTCTTTCGTTAAAAGAATTTATTTTTTGAGGATTTACTTCTTTATTTTTTTCTTGAGAATAATTAAAAGATATATTTTTATTTATCATTAAGTCTTTTTTTTTATTTTTGTTTTTTGAATTTGCCATTGTTTGAATTTGATGAATAGTATTTTTCAATGTATTATTAATATTATGATCAATTGAAGCATTTTTTTTAGATCTATCTGTAAAAGGAGATTGATTAGTACTATTATTATTTACTTTAATTATATTTTCTTTTTTTTGTATTTGAGTTTCATTTAAAAATTTATTTATATTTATATCTTTTCTTAAATTTAATGAAATTTTGGGAATTATTGTTTTCTTATTTTCTTTTGTTACTTGTATTGAATTTGAATATTTATGGTCTTGATTTATATTATTTTTTTCTTTGATCATTGATTTATCTTTTTTAGCAGAACTTACTTTATTATGAATTTTTTCTTTGATGTTCTTGTTATAATTTGTTATATTATTATTTAAAAATTTATTAACTTTTCTTTCACTTAATAAATCATTATTTTTCTTATTTTTATTTTCTTTAGTTTGTTTTAATTTTTGTAATTGAGGTATATTATTAATATTAGGTTCAATCATACTTTTATTCAATTTATTTTTTTTTTCTATACTCTTCTTTTTGTTCTTATACTCTTTTAAATTTAAAATTTTATTTTGTTCACTTTTTTTTGTATTATCAGTTAAAAAGCAAAGACTCACATTCTCAGTTTGATTATTAGAATTATCTTTTTCAACACTATCACAAGTTGATATTTGAATTAATTTTTTATTATTATTATCTGCTCTATATTTATTAATAATATCCATTACTAATTTTTCAGTAAAATAATTAGAGGATTCTTTTTCTTTTTCATCTTTATTATTATAAACTCTTTCATTAATAATTTTCTCTAAATCATTATCATAAGAAGATAATAAATTACAAGGATCATTTATATATTTTTTAAAAGCTTTTGATTTTAAATCAGAAACACTTTCTAATCCTTTTTTAATTTTTTGTTTTAGTAATAAATAATAAGTTGTAGTTATATGATTATGTCTATTATTCAAAAGACAAATTTTAACTTCTTCTCTTTGATAATTTAACTCTTCCATTTTATCTACTATATCCTCATCAATAGGAATAATAAACAAATTTAAATTTAATCCTTCCCAAAGATTATTTTTCATATCAATTAAATTAAACCAAGGATGATTTTTAATTTGAATTATATCATATCTTTTACAAGGATCAACATTTAAAATTTTAAATAATAAATCTTTTGCTAAATCAGAAATAAAATAAGGAACAATGAATTTACCTTCACAAATTTTATCATATAAAACATCATTATTTTTATCTTCAAAAGGTAAATAACCACAAATCATAGCATATAATACAATACCAGAAGACCAAATATCAACTAATAATCCATCATATTTTTCACCATTTATCATTTCAGGAGCTGCATAACAAGGACTTCCACAAGCAGTAGAAAGTAAATTATTATTTGAGTAAATATTACTTAAACCAAAATCAACTATTTTAATATTTTTTTTTGAATCTAATAATAAATTTTCAGGTTTTAAATCTCTATGAACTATTTTTAATTTATGTATATATTCTATTCCACTTATTATTTGTTGATAAAATTTACATGCTTCTATTTCTTTTAATTTACCTTTTTTTATTATATAATCAAATAATTCTTTTCCACTTATATATTCCATTATTAAATAGATATATTTATTTGTTTGGATTACACTATATAAATGTACTATATTTGGATGACGTAAAATTTTCATTAATTTAATTTCTCTTTCTAATCTTGTTTTATCTGTTTCTTCTAATATTTTTTTTTTGTCTAATATTTTTACTGCAACTTTTTCACCTGTTATATAATGAGTTGCTAATCTGACTGTTCCAAATGTTCCTTCTCCTAAATTTTTTCCTAGAATAAATTGACCTTCTTTTTTATTTTTTGAAAAATTTATTAAGTTGTTATTTAGTTTAAAATTATTTGGGTTTGAAAATATGTTTTGATTTTGTTTTTTTATATATTGTGTTTTTTTTTCTTTTTTTTCCATTATTGTTTAAGATGAATAAAAACTAATACAACAGAAGAAAAAATAATTTAATTTTTTTTCATTTTGATTTATATTTAAAAAAAATAATTTTCTTATTTAAAAATATAAACTAAATTTTTTAATTCTGCGAATGAAAATAATAAAATTTTTTTATCACAATAATATTTAACTTTCTTTTTCTATAATATTTCATTTTTTCTCATTATGAATATTAATTTTTTGGAATTTCTTCAATTTAATTTTTCTTTTTGATGAAATATAAAAATTTTCTAAAAATCATTGAAGTTTATAAATATTATTATAATATATTTTTCCTGTTTTATTATTATTCTTACAAATTTGAATTTTTTATTTCTCTTGACTATTTTTTATTTTCAATATTATCTTTTACTGTTATTCCAAATTAGCTTTTTATTACTTTATTTTTAAGTATTTTTTGAACTATACATGATTATCTATATTATATTAGAATTCATTTTTGATTTTTATTTATTAATTAAATTTTTGATACAATTAAATGGTTTTAAATCAATAAAAATATAAAATAAAGTGAAATAATAAAAAGACTAAATGGAAATTAAGAGAAATTCATTAAAGAAAAATTCTAGAAGAAACATTGAAGAAATTCCATTCAATGGTTTTTTTAAAGGAAAAATAAATATTGAATCACTAAAATCAATAAATGAATATATTAAAGATTCTCTTAAAGATTATATACCTTTTTCTAATAATAGATTTATGATTAATGATTTAATATTAACAAACAAGGATATTAGTTTATATAGTATACTTATGAGTAAAAAGATTGTTAAAATTAAAAATTTTAGTCATATTATTAATATTAATAAAAAGATTAATAATGTGAGCAAATTAGGAATTGAAAAATTTTGTATTTATTATTTTGCATTTCTTCGCAATAAAAATTTCGATAATATAAAAGAAGTAAAAAAATATAAAAATAAATACTCACTTCCTCACAGATATTTCGATAATTTATTATATAAAATTATTCTTGTTTTTCTTAAGAATAATTTAATAAATATTGGATTTTGTGAAATTTTTTTAAAAATCCAATTTTTATACATTTTAAAACATTCAAAAAGTTTTTTTATTATTTTTATAGATTATTTATTAAATTTATGTTTTGATATTGGACTAATAAATATAAAGAATGAAGAATATAATAATTTTATAGATAAAATATTTTCTTTTATATATTCACAATTAATATCTAACAAAGATAAAAATATCTTTTTTTATTATTCATTTGTTAAAAATCCGAAAATTTTAAAGTTATTAAATTTTCAAAGTTCGGAAAAACTTTTAATTGAAACTAAAAATAAAATTTCATTAATTTTAAAAGCTTGCATACCTTTTAATTTAAGTTTTGAGCATATAAGATATTTAATTTTGGAATTAAAAAGACTTTTAATTCAAGAACAATCGAAAAATACAGATATTTTATTTTTCAATAATTTATTTAAATTATTTCAAGAAACTTTTGAATTAGAAAGTAAAAAAAATTCAGAATATAATCTAAATGAAGGAATTATTTTTTTAAAATCAAAAGATATAAATACTCAAATTTATTTTGATGATATTCCTTTAAAAAGAAATTTTGGATTAGTTTTTTCTTTTTATGCATTTGAAGTTCAAAATACACAACTTTTGTTTTCTTTATGTGATAAAAACAATGAAGAAATATTTTCAGTTTTATTAGAAGAAGATAATTTAATATTAAAATCTGATGAAAATAAAATAATATTAAATCAAAAATCTAAAATTATAAAAAATAAAGAATATATTGTTTATATAATAGGTTTTAGTAAAGGATTTTTCAAACCTAAAATTTATCTTAACACTTATTTAAACAATGAAATTTTAAAAAATCAAAATATTAATTTAAAAATTCATGATAGAGAAGATTATAGAATTTTTTTAGGTTATAAAAAACAAATAATAAAGAATATTGAAGATAAAGATTTAAATAATTTAAATGGAATATTAGGAACAATTATTATATCAAATAATAAAATTAATGAAAACTTTATTGGATATTTACAATATATATTAAATAATCCAAATTTCAATATCAATAATATTCAAGAACAATATTTTGGAATTAAGAATTCAAATGTTTATAACAAAATCTCAAATAATGAGGATATTATAAAATTTTATTCTTCTATTATATTGAATATTAATTTTATAACAGTGAGTAATTTTTTTTTAAAAAAGAAAAATAAAAATATGAATGATTATATTATTTTCAAAAATAAAAATATAATAGATTGGTTTTTATTAAATGATGGAATAAGTTTTCTTACTTTAGTACTTGAATATTTTTTTAATTTAATTTTTATTTCTAATCAATTTATACATGAAAATGAAATGTAAGTTATTTTAATATAATTTATAGCTCTGAAACTTTATTAAATTTAATTTTATTTTTTAATATAGTTTTAGAAAACTCAGACATTGTAGAAAATACAAAAGAAAATTTATTTGATCAATTTTATTTTAGTTTGTTTAAACTTTTTAATATAGTAAAATTTTTTATAAAATTATAGATTTCTAAACATAAAAAAGAATGTCTAAATGTACAATTATTTCATGCAATTACTATTCAATTTCCTTTCTTAGATTTAAAACAAAGTATTTTTTATAATGAAATAAAATATAAGTTATTTTGTTCTTTATTAAATCCAGATTTTTATGATAAAAAATATTGTTTAAAAATAATTCAAATATTACTTATATTTAAAGAAGAAGATATTAATTTTATTTATCATAAATATACTTTGGAACAACTTTTAAAATTTAATTTTGCCTTTTATGATAAAGAATTAAAAGAAGATTATATATTGTTAATGAAAAATATCTTAAAAAATTATAAATTTTTGGATATTCAAGATTTCATTCCTAATCACAAAGATTTATTCAATGAATTAAACATAGATTTTAACGGTTTAAACATTGAAAATAAAAATGACTTTAAAAATAATATTAAAATTTATACTTTTTTTGATATTGATTTAAAGGATTGTATTATTTGTCTAAAAAGAGATTTACTTCTTAAAAGTCTTTCAATATTTTTTAGCAATGTTTATTTCTATGATAAATATTTTAATATATTATATTTATCATTTGATAAAAAATATTACAAAGATAAAGCATTTTCAAATAATAAAACAGTTTATGATAATGATATTCATCTTTCTTTTCCATCAAGAATAAAAAATTTTTCTAATTCCAGTCTTTTTCTACCTAAAATTTTTTTAACTCCATATTCAAAATTTTTTGAATCAGAAACATTTGAAATATCTCATCCATATTTTACATTTAAAAATTTAAAAAAAAGTAAACCAACAATTTCACATTATTTTCCTATAAACAGTGAAGGTTTATTATTTTATGGAAATAACATTTATTATCCAAATGAAATTATCTATTCAATAGATTGTGAATTAATTAATAATAAAAATACTATTTTTGGAAACTTAAAATTAACAAAAAGATATCTTATCTTTCAATCAAAAAATGATTTTACACAATATAATACTGAATTAGATTATATTTTATCAACTGGGGAATCTGATTTAACAAAGAGAGAAAAACAAATAATTATAAAATATAAAGAAATAGAAGAAATAATTAAAAGAAGATTTCTATTTATTTATCAAGCTATAGAGATTTTTCTTTTAAATGGAAAAAGTTATTTTTTCAATTTATTAAAAATAGAAAAAGCAAATAATTTTATAGTAAAGATAAAAGAAATAAAAACAGAACAATCACTTAATTTTATTATAATAGAAAATCCAAAAGAAAAAATAGAAAAAGATAAAATTAAAAGAAAATGGGATGAAAGGGAAATAAATACTTTTCAATTTTTATTATATATAAATAAATATGCAGGAAGAACATATAATGATATAAACCAATATCCAATATTTCCATGGATAATATTAAATATTTATGAAAATGGAAATAAATATGAAAATAAATATAGAAATTTTATCCTTCCAATTTCAATTCAAAATAAACCACAAAGAGAATTTGCAAAAAAAAATTTTATTTTCTCCAAAGATGATAATCCTAATTTTCCTTTTCATTTTAGATTACATTATTCAAATGGAGCATATGTATCATTATATTTGGTAAGGTTATCACCTTTTACAGATTATCAAATTAAATTACAAAAAAATAAATTTGATTCACCTGATAGACAATTGTCCTCTTATGAAGAATTAATTTCAGTATTACTAAATAACAATGACAATAGAGAATTAATACCTGATTTATTTTATACTTTTGAATATTTTTATAATTTAAATTATAATTATTTTGGAAAAAGGGTTTTTGATAAACAAATTATAAATAATATTCAAATTCCTTATTCTTTTAAATCTCCTGCAGAATTTGTTTATTATATGAGATATATAATTAATGAAGATGAAATTAAAGATAAGATTAATGAATGGATTGATAATATTTTTGGAATCAATCAATATGAATCTAAACCTAAAATTGACAATTTAAATACTTTTAATCCTTTATCTTATTCTCAAAATGTTAAATTTATGGATATTTTAAATAATAAAGATATTAATGAAACAGAGAAAAAAACATTAATTTTAGAGCAAAAAACTATGATTTTAATGTTTGGTCAAACTCCCGAACAAGTTTTTAATCAAATTTCAAAATATATAATTAGAGATAATAATGAAGAAAAATTTTCCGATGATTTATTTGATAATTTTTCTGAATTTCATAAACTTAAAAAGAAAATAAATATTACTGAAAATGAAATAATATACTTTAGTGCTTATAAGAAAGAAAATAAGGAATTTTTTTATTTTCTTATAAAAGATAAATCAAAAAA
>JAEEGL016694373.1_pt1 | contig 16245 bp, 15 predicted proteins | sample 9134231 | NCBI WGS metagenome assembly JAEEGL01 (sample SAMN16246548, study PRJNA631951) | gut metagenome | biome: gut microbiome; feature: rumen; material: fiber-attached | host: Bos | place: Iran: Karaj | collected 2018-10
CTTCAGTTTGATGTCTTGAAATTCAGACTTGAGAGCGAGTACAATGTAGACATAATACTTGAAAGTCTCCCTTATGAATATATCAGATGGGTAGATAACGAGGACGTGGATATGTCTGCGCTTGTGGGCACTTCCGATATGAAGAAGATCAAGGATATGCACGACAGACCGCTTCTTTTGTTTATTAACGAATGGAGCGTCGGCATGACAATGGAGAGAAATAAGGGGCTTGTTCTCTCCGAATTCAAGAAGAACTAAATTCTATTTTTTGAGGGGAAAATATTTGCTTAAAAGGCATTATGGATTTAAAAAAGTCACTGCCTTAATGAGCAGTGTTATTATTGCTGTCAGTGCTCTGACAGGCTGCGGGGAAGCATGGAATCAGTATCTGGAGGATATAGGAGTCAAAAATCCCGATGAATATGAAGAAGGGGTGATTTCTTCACATGAACAGTCCTATGTTGTATCCGAGGATATTCCGGCTGATTCGGTTGCTGTAACCTACGAGGTGGACAATGAGGATGCCGCTGCCATGGCGGAGACGGCTTCCGGGATGAACGACGGAGCTGTACTATCCCATGACAGGGAACGGGACGAGGATGTCGGTCACGCAGATTCTTCCTTTATGTCCAGCTACAGGAAGCTTAAGGATTCCGATACGGATGAGAAGCTCAAGGCTGCCAGGGAGGAAATCGGCATCACTGAGGCAAATCTTGAATCTGTAAAGAGGCAGCAGGAGGGCAATTATGCCTATGAGAGGCTTACCGATTCCGGCAAGACTCTCTATGCTGAGCTTCTTCTTATTATGCAGGGGATGGGAAAGGATATTCTGGTGTCAACCACCAGCGATGATGCCATCGAATTGGTTTTTGACTATGTAATGACGGATCATCCCGAGATCTTCTATGTGGACGGATATCAGTATACCAATTACACCCTGGATAATGTTATTACCAAGATCACTTTCACAGGCAATTACCTGTATGACAAGGATGAAGTGGATAGAAGGCAGCAACTGATCAACGAATCCGTTAACGCTTGCCTGGCCGGCGCACCTTCTTCTACCGATGACTATTATGCGATCAAATATGTTTATGACTATATCATAAACAATACAGAATATGATGTGGACGCCGGAGATAACCAGAATATCTGCTCAGTATTTATAGACGGCAGAAGTGTCTGCAACGGTTATTCCAAGGCGGCGCAGCTTATTCTTAACAAGCTGGGTATTCCCTGCACACTGGTTACGGGAACCGTTACAACCAAGAATTCAACGGGAGTTCGGCACGCCTGGAATCTGGTTCTGTGTAACGATGCGTATTATTACATGGATGTGACCTGGGGAGATGCTTCTTATCAGACTTCTTCGGGAGAGTCGGCGGATTCCACCAAGTTCCCTTCCGTGAACTATGATTATCTCAATGTTTCCACGCAGGAGATCAGCAGGAATCACCAGATCTCGGATCTTATCTATATGCCTACCTGTAACAGCATGAAGGACAATTATTATGTCCGCGAGGACGAATATTTTACCTATGCTGAACCAGCTCTGGTGAGAGATCTTTTTGAGAGGCGTTATGCAGACGGAAGTGAGAATGTGACTATCAAATGTGCTTCCGACGCTGTGTATGATGCACTTTTTCAGATGCTTATCACCGAGAGGGGAGTGTTTGATTATCTACATGATGAGACCAGTACGGTTTCTTATACTACATTTGCCGATACCAAAACTATGATATTCTGGCTGTAATATGTTATACTATTTTTGTATGTTTATACATTCTTGATACATACAATACTTATGCGAGGTACTAATAATGGGAAAAGAATTAGCAGAGGTTGGAACAGTTAAGATTGCAGATGACGTAGTTGCAAGAATCGCAGCTCTGGCAGCTCTTGAGGTTGACGGAGTATCAGCTATGGCAGGCAATTATACCAGCGATGTTCTTGAGAAGGTCGGCAGGAAGAACCTGAACAAGGGTGCCAAGGTAGCACTTGCAGCTTCTGAGGTTAAGGTTGATCTTGCACTTATGATGGCTTACGGCTACAATATTCCGGCTACCTGCCAACAGGTTCAGACCAGAGTTCAGGCCGCCATCGAGAATATGACAGGGCTTCAGGTTACCGACGTCAATGTAAGGATTGCCGGCATTACAATGCCCAAGTCATGAACCGTAACAACCTTTTTTACTGATTAGGAATGGAAAATATGATGAATAGAAGTATGCTGCGAGAGAAGATATTTGAGCTTCTCTTTCGCGTAGAATTTAATCCGATTGAAGATATGCCCGAGCAGGAAGAGCTGTTTGCCACAACAGGTGACACTGAGTTCTCCAAGTCAGATGCGGATTATATCAGAGATAAATATGAGAAGATTGCCGAGAAGCTGGAAGAGATCGATGCAGCTATAAATGACAAGACTTCAGGATGGGACACCGGTCGCATGGCCAAGGTGGATCTCACCATAATAAGACTTGCTGTGTACGAGATCAAATATGACGAGTCCGTACCCACAGGAGTTGCTATTAACGAGGCGGTAGAGCTTGCCAAGAAATATGGACAGGACGGTTCACCCGCTTTCGTAAACGGAGTGTTAGCTAAATTTGCGCAGTGAATATACAGTCACACAGGTTAATGCATATGTAAAAAATATGTTTGCTCAGGATTTTCTCCTCAGATCAATAACGATCAAAGGAGAGGTAAGCAATTGTAAGTATCATTCCTCCGGTCATATCTATTTTACGCTTAAGGATGCCGGAGGGGCTATTTCCTGCGTCATGTTTCGCTCGGATGCCGAGCGGGGCGGGCTCAAATTTCGAATGAAGGAAGGCCAGCAGGTTAAGGCATCCGGTTCGGTTACCGTTTATGAGAGAGACGGCAAGTATCAGCTCTATGTAAGGCAGATTGAGCTTGACGGCGCCGGTGCTCTCTATGAAAGGTATGAGGAGTTAAAGAAAAAGCTAGAGGAACAGGGCATGTTTGCGCAGGATTACAAACAGCCTATTCCGGCATTTATAAGAACTCTCGGCGTTGTGACCGCTCCCACCGGAGCAGCAGTTCGCGACATAATCAATGTGGCGACGCGGCGAAATCCGCATATTCAGATTATTCTTTATCCTGCCATTGTTCAGGGTGATCAGGCCGCTGAGAGTATTGTCAGGGGCATAGAGACCTTAGCTTCCATGCGGGTCGATGTTATCATCGTTGGACGAGGTGGAGGTTCCATAGAAGATTTATGGGCTTTCAACGAGGAGATAGTCGCACAGGCTATTTTTGACTGCCCCATCCCTATTATTTCAGCAGTAGGACATGAAACAGATACCACGATTGCAGACTTTGTGTCGGACCGAAGGGCACCTACACCTTCAGCAGCGGCAGAGCTTGCGGTTTTTGAATACAGAAGATTTGTGCAGGATCTGGAGGATTATTCAGCGATCCTGTATAAAAATATGGATAGGAAAATTAGCGGGTACAAGTACAAGTCAGAGCGCTTCTATGAGACGCTTAGGCTCCTTAGTCCCGCAGGTAAGATAAAAGAGCAGTATCTTCGCATGGATCAGTTTGAAGATACGTTGAAGGCGCTTATGGATAGGCGTCTGATATCCTTAAGACACAGGCTGGACCTGGATATTGAGAAACTTAAGGGGCTTTCTCCTTTGGACAGACTAAAAGGCGGATATTCCTACACCACCGATGACGAGGGTAGGAACATCAGAAACACAGGGGATGTATCCAAGGGAGATGATATTAAAGTATACGTCACCGACGGCGTCATAGAGGCAACAGTTACAGGGAGCCGTCAAATAGACAGAAACTGAGGACGACCATATGGCAACCAGAAAAAAAGCAGTTGAAGAAGAGCAGAGCTTCTCTGTAGAAGAAGCTTTCAAGAAAATAGAAGAGAAGATAAGAGCCCTTGAGGATGAGGATATTACTCTGGAGGATTCCTTCAAGGAATATCAGGAGGGAATGAAGCTGTTAAGGAGCTGCCACGAAGCTATTGCAGTGGTGGAACAGAAGGTTCAGAAAATATCCGAGGACGGAAGCCTGGAGGATTTTGAGTAAATGGCAGATCAGATTTTTGAAAAACAGCTCCTGGACAGAGCATCCCACGTAGAGGATGTACTTAAGAGATTTTTACCCGCCGAGGAGGGCTACGCAAAGAGAGTTATCGAGGCTATGAATTACAGCCTTATGGCTGGAGGCAAGCGCCTGAGACCCGTAATGATGCTGGAGTCCTACAGGCTTTTTTCCGGCAATGGAGATGAGAGTGTGGTGGAGCCTTTTATGGCTGCCATTGAGATGATACATACCTATTCTCTGGTGCACGATGATCTTCCCTGTATGGACAATGATGAGTACAGAAGGGGAAGGAAGACCACACACGCAGTATATGGCGCTGGAATGGCTACTCTTGCGGGAGACGGACTTCTTAATTTTGCATTCGAGACAGCGGTGAAGGGAGCCCTTACAGGAAAGGAGCTGCCTTCCTATGACGGAGAGAACAAGAACAGATTTTTAACAGCTCTGGAAGTCCTTGCAACCAAGGCGGGAATCTATGGAATGGTGGGCGGACAGTGCGCTGATATAATGGCGGAGAATGCCGATCTTGGCAGCGCCGATATGAAGGATGTTCTTGCTTACATTGACGAAAACAAGACCGGAGCCTTAATAGAATCCTCACTTATGGTGGGAGCTATTCTTGGCGGCGCTGATAAAAAGCAGGTCGATATGATGGAGAGAGCCGGCAGCAACGTTGGAATCGCATTCCAGATTCAAGACGATATTCTGGATATTGTCGGCAATCAGGAGGAACTTGGTAAACCCATAGGTTCCGATGAGAAGAATAACAAGACAACCTATGTCAGTCTCTATGGCATGGAAGAGGCCAGGAATAAGGTTAAGCAGATGTCGGACGAGGCCTCAGCCATATTGTCGGAGCTGGGCTTTGGAGGCAGTTTCCTTGACGGGCTGTTTGAGTATCTTATATACAGAAACAAGTGATTACAGGGGAAAGGAGCGAAAAAATGCTTCTTGATGAAATAAATAAGACCGGTGACATAAAGGAAATCCCACAATCCAAGTACCCCGAGCTGGCACAGGAGATCAGGGACTTTCTTATAGAGCATATATCGGTAACAGGCGGACATCTTGCTTCAAATCTTGGAACCGTGGAGCTTACCATGGCTCTTCATGTGGCTTTGGATCTTCCCAAGGATAAGATCATCTGGGATGTGGGACATCAGTCCTATACACACAAGCTTCTTACGGGAAGGAAGGACAAATTCGATACGATCAGGCAGTTCGGCGGAATCAGCGGTTTTCCAAAGAGATGCGAAAGTGATGCAGACTGTTTTGACACAGGACACAGTTCAACATCTATCTCCGCAGGCCTTGGAATGGTTAAGGCAAGAGATCTGCAGGGAGATGATTATGCGGTTGTTTCCGTAATCGGAGATGGGTCGCTTACTGGAGGTCTTGCCTATGAGGCGCTGAACAATGCAGCCAAGCTGGAGACCAATTATATTATTATTCTGAACGACAATGAGATGTCCATTTCGGAGAGCGTTGGAGGAATGAGGAAATACCTCGATTCTGTCCGCACAGCAGAAGGATATCTTAATCTTAAATGGGATGTGTATGAGCAGCTTCGTAACTCCAATCCCAAGATGGTAGATGGCATCAGGCGAGCCAAGAACAGTTTTAAACAGCTCTTTATTCCGGGGATGGTCTTCGAGAACCTTGGAATAACTTATCTTGGCCCTGTAGACGGTCATAATACCGCAGCACTTGTTAAGACCATCAAGGAAGCAAGGAAGGTCAAAAAGGCTGTCATGATCCACGTTATGACCAAGAAGGGCAAGGGCTATGAGCCTGCGGAGAGACATCCCGCAAGATTCCACGGCACGGAGCCTTTTATCGTGGAAAACGGACTTCCGAAAAATCCAAGGACCACAGCCAATTATCAGGATATTTTCAGCACCGTTATGTGCAAGCTCGGTGCCAGGGATGAGAAGGTGGTTGCCATCACAGCAGCCATGGCTGACGGCACAGGTCTTAAGAGATTCAGGAATATGTATCCTGACAGATTTGTGGATGCCGGTATTGCCGAAGAGCATGCCGTTACCTATGCGGCGGGACTTGCTGCGGGTGGGTACAAGCCTGTTTTTGCTGTGTATTCGTCATTTTTGCAGAGGGCATATGATCAGATGCTTGAAGATGTATGCCTGCAGAACCTGCCGGTTACTTTTGCAATAGACAGGGCGGGACTTGTCGGAAGCGACGGTGAGACCCATCAGGGTATCTTTGATCTGTCCTATCTGTCCTCCATGCCCAATATGACTATCATGGCGCCCAAGAACAAGTGGGAGCTGTCGGATATGCTTAAATTCGCAGTTAACCTTGGATCACCGGTTGCAGTCAGATATCCCAGGGGCAATGCCTATGACGGACTGTCTGAGTACAGAGCACCGATAGAACTTGGCAAATGCGAGCCTATCTATGAAGAGAAGGATGTATGTCTCATGGCTGTCGGCTCCATGGTCAAGATAGCTGAGAAGGTCAGAGATATATTAAAAAATAACGGGATCAGATGTTCACTTGTAAATGCCAGATTCGTTAAGCCCATCGACACAGAGTATATACATCTTGCATCCAGAGATCACAAGCTGTTTGTGACGATGGAGGAGAATGTGGCAAGCGGCGGCTTTGGCGAGAAGGTAAGAGCCTACATCGATGAGCACAGACTTGATGCAAGCGTTCTTCAGATTGCTATCCCCGATAAGTTTGTTACCCACGGAAGTGTTGACAGATTGAGGGAAGAACTTGGAATAGATGCTGATTCCATAGCAGAAAAAGTTTTGAGAGAAATACAAAGGTGATATATGGCTAAGGATAAAGAAAGACTGGATGTCCTTTTGGTTGAGAGAGGACTTGCACCTTCAAGGGAGAAGGCCAAGACTCTTATTATGGCAGGTGATGTTTTTGTCAACGGCCAGCGTGAGGACAAGCCGGGAACCACATTTTCCGAAGAAAAGATCACATCGCTGGAGGTAAGAGGAGAGAAGCTTCCCTATGTCAGCAGAGGCGGTCTTAAGCTGGAGAAGGCGGTCAAAAATTTTGATTTTTCTTTAAAAGATAAAGTGTGCATGGATATCGGAGCCTCCACCGGGGGCTTTACAGACTGCATGCTGCAAAACGGCGCAGTCAAGGTATATTCCGTGGACGTAGGTCACGGACAGCTGGACTGGAAGCTTAGAAGCGATGACAGAGTGGTCTGCATGGAGAAGACCAACTTCAGATATATGGTAAGGGATGATATCGGAGATGATCTGGATTTCGCATCCTGTGACGTTTCTTTTATATCACTTACCAAGATTCTTCTTCCTGCCAGAAGACTTCTTAAGGACGGCGGAGAGATGGTGTGCCTTATTAAGCCACAGTTTGAGGCCGGCAAGGAGAAGGTAGGTAAGAAGGGCGTTGTACGAGATCCTAAGGTTCACGAGGAAGTTGTTCACAGAATTGTGGATTTTACTAAGATAGCAGGTTTTAAAGTTCTGCATCTTGATTTTTCTCCGATCAAGGGACCTGAAGGGAATATCGAGTACCTTGTACATATTCAAAAAGACCCGGAGATGAATCTGCAGGTTGCAGAGCTTACCGAAGCTGAGGGCGAGAAGCTTCTTCGGGAAATTGAGGCGGAAAAGACCGGTTTTTCCCATACTGAGGGAATGGAAGAACTGATAACAAGAACTGTGGCAGCAGCCCATGGAAATCTGGATGTATAAGTATGGAACACTTTTGCATAGTTACCAATAAGAGCAAAGATGCGGACCTTTCGGTTACGCATTATATCAGGGATTACCTTAAGGCTCATGGCAAGACCTGTGATATAGCGGAGGATCTGAAGAACCCTGCTGATACTACAGGTGCCAGGAAGTTTATGAGCACTATCCCGGAATCCTGCGACTGTGTGATCGTGCTTGGCGGAGATGGTACAATGCTGCAGGCGGCAAGAAGTATTGCTTTCCTGGATATTCCAATAATCGGCGTCAATCTTGGCACCATGGGATATCTTGCGGAGGTCGAAAAAAGCGGCATTGATGAGGCTCTTGAACGAATTCTCTCCGGTAATTACCATATCGAAGACAGGATGATGATCAAGGGCAGTATCGGCGAGAAAAAGGACTATGCCTTAAATGACATTGTAGTTACCAGGTGCTCGGCGATTCAGGTAATTAACTTTAATATCTACATCAATGATCTTCTTCTTGCCAATTATCATGCAGACGGAGTGATAATCTCAACGCCCACAGGTTCCACCGGTTACAATATGTCTGCCGGCGGCCCGATAGTGGAGCCATCAGCGCACATGATACTGGTAACACCTATATGCTCGCATACCCTGAATTCCAGGAGTATGGTGCTTTCTGCGGATACCAAGATATCTATTGAGATAGGCCCCGGAAGAGATAACGGTGTTCAGAATGTCATAGCTTCTTTTGACGGAAGCGGAGTGATAGACCTTAAGACCGGAGACAGGATTGAGGTCATAAAGTCTAAGAAAACAACAAAGATAATCAAACTTAACAGAGTCAGCTTTATTGAGGTACTCGGTAAAAAGTTTGATAAGTGATAGAAGGATAGAAGGAAGGGAAACTATTAATGAAGAGGAACAGACACGATAAGATCATCGAAATTATCGCCAAAAATGTAGTTGAGACTCAAGAGCAGCTTGCCTGCCTTCTTAAGCAGGCAGGTTATGATGTAACTCAGGCCACAGTGTCCAGAGACATCAGACAGATGAAGCTTACCAAGCAGGTAACAGAGGACGGAAGACAGAAGTATGTATATACTACAGCAGACAGTGATGTTATGCAGGATAAGTACGTCAGCGTTCTCAAGGCCGGATATCTTAGTATGGACACAGCTCAGAATCTGATTGTTGTAAGGACCGTTTCAGGTATGGCTATGGCTCTTGCAACAGCCATAGATGCGCTTGATTTTCCGCAGGTTCTCGGATGTATTGCCGGTGATGACACCATCATGGTGGCGCTTAAGACCAATGAGGATGCAGTGGAAGTAATGGAACATATGCAGAAAATGATAAAGGAAACCTAACCTTTATTTTTTCAATAAATTTTGCTTTTAAAAGCAAGGCGGGGAACTCATTTTCTAGAAGGATGAGGTTTATATGTTATACACTTTACATGTGAAAAATCTTGCTCTTATCAAGGAGCAGGAGATCGAGTTTGGAAAGGGGCTGAATATACTGACCGGTGAGACCGGCGCAGGTAAATCTGTGGTGATCGGTTCAGTTAATCTGGCCCTTGGAGGAAAGGCTGACGGTAGCCTTATAAGAACCGGGGAGGAATACGCATTGGTTGAGCTGACTTTCGGAATCGAAAGTGACGCTCAAAGACAGCTTCTTGAGGAAATGGACATTCCCATAGAAGAAGACGGAAGTCTTACAATCCAGAGAAAGCTGATGCCCAATAGGAGCGTGTCCAAGGTTGGCGGCGAGACCGTAACAGCCAGACAGCTCAAGGAAATCTCTAACATTCTTATAAATATCCACGGACAAAATGATCATCAGGAACTTCTTCACAAAAAGAAACACTTGGAGATTCTTGATGATTATTGTATGGATGGATTAAAGGACCTGTTTGATAATCTTTCCGATGAGTACAAAAAAATGAAGGACATCTCCGAGAAACTCTCCGAGACCGAGATGGATGAAACATCAAGGATAAGAGAGCAGGAACTACTGGAATTTGAAGTTCAGGAAATCTCGGATGCTGCGGTGGTTATAGGCGAAGATGAGAAGCTTGAGAGCGCCTACCACAAGATGGTCAACAGCAGGAAGATCTCCGAGGCAGCCTATACGGCAGCAGCCATGACGGGCTCAGGGGATTCCGAGGAGAGTGCCTCAGATATCATTGGAAGAGCCGTAAGGGAATTGTCATCGGTTGCTTACTATGATCAAGAGCTCCAGGGACTTCTGGATCAGCTCTCAGATGTGGAGAATCTTCTCAGTGATTTCAACAGGTCTTTGTCAGGCTATATCAAGGATCTGGAGTTTGACGATGAGGAGTTTCAGACCACAGAGGACAGACTTAATCTTATCAACCATCTGAAGGATAAGTACGGCGGAAGCCTTCAGTCGGTTTTGAAGGCCCTTGATGAGAAGCAGCAAAGACTGGATACGCTGTCAGACCTTGATGAGTACAGAAGCAAGCTGTCAAGAGAATATGAGACTTCAAAAGAGGAAGTTTTGAAGCTTTGCAAGAAGATATCCGACATAAGGAAAAAAGGCGCCGCATCCCTTAAGGATAAGCTTAAGGAGGCACTTATTGACCTTAACTTCCTTGATGTCAGATTTGAGATTGATGTTAGAAGTGATGAGGAAAAGGTATCTTCCAGAGGGTATGATGATGTGGAATTTATGATTTCCACCAACCCCGGCGAGGAGCTCAGACCTCTTGAAAAAATAGCCAGCGGCGGTGAGCTGTCCAGAATTATGCTGGCACTTAAGACTGTCGTTGCGGACAAGGATGATATCAGCACACTTATTTTTGATGAGATAGATGCCGGTATCAGCGGCAAGACGGCATGGAAGGTATCCCGCAAGCTGGGAACCCTTGCCAAAGATCACCAGATCATCTGTATTACCCATTTGCCACAGATTGCCGCAATGGCGGATACTCATTTTATGATTGAGAAGGGGCTTGATGAGGGCAGAACCGTCACAGGAATATATGCCCTTGACGAAGATGCTTCCACAGGCGAACTCGCAAGACTTCTCGGAGCAGAAAAACTCACTGAGACTACCCTTGAGAATGCAAGGGAAATGAGGCGAGAGGCCATGGAGGCCAAGGCTTAATTAACGGAGACTTAAGAAGATGACTATAGATAATGATGATCTTATGAACAGCGTTATAGCATCCCTTGGGAGGATCGATGCGATTCCTTTGGAGGAGATGCCAAATATTGATCTGTATATGGATCAGCTCACCACTTTTATGTCTGAGCGCCTGAACCGCACCACAAGGCACCCTGACACCGACAAGGTGCTGACCAAGACCATGATCAATAACTATGCCAAAAATGACCTTCTTCCGCCACCTGTCAGGAAGAAGTACTCCAAGGATCATCTTATTCTTTTGATCTTCATTTATTACTATAAGAGCATCTTGTCCATCAATGACATTCAGACACTGATCACTCCGCTTAAGGAGAGATTTCATGTCAGCGACGACGAGCTTAACTTAAGTAAGATCTACAACACGGCCTATGATCTTCAGAACGAGGAGCTGGAGCCCCTCATTGAGGATCTTAAGAAAAAATACGACAGGTCACTTCACACCTTTGATGATATGGAGCTGTCAGAGGAGGAGAAAAAGAGAATGCAGATGTTTTCCTTTGTATCTCTTTTATCCTATGATGTCTATGTGAAAAAGCTTCTTATCGAGAAGATCCTTGACAATATCAACGAAAAGGATGCCAAGGAGAAAGCAAAGGCCAAGGAAGAATTGAAACAAAAGAAAAAGAACTGAGATTAATAAAGGAATTTTTTAATGGGAATAAACGATACACTTAATGCGCAGCAGAAACAGGCGGTTTTCCAGACCGACGGACCGGTGCTGATACTGGCGGGAGCAGGTTCCGGCAAAACAAGAGTCCTGACACATCGTGTTGCGTATCTTATTGATGATTGCGGCGTTAACCCCTGGAATATTATGGCAATCACCTTTACCAACAAGGCAGCGGGGGAGATGAGAGAGAGGGTAGATAAGATTGTAGGCTTTGGTGCTGAGAGCATCTGGGTCTCCACCTTCCACTCCAGCTGCGTAAGGATTCTTAGAAGGTATGCCGACAGACTGGGCTACGACAGCAATTTTACCATCTACGACACAGATGATTCCAAGACTCTTATGAGGGACATCTGTAAAAAGTATCAGCTTGAGACCTCTACGCTTAAGCTCAAGCAGATCATGAACAGCATTTCGAGGTGCAAGGACAATCTGGTTACTCCGGACGAGTATTTTTCCGTATCCGGGAACGATTTTATCAAAGCCAAGATTTCCAAGGCCTATACTGAGTATCAGCTTGCTCTTAAAAAGAACAACGCCATGGATTTCGATGATCTTATCATGAAGACGGTGGAGCTGTTCAAGAACAATCCGGACGTGCTTGATTCCTATCAGGAGAGATTCAGGTACATCATGGTGGATGAGTATCAGGACACAAACAACGCGCAGTTTGAGCTTATAAGGCTTCTGGCGGATAAGTACAGGAACCTGTGCGTTGTGGGCGACGATGATCAGAGCATCTACAGATTCAGAGGCGCCAACATCAGGAATATCCTTGATTTTGAGAAGGTATATCCTGAAGCTGTGGTGATCAAGCTGGAGCAGAATTACAGATCCACTCAGCAGATCCTGGATGCCGCAAATGCCGTTATAAGAAACAACTATGGCCGTAAGGACAAGGCTCTTTGGACCGATGAAAAGGACGGAGAGAAGGCCAGGCTGATGCAGTTTGACACCGGATACGACGAGGCAGAGTTTATTGCTTCAGATATAGGCAAGCTCAAGAGAAACGGCAAATTATCCTACAGCGATTGCGCTGTTTTGTACAGAACCAATGCACAGTCGAGACTTCTGGAGGAGCGCTTTGTTCACGAGGGTATCCCCTATGATATCGTGGGCGGCACCAACTTCTATTCAAGGCGTGAGATCAAGGACATTCTCGCATACCTCAAGGTAATTGACAGCGGCAGGGACGACGTTGCTGTTAAAAGAATAATTAATGTTCCCAAGAGAGGTATCGGCGGGACAACTATCGATTACGTTCAGAATTATGCTGACGAGAGGCAGATAACCTTTTTTGACGCCCTCTGCGAAGCAGATCAGATCGTGGCTGTATCAAGAAGTACAAGCAAGCTGACAGATTTCGTTACGATGATAAGGGCCTTCAGAACCAGACAGAAGATGATGTCTCTTGAAGAACTCATCAAGGATGTGATCGATACTATAGGATATATGGACTATCTGAAGACGCTGGATGATGACGATGACAGCGGCGATAACGACAGAGCCCAGAACGTGGACGAACTTATTTCCAAGGCAGCAGCCTATGAGGAGAACGAGGAGACAGAGCTTCCTTCCCTTACGGGATTTTTGGAGGAAGTTGCTCTGGTTGCCGACATCGACAGAATAGGCGAGGACAACGAGAAGGTTCTTCTTATGACCCTTCACAGCGCCAAGGGACTTGAGTTTGAACATGTTTATCTTGCGGGCATGGAAGAGGGCGTTTTCCCCAGCTACATGACTTTACAGAACGAAGATGCAGATCCTGAGGCCATTGAGGAGGAGAGACGTCTTGCTTATGTGGGAATCACAAGAGCCAAGAGACACCTCACCCTTACCTATGCAAAGAGGAGAATGGTTAGAGGACAGACTCTTTTTAATGATGTCAGCAGATTTGTAAATGAGATTCCAAGGGACCTTATCGAGAAGACCTCCAGAGCTTCGTCGTTGCCCTCTTTTATGATGGATGATGACGATGACTCTATAGATGAGTACGACGGCGTCGAGTCCACCTTCAAGGGAAGAGGGGCCTATGAGAGCGGCATGGAGGGCTATGGAGCAGGCAGCTCATCCGGCAGTAGTTCCGGTGGCAGATCCGGCATAAAGAGTACCTACAAGCCCGGCACAGGATACACCGGCGGCAGTTCACCGCTTGCCAATACCTACAAGATCAAGGCTAAACCGGCACCGGTGAAGCCAAGAGCTGTTCCTCAGGACAAGCCATACATCGCCTCAGCTGCCAAGACTTACACCAAGGGTTCATTGGCAGGCCTTTCTAAGGGAATGCCAACTACAACTTCTCAGCCGGATTACGGCGAGGGAGACAGAGTTTCCCATGTGAAGTATGGTGTTGGAACGGTTACTGCCCTTGAGAAAGGACCAAGAGATTATAAGGTTACGGTAATGTTCGATGACTGCGGGCAGAAGGTTATGTATGCTGCTTTTGCCAAGTTACAGAAACTGTAAGGGTCATTAATGTGGTATAATTATAATGATATTGACATATTAACAAATGGAGGGGCTACAAATGGAAGTAAAATCTAAGATTGATGACATTATTGAACTGACACGTATCAACGAACTTCTTGATAAGAGGGAAGCCGCTAACGCCAAGAAGCCTTCCAACGTGATCCTGTGGATCCTTGCTGTACTTGGATCGATTTCGGCTGTAGCAATCATTTCATACCTCGTATACCGCTACATGACACCGGCATTTGAAGATGATTATTATGATGACGACTTCGACGATTTCGATGATGATTTCGACGATGATGACTTCATGAAGGAAAGTTAAGAATTAAGAGTGAAGAAAAAAGATATAATCGAGGGAATTGTTAAACGCGTAGAATTCCCCAATAAAGGAATAATTGAAACAGAAGAAGGGAAGGTCGTTGTCAAGAACGTCCTTCCCGATCAAAAGGTATCGGTTCAGATACAGAAAGTTCGTAAGGATAAGGCAGAGGGGAGACTACTGGAAGTCCTGGAGGAGCCTTCAGATTCCCATGAGAGTCCCTGCATACATTTCGGTAAATGCGGCGGCTGCAGTTATCTGACGATGCCCTATGTTAAGGAGCTTGGTCTTAAGGAACAGCAGGTAAGGAAGCTCCTGCAGCCTGCTTTTGAGAGGCAGCAGGAGAGATGGACCTGGGAGGGAATCAAGACAAGTCCCATTAAGTATGCCTACAGAAACAAGATGGAGTTCACCTTTGGAGATGAAGTCATGGGTGGACCCCTTTCTTTGGGTATGCATAAGAGAGGTGGCTTCTACGATATTGTTACCGTAAGCGGCTGCAGAATTGTGGATGATGATTACAGAGCTATTCTATCTGCTACTGTGGATTACTTTTCTCCTATGTATGACAGGAAGGAGATCAGCTTCTATCACAGGATGAAGCAGGTAGGATACCTTAGACACCTTCTTGTGAGAAAGGCAGTAAGGACCGGAGATATTCTGGTAGACCTTATTACCACAACTCAGGAAGAGCATGATCTTACAGGATTCAAGGATGCCCTTTTATCATTGGAGCTCAGTGGTAGAATCGTGGGTATTCTTCATACCAGGAACGATGCCTTAGCTGATGCGGTTATTGATGAAGGAACCGAGATCCTCTATGGACAGGACTTCTTCTATGAGCAGCTCCTTGGTCTTAAGTTCAGGATCACACCTTTTTCCTTCTTCCAGACCAACAGCCTTAGCGCCGAGGTTCTGTACCAGACAGTAAGAGGCTACATTATATCTTTGTTTGATCAGAAGAAGATCAGGAAAGACGGCGTAATCTATGACCTCTATTCCGGAACCGGCACCATCGCCCAGCTTCTTGCACCTATAGCCGACAAGGTAATCGGCGTCGAGATCGTTGAAGAGGCCGTGGAGGCTGCCAAAGAGAATGCAAGGCTCAACAACCTTGATAACTGCGAATTTATTGCAGGCGACGTTCTTAAGGTCCTTGATGACATTGAGACCAAGCCGGATATGATAATCCTTGATCCGCCCCGTGACGGAATTAATCCCAAGGCTCTTAGCAAGATCATTGGCTACGGCGTTCCGTATATGATCTATGTTTCCTGCAAACCTACGTCACTGGCCAGAGATCTGGAGATACTGCAGGACAATGGGTATGCTATTTCCAGGGCGGTTGCGGTGGATCAGTTCCCGTGGACGAGTCATGTCGAGACGGTAGCTTTGCTGACAAAGGTTGAAGGACCGAAGGCAGAAGGCTAATATCAAATTTTATCTGAGATTATTCTGGTTACTGCGGCTGGCCATCCAGCGCCAGCCGCGTATCTATTCCACACAATGGCAGATCAGCTGTTGTGGTCGGATTGTTTCACATAATAGCAAGTATATGTTTTGGATTGGCTTGTTTCCAAATATTTGGGCAGAATTTTAGCTTTTGAACTGTTGTGATTTGCTGTTTTTGGCTTTTCAACAGGCTAGAATCTGTGGCATTACCTGCTGGAATTATTGATTTGTTGGATTTCAACAGTAATTTAGAGGGGGATTTGCCTGTTGATATATGTGGTTTTATGAATTTCAACAGTAAGAAATTGGGCTTTACATCTGTTGGAAACATGAATATCTTGCGTTTCAACAGGTTATGGCGGGGAAAACAGCCTGTTGGAAACACGAAAAACGCGATATAAACAGACA
>JAEEGL016818321.1_pt1 | contig 16245 bp, 18 predicted proteins | sample 9134231 | NCBI WGS metagenome assembly JAEEGL01 (sample SAMN16246548, study PRJNA631951) | gut metagenome | biome: gut microbiome; feature: rumen; material: fiber-attached | host: Bos | place: Iran: Karaj | collected 2018-10
CGCATGAGCGGTCGTAATAAGCATAAATCATCTTTGCCGCAACGGATTTTCCAAACCGTCGCGGACGGGAAATGCACATAAAACGGCTTTCCTTGTCAATTTTCCCGTTTAACACATTGATTAAACCTGATTTATCAACAAAATTGCTATCTCTAACACTCCTAAAATCCGAATTTCCGTAGTCCAAAAATCTGCTCATGACGTTTCAATTTTGATTCTTCGCAAAGGTAACAAAAGTTTTCCGCTTTTACAATTATTTTTTTGCCCCGTTAATTCTTGATTTTGCGCTGTAATATGATGTTTCCTCAAACGACATTATCAACATAATTTCTTCCACCGTTTTGCCCATATCTTCAAGAACGAGAATTATTTTGTAACGCGGCGAAAGTTTTTTATAACCATTGTCCAACGTTTCAACAAAATCAGGTTTTAAAGTGCGGTAATATTCAATGAAATTTACCATGTCGGCAGTTGTCCATGTCGAAATTGATTTATTAGTAAGTACCTGATAATAAAGCTTTTCGCCGTTGTTATTCAAACTCTTTACCAAATCAAGTTTATTTTTCAACATCAAAATTTCCTCATCTTTTTGAGAAATCATTTTTTTCAGTACGCGTTGTTTCCTAAAACTTAAAAACAATAAAACCGCCAAACCAAAAGACAATATTATAAGACAAATCAAGCCGCTTTTGTTATCATTCCGTTTATATTGCAAGATTGCAAATTCCTTATTTTCAACGTCTAATGCTTCTAATATTGAATCTTTTTGCGAAACAATTTCATAGGCGGCGTTATAAATTTCGTCTAAATTAATTCCATAAAGTTTATAGAGTTTATGAAGTTTATGTTTTGTCTCGTCGTTATTCGGTAAAATGTCCGACTTATAATTTCTTTTCTCAGAATCATTTTGTAAAATAGCAATTTCCGTGTTTTCTACATCGTTTTCAAAACACGCCGTTGTTACAAGAAATGATATAAAAATTACAACAATATTTAACTTTCTCATTGCTTTAAATTTTCCGCCGCAAAATTAGCAAAAAAAAATCTAAATATCAAAAAATCATACATTTGCAATTCTGCAAGATTTCTTGCAACAATGCAAGATTTTTTTACAAATATTGCAATTTAATCTTACATAAAAATGCAAACAACTGATTTATTGATTATTAAACAAAAATCACGCAAGGTGCATAAAAAAATATTTTTTCCCCTCCATAATTTTGCAACCGTAAAATTTTTAAAAACTTTTAGAAAAAAATGAAAAGAATTTTGTTAATGATTTTAACAGCGGTTTTGATTCAGTCAGCCGCTTTTGCACAAAAAATTTCAGGCACGGTTTCGGACAAAAACGGTGCAAAAATTCCGTTTGCAAACGTTGTACTTTTGCAAAACGATTCAACTATTTTGTCAGGCACAATCACCGACGAAAACGGAATTTTTAATTTTGCTGAAACGCAAAACGCTAACGTTATAAAAATTTCGTGTATAGGTTTTGCTGATTTTTCAAAAGTAATCTCAGAGACCGAAACCGTTATAAACGCCGTTTTGGAATTTAGCGACGTAAATCTTGACGAAATCACCGTTTCCGCACGCCGTCCGCTCACGCAAATTAAAAACGGTGCAATGGTTACAACCGTTGAAAATTCGCTTTTATCAAAAGAAGGCAATGCCGAAGACGTTTTGAAAAAAATCCCCGGCGTTATAAAAAACGGTGAAGAAATTGAAGTTTTCGGACGCGGAACGCCTGAAATTTACATCAACGGCAGAAAACTTCAAGACAAAAACGAACTTTCGCAACTAAATTCCGAAAACATTAAAAACGTTCAGGTTATCAGAAATCCGGGTGCAAAATATTCTGCTGAAACTAATTCTGTCATTATCATAACGACAAAATCAGCAGTCGGCGAAGGCTTTTCGTTTGATGTTACTAACGATAATATTTTCGGAAATTATTATTCGCAGCGGAACAAGTTGAATATGAATTTCAGAAAAAACAAACTTGATATTTTTACCAATTTTTATTACGAAAAAAGAAAAGCCAAAACTGGTGTTGATTGTCAGCAGACGAATTTTGGCGATACGGTTTGGAATTTTTATAATACCAATACAGGAAACGATTATGTGAAAAATTGCGACTTTTCGGGAAAAGGCGGTTTCAATTATCAAATTAACGAGAAAAACTCATTCGGCGCATTTTATCAATATGATTATCAGGAATATACAACTTATTTATTCACCGGCTCCGATGTCTTAACAAACGGAAGTTTGTACGATTTTACAAAAATTAATAACAATAAAAAATCAACAACCGACCCGAAAAATTCTGCTAACTTTTACTATTCGGGCAAAGCGGGAAACCTTGACATTGATTTTAATTTCGACTATATGTCCGTAAAAAATGAAAATGTAGGAGCTGGCAAAGAATACGGACAAACTTTCGGGTGGCGCGATGTTAACTCCGTATCAAAACGCGATAATAATTTAATCGCAGAGAAAATAATTTTGACTTATCCCGTTTGGAAAGGCAAATTAAATTGTGGTAACGAGTTTACAAAATCAAAATCCAATGAAACCTACTCAAATTTAGAGGGTTATATTTCAGACAGCGACATAAAAGTCAGAGAAAACAATAATGCTTTTTTTGCCGAATATAATGTTGACTTAACTGAAAAAATGACAATTTCAACGGGTATCCGTTACGAACATATCGACTTTGATTATTATATTTTCGGAGATAAATCCGCTGAAAAAAATTATGACGAATTTTTTCCTTCTTTTTCATTCTCCGCGCAAAACGGCGGAGTTTATTGGACAATTAATTATACGGGACGTACTCAAAGACCGTCATATTATATGCTCGGAAACAGTATGAGTTATGTTAACAGATATACGTATCACAGCGGAAATTCGATGTTAAAACCTTCTGTTACAAATGATTTCGGATTTCAAGTCGTCTATAAAATCTATTATTTGATGGGTTCTTACAGTGCGAACAAAAATTCGTTTTTGAATTATTCTCAAACATACGGCGGCGACTCCAAAATAACGCATATAACGGTTGAAAATTTTGACAAACTCAATAAATATCAATTTTTTATAGGCTGTCAGCCGGCGGTCGGAATTTGGCGGGCGACGGCTAACGCAGGAATTTTCGGGCAGATTTTCAAAACCGAATATTGCGGCAAAACAAAGAATATGAACAATCCGATAGCAATGGCTCAATTATACAACAATTTTACTTTGCCGAAAAAATATATCATCGGATTAGATTTGGATTACATGAGTGAGGGAAGTTATGAAAACGTTGAAATGAATCAAACTTTCAAAGCATCTTTCAACATTCAAAAATCTTTCTTCAACGAGGCTCTGAATGTAAAACTATCGGTTTCAGACATTTTCAATACGTCAGCGCAAAAAATTGATTTTTACAATTATGATGTTTTCTTGCATCAAGACAAACTTTTTGAAACAAGACTTGTAACACTTACATTAAAATATCGTTTCAACCCCGCCAAATCAAAATACAAAGGCACGGGCGCAGGAAACGACGAAAAACAAAGGATGTAATATGAAACTCACACTCCTTTCGCGTGCAATGCAATGCGGAATAGCCTGTCTGTCAATGATTTTTAACCATTACAAACGGGATTATTTCAATTTGGTAAAAAATCAGTTGGAATTAGGAGGATAATCAATTTTTTGTAACAAATCCAAACTAATGTTGCAAAAAAATTACTATATTTGTCCCAAAATAAAAATTAAAAAAAATGAATGTAAACGTACAAGCCATTTGGACAAAATTCCTTGAATTGGTTATTTCTTACGGTCCAAAACTGATTTTAGCAATAATAATACTTTTTGTCGGCTTTTGGATTATAAAAAAACTGTTGCGCCTAACTGATATTGTTATGGAAAAACGCAATATCGAAATATCTCTCCGCTCGTTTCTCAAAACGCTGATTAACATCATTTTAAAGGTTTTGCTGCTGATTTCGGTTTTGCAAATGGTCGGAGTTGAAACTACGGCTTTTATTACAATGCTCGGTGCGGCAGGTTTGGCAATAGGCATGGCGTTGCAAGGTTCGCTGTCTAATTTTGCAGGCGGAGTTCTGATTTTGATTTTCAAGCCTTACAGAGTCGGCGATTTGATTGAAGCACAAGGTTTTACAGGCGTTGTTGCTGACATTCACATTTTTACCACCAAACTTACGACTGCGCAAGGCTTGACAATTATAATTCCAAACAGTCTATTAAGCAACGGCAACATCGTCAATCACAATATTTTAGGATACAAACGTGTTGATATTGTCTTCGGAATTGACTATGCCGCCGATATTGACACTGCAAAACAAGTTTTAACGGAGGTTGCCGTCTCTGCTCCGGGCGCAAAGAAAGACCCTGCACCATCATGCGTTGTTTCCGCTCTTGGTGATAATAGTGTAAGTATAAGACAGTCAACATATTGTGAACCAAAAGATTATTGGGCGGTTTATTATTACAATATGGAACACGGCAAAAAAGCACTCGATAGAGCAGGCGTTAATATTCCGTTCCCGCAGTTGGAAGTAACAATGAAAAAATAAAAACAGAATTTTTCAAAAAGCCGAAAAAAACTTTTACATTTGCAGAAAAATTAAAACTGTAAAAAATGGACAAAACTATTATCACCGTCGTCGGCAAGGACGCCGTCGGAATCATCGCAAAAGTTTGCACGTATTTGGCTGAAAGCCAAATTAATATCCTCGATATTTCTCAAACCATCGTTCAAGGATATTTCAACATGATGATGATTGTTGACATGCAAAACGCAAAAAAAGCGCACGATGAAATCGCCTCTGACTTAACCGCCCTCGGCGAAAAAATCGGCGTTATCATAAGATGTCAGAAAGAAGAAATTTTCAACAAAATGCACAGAATCTAAAAAATTATGATAAACATTTACGAAGTTGCCGAAACCAACATGATGATAGAACACGAAAACCTCGATGTCAGAACTATCACCATGGGAATCAGCCTGTTGGACTGCGCTGACGACAGCGTGGACTCTCTCTGCCAAAACATCAAAACGAAAATTTCAAAATACGCCGAAAAACTCGTTTCCACGGGCGAAGAGATTTCAAGGGAATACGGCATTCCGATTGTCAACAAAAGAATTTCGATAACGCCCGCCGCAATCATCGGAGCCTCAGCCTGCAAAAAAGAAGAAGACTACGTAAAAATAGCCGTCGCTTTGGACGAGGCGGCAAAACAGACCGGCGTAAACTTTTTGGGCGGATTTTCGGCAATCGTCTCAAAAGGCATGACCAAAAGCGACGAACTTTTAATCCGTTCCATTCCAGAGGCTTTGGCTGAGACCGAAAGGATTTGCTCGTCAATCAACGTCGGCTCCACAAAAACCGGAATCAACATGGACGCCGTGCGCCTTATGGGTGAAGTCATCAAAGAAACGGCTTTTAAGACCAAAGACAAAGACTCACTCGGCTGCGCAAAACTCGTCGTACTCTGCAACGCGCCTGACGACAACCCTTTTATGGCAGGTGCTTTTCACGGCGTTTCGGAGGCTGACGCAATTATAAACGTCGGAGTAAGCGGTCCGGGCGTGGTAAAATACGCTTTGGAACATCTCGAAAAAGCCGATTTTGAAACCCTTTGCGAAACCATCAAAAAAACGGCTTTTAAAATTACACGTGTCGGACAACTTGTGGCTCAGGAAGCCTCACGCCGATTGAACGTGCCTTTTGGAATCATTGACCTTTCGCTTGCCCCGACCCCTGCGGTAGGCGATTCTGTTGCCGACATCTTGAAAGTTATCGGTCTTGAACACCCCGGCGCACCCGGCACAACGGCGGCTCTCGCACTCCTGAACGACCAGGTAAAAAAAGGCGGCGTAATGGCAAGTTCGTATGTCGGCGGACTCAGCGGTGCATTTATTCCCGTCAGCGAAGATCAGGGAATGATTCAGGCGGTAGAAGCCGGCGCTCTGACAATCGAAAAGTTAGAAGCGATGACTTGCGTTTGCTCTGTCGGTCTTGACATGATTGCAATTCCGGGCGAGACGTCAGCAGCAACAATTTCGGGAATCATAGCCGACGAAGCGGCAATAGGAATGGTCAACCAAAAAACAACGGCTGTAAGAATAATTCCAGTTGCAGGCAAAAAAGTCGGCGACAATGTGGATTTCGGTGGACTATTAGGACACGCCCCCGTAATGCCCGTTAATCAGTTCGACTGTTCCGTTTTTGTTAACAGAAAAGGCAGAATCCCCGCTCCTATTCACAGTTTCAAAAATTAATTGTTAATTTTACAAAAAAAAATTTACAGAATAAAAAAAATAAGTATCTTTGCAACGTTATTAGTACAGACATTTAACAAACTTATTTCATGCATATTTAGTGTAATTGGTAAAAAGGATGCGGTCAGCGTTGTGATAACAGCAGACCGCTTTTTTTATTTCACATTAAGCGGGCTGACAGGGAGCACTCCAAAAAGAAAGCACCGGGTCGGGCTTATCAAGACCTAAGCCGCATTGTTGACTTGCGGCACGGCAACCGCCTTTGCAAACAGAATATTCTTTGCAGTCTTTACAAAAATCCGGCACAAGAGACTCCCATTTTTTTAATTCGGGATTTTGCAAAATTTTTTCCGCCGAATCCGTAAAAATATTTCCCAAAACCACCGGCGAATGATTACAAAACCTAAGATTTCCAAAATAATCAATAGTTATCGGACGTTTTGTGAAGTCAAATGAACACGACGAAAAATGTATGCCCCGGTAATCCTTAGGATTAAGAATACAATGCGGAGTACAAACCCCTGAAAATACTGATATTCCACATTTTAACGCCTCAAAAGAAATTTCTTGAAACGCATTTTGAAGTTGATATTTTGTCGGCAGAATCTCTGAGGGACATTCAACGCCTTCGCCGCCGATATTATAACGGTTGAGCATAATTTTCTTTATTCCGAGCGTCGAAATATAACGAACGGTCTCACCTGCGTTTTTAGCGTTGAATTTTGTCAAAACGATGACCGCCGCAGGTGTTGCCCCACAGTTTTGCAAAGCGGTGATAATTGAAACAGATTTTGCATGTGAGCCTTTGCAACGCGTCATAAAATCGTGAATTTCAGGATCATAACTATGAACAGGAAGTTCAAACAATTTTACGCCGAGTTTTGTAAGTTGAATATATTTTTCTTCCTTGGCAAAATTTCCGTTTGAAATCACCGCAACTCTTGCGCCTTTCAACCTTGCCGTCAAGACAAGTTCTCCGAACCTTTCGCCCATGAAAGGTTCACCGCCCGTAAAAGTTACTTGTCCGACTTTGAAAACCTTAAAAATTCTGCGCAAGGTTTTGTCTAATAAACTATAAGAAGACGTTAAGGGTGTTTCGCCGGTAGTTTTGTGATGATTGTAACAAAAACGGCATTTGAGGTTGCAACTCATCGTAACCTCAAAACTTACAAACGGGAGTTCCGGTTTCATTTCTTTTCGCCGTTTTTTAACGTGTCTGACTGCTGAGTATCAGAGGAATCATTTTCATAATTTGGGTCAGGGACATCATAACAGAGAATCTCAGGGTCGGGATTTGCCGGAGCATAACACGTTACCTGTCCGCAGCCCGAACAGCCCGCACCCAAAAAAGATGTCAACGAAAGCAAAACACCACCGAGCAGCATTTTTTTGTCAATCCAAAAGGCTGATTTTCCGCGCGTTAAAAAAACGACAAAAGCCACAACAGCAAAAGCAAGCCCAACAAAAACTACGGCGATAACTGCAAAAAATTTATTGTTCATAGTTCATCTTAAATTTTGGTTATTTCTTCTTGGGAAAGACCCGTGGCTTCGGATATTTCGGTAATCGTCATCTTGCCTAATGATTTGAGTGTACGAGCCATTTCTCTCATTGCATCGGCGCGACCTTTCTTTTCGCCCTCTGCACGTCCCTTTGCGAACCCTACCTCCAAACCGTCGTTGTATTTGCCAGACGCAAGAGTTTTTGCAGTGCTGATAGCGTCCCAATAACGATCGTATCCTAATAACTCTTCTTGCGTTAAATATGTACAAATATCTAACGCCTTAGAAATTTCGGGACTTTTTAAAAGTTCAGGGTCAACATTGATGGTTTTTTCGTTGATTTCCGTCAAGAATTTTAGCCATAAAACTTGCATTTTCTTTTCTGAAAATGTTTTCGGTTTAAATTTTGGCAACTCAAAGAAAAACAATTCAATGCCGTCTATCGTTTTATCAGGATTAGACGGTTCACACATTGTGTAATAATGATAATAATCTTCGCTTGTATTATCAAAAATATCGTTAACGAGATTAAGACCATAAACAGGCATCAACGCATCGTAGTTTTCACCGCGTTCGATTTGCGTAACGTACATTTTCGCAGCGTTGAAAAGTATACGCTGTTTAAAATACGACGTCCAAAACATCTGCATTTCAACAACAAATGTACGTCCATTAATATCCACACACAATACATCAACAATGCTGTCTTTGAGGTCAGGAATTATGGGCAAGACTTCCGGTTGAAGATATTTTATAGTTTTAATCAAACCATCACCTTCCAACGGCAACATAGCATTAAGAAAACTGATTGTAAGGTCTTCGTTGCGTCCGAAAATCTTTTTGAATAATATGTCGGCTCTTGGATCGTAGTATTTCATAACTGTATAATTTTCTTGTCTGCAAAAATAATGTTTTTTTACGAATTTTACAAAACAATTTTGTTAATGTTCGTGATGACAACAACACTCTCCCTCGCCACAATGTTCGTGTCTTTCTCCTCTTAACCGGCTAATAACAAGTGCATTAACAAGCAAAGCAATTAAAATTCCCGTTGAAATCCACGAAATAACAGAACTCTCATGCTCATGACTATCAGAGACAGCAACAAGGTCTTTTAAAAAGTCAAAAGTTCCGCTAAACTGCAAATAGTCAATCACCAAACCAAAAACAACAGAGCCTAAAATTATAGAAATCAAATATATAATCAGCGTTTTAAAGCCCAAAACTTTTTTCATCACCAACATTGAGGCTATATTACAAGCCGAACCTGCCATCAAAAGTACAAGTCCCGCACCGGGAGTCAACCCTTTCAACATCAATGCAACTGCAATAGGAATACTGCCTGTTGCACAAACATACATCGGGACAGCAATCGCCAAAACCAAAAGCATTGACAAAATACTATTTCCTTCAAAGACTTTGAACCATTCTTGCGGAACAAAAACTGTTATTAAACCAGCAACTATAAGACCTATAATCAACCACTTACCAATATCTTGCATCATATCATAAAAACCGTATTCAAGTGCTGATTTTATTTTATCTAAGAAAGTTTTTTTGTTTTCATGTTCGTGATGATGACAATGATGCTCTTCAACAATTTCTTTTCCGGTTTTCTCATTTTCTTTGTCGAAAATATTTACGGCACATCCGCCGAAAATAGCCGTTATCAAAGCCGCAACCGGTCGTAAAATTGCAAACGGCCAACCCATAATGCTTGAAGTTGCAATAATAGAATCAACACCTGTTTGCGGAGTTGCAATAAGAAAAGCCGTTGCCGCGCCTTTTGAGGCTCCCTCCTTTCTTATTGACATTGCCGTCGGAATAACTCCGCACGAACAAAGCGGCAAAGGAATACCGAAAAGCGTTGCATAAACAACAGACTTAAAATCTGGTCTTGACAAAAATCTCAAATAATATTGTTTCGGGACAAAAACATGAAGCAATCCCGCTAACAAAAAGCCTAACAACAAGTAAGGCGACATCTCATTGATTAAATGTATTATCTCTTGCATAATTTTAATATTTTTAATGTTACGGTGGCAAAAGTATAACACATGTTTTGCAACTTGGTTGCAATCTAAAAAAAAAAATCAAACCGCCAAACTTTTGTACAAAAATTCCTCAAACTGCTCCTTGTACTGCTCACCGACGGGAACCACAGTGCCGGCGTCAAAAACAATTTTCAGCCTCTCCACTTCCGTTATTTTGTCAAGATTGACGATAAAAGAGCGGTGAACGCGCATAAAACGGTCTTTCGGCAAATAATTTTCTATCGTTTTTATGGTCATAATAGAAATCACAGGACGGCGGTTTTCAAGGTGAAACTTCACGTATGCACGCAAAGATTCCACGTATTTGATGTCATCAAAATTTATGCGGACAATTTTGTATTCGCTTTTAACAAAAATATATTTACCGTTTTGAACAAATTTTTTAGAAGCGGTTTCGGTAACTTTTTCCTCATCTTTATGCTCAAAAACCTCAACCGCTTTTTTTACGGCACGCGAAAAATCGCCGTAACTGAGCGGTTTTAGAATATAGTCAGCCGCCCCGACATTAAAACCCTCAACCGCATATTCAGAATATGCCGTCGTAAAAATCACCACCGGCGGCTCTATCAGCGACTTTATCAAATCTATACCGCTCAAATCCGGCATGTTGACGTCCACAAAAACCAGTTCTGCCTCACACTCGTCCGAAAGAAGATACTTTTGCGCGTCAAGCGAGGAGTCGAAACTCTGCAAAAGTTCCAGCCCCGGAGTCTTGGTGATGTACGCACAAATCTGTTTCAAAGCCAGAGGCTCGTCGTCTACCGCTATACATTTCATAACAAAGGTATTTTTAAGACAACGGAAAACTCTCCGCCGTCTTTGTTGATTTTAAATTCATAATCACTGCCGTAAATCAAATCCAACCTGTTGACGGTATTTTTGATTCCGATTCCGCCTTGCTTTTTGTTTTGAGACGGCTCTTCCGGCAAACTATTTTTGCAAAGAAAAACTAATTTTTCTGATTCTACAAAAAATTTTACACAAATAAATGATTTTTTCTTATAACTGACACCGTGTTTAAAGGCGTTTTCAATCATCGAAATAAAAATCAACGACGGAATTTTTTTGTTTTCCGGCAGATTATCAGGGATTTCAGTTAAGATTTCCACTTTGTCTTCACTATACCGCAGCCTCATCAAAGAGACGTACTCCAAAACAAAATCCGTCTCTTTTTTCAAGTCAGAAACTCCTGAATCACAATCATAAAGCATATATCTCATCATTTTTGAAAGCCTGATAACCGTTTCTTTCGCAAGTTCTGAATCAATGTCAATCAACGCATGAATATTGTTAAGCGTATTCATAAAAAAGTGCGGACTAACCTGTTGTTTTAAAGCGGCAAGTTTGTTTTTGCTGTCTTGCTTTTCACGTAAATCATTGTCTCTCTGAATTTTAATATAACGAAAAGCAAATACGACACCACAATCGCAACCTATCACCAAAATTGACAATACCAAAACCGGCGACTTAAAAGGCGGACGTCTTTTTTGTGGAGGTTTTCGTTCCTCTTTTGGAAAATGCGGTTGCATTTCCGGCGGTCTTTCGTGCAGAAGTTCTGACGCAAAAAACACCGCCGTAATCAAAAGTGCATTACACAACAAAAACTTAACGTACTTGTTTTTAAACAAAAACTTCGGCACCACAAAAAAATGGTTTGCCAAAAACAGCACAAAAAACGGTAACAATCCCATCAACGACATTTTAAAGTCCTGAATCGAAATATCAGGACTGCTAAGAACAGGTGCCAAAAACGCCGTCAACCAAATCACCGCCAACGTTATGATTTCCGCCTTTTTTTCCATTATTCGCCTTTTTGTTTATACGGGAAAACATATTTATAACCTATCAAGAAAATATTTTCCGCAATATCGTTTTTAACTTTTGTGCCTTTGTCGTTGACACGGTTGAATTTTTCGTACAACCGATATTCAAACGTAAAATTATGAACTTTGTTAAACTTTTTCTTTACGCCAAAACACCAACGGTCTTTGTCAACAAGGTCTCTCGGAAAATTATAAAACCATTCGTAAGAAACGTAAGGCGTTAATTTCCAAGATTTTATTCTGTAACCAAGTTGAAATTTCGGACGCAAATATTGTTTGGTCTTTTCCTCTGAATTTACAACGTAATCCTCGTTATAATTGTTATATTTAAGGCTGAATTCAGGACGAAAACCTTTGAAATTGTATTTTAGTTTTGCCGTTAGTCCTAACCTGCCAATCCGCTTTGAATCTTCACCGTCCTCTTTGTTGAAATCCAAACGATAATCTACTCCAAAAGTAAAAAACTTCACAGGCGAATATTCCAAATACGGTTTCAACATCAAATCTTTGGTTTTCGTATCACAAAACCGCCCTTCAACGCTAACGCCGCCCGAAAGTACAGACAAAAATTCCTTTTCAAGCCCCGCATTAAGATAGAGAGCCGTGCGGTGTTCGGTCTGCGCCTTAACAGCACCCGCCGTCAAAAACGCTAAAATTATTAAAAGTGTCTTTTTCATTTTGTTACGCCTCCTTCGGCAAAGCCGTTTTATCATAATAAACTCTCAAATACGCAATATCTTTCAAAAAGTCGACTTTTACATACTCAAACCGTTTGATTTTCAAGCCGGTACGTTTTTCCAAATCTGCCAAAAGCGTATCCTTGTTTTCGATTTTGATATTTTCGATTTTTTCGTAAATCATGTCGATATGACCTTCGCTTTTTATCAAAAATTTTTCCAGCAAATATACACAAAAAACTATTGCCGCATTTGTTAAAACGAGTTCCGCAACGCTGACTTTTTTGTTTGCGAGGGCGTTTAAGACCGCAACGCCGATAACCACAAACAAATACGTCATTTCCCTAATCGGAATTGGGTCGGTGCGGTATTTCAAAATGCCGAAAACAGCGAACAATCCAAGTGCGAAACCGAGTTCAAGTTTCACGTCTTCAAGCAAAAAGCACATCAAAAATATTGCCGTACCGAGCGCGTAATACGTGAAAGTAAACTCACGCCGTCCGCTTTTGCCGTAAATGAGATTTATCAAAACGAACAAAACGCCCGAATTGAACAGCAATCTGAAAAACAGTTTGCCAAAATCTCTAAAATCTATCAGGCTCAAATTGTAGAATTTTATGTCCTCCCAACCCAAATCCTGAACCTCTTGTAAAATGTCTAAAATCATATTCTATCTGTTTTATAAAGCGTTATTCAATCTTTTTTGTAACATTCTGAGTTTCTCACGGAAAAGATTTGTTTTAAGTCCTTGTTGACCGTTTAAAACTCTCCCCATGCAATACTTTGAAAATCCCGACTTGTGAACGCCATATTTAAAAAGCGTATTTTGCAAAGGGGATTTTGGTGCGCCGGCTTCGTGTTTCAACTCCACCATTGCAAAACTCTTGGTCTCGTGTCCGTTTTTAGAATCCGAAAAGCCTAATTCACAATCAATTGTACAACGCTCGCCCATGTCTTTTTTAACGAGCGTTATCCTGTGAAAATGATTTTCGATAACGGGTTTTAACGTCTCAGGGTTATACGGAATATGTTTTGACAAAAACTCGTATTCCTCAGGCAGAATTTCAAACAAATCCGTTTGGATTTCAATACGTTTTTTCTTGGTTTTGCCTTTGTTGTTTTTGTGTTTAACCTCCAAAAAAGACGTTTTCGTGTCCACATACATACGTTTTCTGACTTTGTAACGGTCAAGTTTTCCGTTATGATGGGCTGTAAAAAACATATTATCAGGCGTATCAAAGTAAACAGTTTTATACTCCATGTAATGCAAACCACCAATTTCAACGATATAATAATCGTCAATTATTTCCGGCAGAATTTTTTTCCACAAGACCTCTGAGCGTAAAGGGAATTTTGTGTCAACACGGTTCATAAAATTTGCCTTTCCGATGTCTTCAAGACCAACAGCCGTAAATTTTTGTAAAATTTCCATAACATTATTTTTTTACCAACCTCTAAAACCGCCTCTACCGCCCTCAGTTGTTGCTGTTACAGAAACTGTTTTTCCTCCGCTGACATTTTCCGCAGGAAAATAAATTCCCGTTCCCGATTTGTATTCAGAGCCGCTGATTGTGCCGCCGATAACGAAATTGTATTTTGAACTATTAGTTAACTTATCACTGATAAAAATTGCCGCGCCGAAAGTCTGCGGTTTTTTTATTGCAATTAAATCACCAACCGAAAGCGAAGAAGAAGAATTGCCAAGTGCAGTGGAATAAACCATTGGATTAGAGGTTGAAGACGGTATGCTTTCCGAAAACATATCGCTTGAACCCATTGCGAAAATTGTTCCGCCCGAAACCGTAAAAGTATAACCACCGTCGCCACAGTCAATCGGAGAATTGCCGCCGCCTGACTGCGAAACCACCGTTACGCCGCCGCTAACTTTTATGTCGCCGTTAGAATCAATGCCGTCGCCTAAGGCTTTAACAAACAAAAATCCGTCAGAAATATTTATCGAAGAGTTTGAGTTAGAAGCATTTATGCCGTCGTCCTGAGCATCAATAGTAGTTTCGCCGCCCAAAACGTAAACATTTGTTGCCTCAATACCTTCCCAAGAAGATGTAATGTCAAGTTTACCGCTTTCGATTGTAAAATTTCCGTCTGCGCCAACGCCGTGTCTTTCTGCTGTGATAACGGCTGACGCATTGCTGAAAGCGATGTCGCCGTCAGCGTTAAAGCCTTTGCCGTAAGCGTTAATTGTGAAATCGCCGCCAGAAACAGTAAGGTTGCCGCCGCAGGTGATGCCGTTCATTCCGGCTAACTTGTTTGACGAAGCTTCGCCGCCCCACGGATTGCCGCCACCGCCGGGATTAAATCCGCCGCCCCAGCCTTGCTTAGAAACTGTACTGCGTTTTGTCGTAATGTTAAAAGTACCGCCGTTAATCAAAATGTCTGCTTCGGCTTTGATTGCGTCGTTTTTAGCCGTGTCTGACGAAGACGCCGAAGAAAGGCACGTCAAAGTAAAAACGCCGCCGTCAATCGTGATAAAACCTTCGCCGCTTTTTGTGGATTTTATAGCGTCGCCTGCTGATTTAACGGTGATGTTGCCGCCGTGAACAAGCAGAAAATCCTTGCCGACAATGCCGTCATCAACGGAGTTGACCGTTATGTTGCCGCTGTTGATAACAAGACCGTCGTTTGCTTTGATTCCGTCTTTGTTGCGGGCGTTGATTGTGAGCGTTCCCGTGCCGAGGTCAGCACCCGAAATAGAGATGTTCTCTTTTGAATAGATAACGCCTTCTTCTTCGGAAGTGTTTTCGTAATCGTTTAACACATTGGAAGTCCCGTCGTTAATGATGACAACCGCCTTTTCGCAGTCTTTTATAAAGAGAGGAGCCCCCGACGAGCAGGATAAATCCGCACCGTTAAGCACGATTTTTACCAAACCGTCGGCGTTAATTTTTATCTGTCCGTCATTTAAAACGCCGTCAACAAAATAAGTTCCTTCGGCTTTAACCGTCGCAACCTGTCCCGAAACGCTGACCGTAGTGTCGCAGTTTTCGAGCGTAATAGAGGTCTCTTTGCAGTGAATGTAACGCACGCCGTTTTCGTCAAATTCATAGTCGGAGTTCTGCTCGTTGAAGTCTTTTGAAGCATCCGAGCCAGATGAAGAACTATTTAAAAGTTCGTCATCGTCTTTTTCCCAGAGGTCTTTGCAGGCTGGCAAAAAAGCCGCCAGAGCAAAAACCGCAACAGCAAATAATTTAAATTTTGTCGTTTTCATATCGTAGCAGTTTAAAATTCATGTTGCAAAATTATGACAAAAAAAACTTTTAAAAAAGCGGTTTGCTACATTTAGTGAATTTTTAACAGCACAAAAGCGATTTTTTATTTTTTTAAGAGACAAAAAATTTCGTAAATAAAAATGCGGTGTTCGTAGAAAAATTTGTAATTTTGGGAAATTTTTCACAAAAACAAAATGTCAACAACACTAATTTTAACGGTTATTGCTTGTTATTTTGCAATAATCTTGACTATCAGTTATTTAACAACTAAAAAGAAAGCCGACAACAAGGATTTTTTTTCAGGTTCAAGACAATCGCCGTGGTACGTTGTCGCCGTTGCAATGATTGGAACTTCTATTTCGGGCGTAACGTTTATTTCAGTGCCGGGCATGGTTCAATTTTCGGCATTTGGATATTTGCAAATGGCTTTGGGCTTTGTGGCGGGCTATTTTGCGATTGCATACGTACTGCTGCCGCTTTATTACAAGATGAATTTGAGTTCTATTTACACGTATTTGGACAAAAGGTTCGGCAATTCGAGTTACAAAGTCGGCGCGGCTTTCTTCCTGATTTCCAAGTTTTTGGGCTGCGGAGTCAGAATGTATCTGACGGCAATAGTTTTGCAACTGATAATCTTTAACTCACTTAACATACCGTTTTGGCTGAACGC